>CEUN01104629.1_pt1 | contig 19678 bp, 20 predicted proteins | sample 361501 | NCBI WGS metagenome assembly CEUN01 (sample SAMEA2622801, study PRJEB7988) | marine metagenome | biome: marine biome (ENVO:00000447); feature: marine epipelagic mixed layer (ENVO:xxxxxxxxx); material: "saline water (ENVO:00002010), including plankton (ENVO:xxxxxxxx)" | depth 120 m | reverse complement strand
CTTCGGCAGCTGCCGGTAGATCTGCTGGAGCGCGGACGGTATCAGCCGCGGACCCGTTTTGATCAAGACAGCCTGCAGACGCTGACGGATTCCATTCGCTCGCAGGGTGTGGTGCAACCGCTGGTCGTACGCCCGGTGGGCGAAGGTCGGTTCGAGATCATTGCGGGCGAGCGACGTTGGCGAGCCGCTCAGGCGGCCGGCTTGAGCAAAGTTCCGGCCGTCGTGCGCGAGATTGGCGACGATGCGGCGCTCGCGATTGCGCTGATAGAGAACATTCAGCGCGAAGATCTCAATCCGATCGAAGAAGCCCGCGCGCTGCGGCGGCTCATCGACGAGTTTGAGATGACCCATCAGGCGGCAGCGGACGCAGTGGGGCGCTCGCGGGCCGCGGTCAGTAACACGTTGCGGCTGCTGGACCTGGACCCGGATGTGGCTGATCGACTGGAGGCGGGCGAGCTCGAGATGGGTCATGCCCGTGCCTTGCTGGCGCTGGATGCGCTGCAACAGCGCCAGACCGCGGAGCGGATTGTTGCTGATGGTCTGACAGCACGCCAGACCGAAGCACTGGTGCGTAGTCTGCTCGCGCCGCCGAGCGAGGCGACTTATGCGTCGCGACCCGACGCTAATATCCGGCGCCTGCAGGAATCAATTTCGACCTATCTGGGGGCCAGCGTCACGCTGCAGCATCGCCAGAACGGCAAAGGGAAACTGACCATCATCTACGGTGATCTCGAGCAACTCGATGGGATTCTGGAGCGGATTGGGCTGCCGAACGAAGACGAAGAATAGTGTGATTGTCTGAACATCTTGCTGCGCCGCAGCACCCGTAGTTATACTGGCCGGCGCACCATGGATTGATCGCGTTTGCATTCAACCCTACAATTGCGGCCTTCGATTAAGGGCTTCCGGCTATTCCTCCTAGCGCCGCATTGATGGGTCTCTCGAGAGAATGTCTCGGGAACCTCTGGGCGGCAGTCCGGCTAGGTGCAATTTACATGTAGGGTTTCCCTGACGCCATGGCTGGCCTGACTGCTGACGCGCGGCGATTGCTGCAGACCCAGTGTGGGCTGCTGCTGGCGGCCGCAATTGTCGCCTACTTCGCGTTTGGCGGGTTGGGTGCAAGTCAGGCGGCGGCGTTTGGCGCTGGTGCGGCGATGCTGAATAGCTGGATGTTCGCACGTCGGGTCATCGCTGCAACCGAGGTTGCGCGTACCCACCCCGGTCGCGAGACCGCGGTTTTGTTGGTCGGCGCCGTGCAACGGTTTGTCCTGATCATAGGTATTTTTGCATTGGGCATGGGTGGTTTGAAGCTGGCTCCGGTACCAATGCTGATTGGATTTGTCGCCGCCTACAGCGGCGTACTTTTGGTCAAGCCAGGTGTGCAGAAACTGCCGCCAGGCGATAAAGCGAGAAATCGCGTCGAACAATCGGGGAGCTCCTAGGTGAGTTCAGAAGCGGCAGCCACTGACAACCCAGTCCAATATATTCAGCACCATTTGACCAACTGGTGTATTGGTTGTGACCCAACCACCCACAAGCCAGATGCATTGGTCGACTTCACGGTCTTCTTCCTCGACGCTTGGCTCGTAAGTGCCGCACTGGCCGGCCTCATCATGTGGGGCGCCTACAAGGTAGGGAAGAGCATCAATACGGATGCACCGTCTGGCTGGCAGAACTTCTTCGAAATCCTGATTGAGTTCGTCAACGGCACGGTCAAAGACATTTTCCCAAGCAAGCCGCCTGCCATCGTTGGCCCGCTGGGTCTGACCATTTTTGTCTGGGTGTTCCTGATGAACACGATGGACCTGGTGCCGGTTGACCTGCTGCCTTGGATCGCCACGCTGATTGGTGAGTACATATTTGGAGCGGACCCGCACCACGTCTACCTGAAGGTGGTGCCGACCACCAACCTCGACGTAACGTTTGGTATGTCACTGTCGGTGCTGCTGATCATCACCTACTTCAATATCAAGCTGAAAGGGGTTTGGGGCTACATCAAGATGTACCTGACCCACCCGTTTGGTCCGTGGCTCTTTCCCGTCAACGTCGCTCTGACGCTGGTGGAAGAGATTGCGAAGCCTTTGTCACTCGCACTGCGACTCTTCGGCAACATGTACGCCGGCGAGCTCGTCTTCATGCTGATCGCTCTGATGCCCTGGTGGATTCAATTTGTCCCCGGTGGCGGCTGGGCAATTTTCCATATTGTTGTAGTTACGCTACAAGCCTTCATCTTCATGATGTTAACCATCGTTTATATATCGTTGGTGCATCAGGAAGACCACTAGGCTTGCAGCGGAATTTTTGTAATCTAGAACCGTTTTAACTTTTGCGTAATCTCATTTATTGAGGAGACACTCTCATGAGCCCCGCTGATATCGCTTCGATCTACTCGTCCACCGCGCTCGTCGTTGGCATCATTCTTGCCCTCGCTGGCCTCGGTTCTGCCCTTGGCTGGGGACTGATCTGCGGCAAGTACATCGATGGCATCGCACGCCAGCCAGAAATGCGTCCGATGCTGCTTGGCCAGATGCTGTTCAGCGGCGGCCTGATGGAAGCGTTCCCGTTCATCGTTCTTGGTATCGCCATGTGGTTCGTCTTCGCGAACCCATTCGTGGACGCCGCCAAAGCTGCAATCGGTGCCTGAGTTGCGCCGGGTCTGGTTTGATTGGTAACAATCAGGCGGACCCATCGAGCTAGACGGACATGCGGCGAACCATCTGCGGTTCGCTGTATGACACGAAGAGCGGCCGCTTAAGCCGCGCGAGATCGAGGTAACGTTACGTGAACGTGACGCTAACGCTAATCGGACAGATGGGTACCTTCGCGGTACTGATCTGGTTCGTCATGAAGTTCCTGTGGAACCCCGTGCTGAAGGCGATGGAAGACCGCTCTAACCGCATTGCGGAAGGGTTGGCTGCCGCCGAACAAGGCATCAAAGATCGGGAAGAAGCGGAAGCCAAAGCGCAGGAAGAACTGCGCGAGGCCCGCGAGCAGGCGAAGGAAATCATCGCTCAAGCAAACAAGCGCGGTGAGGAAATCGTTGAGTCTGCGAAGAACGACGGTCGCGAAGAAGGCGAGCGTATGAAAACCGCAGCTCAAGCTGAAATTGACCAGCAACTCAACCAGGCACGCGAGCAGTTGCGTGGAGAGGTTGTGCGTCTGGCAGTCATCGGCGCCGAACGCATCCTGGATGCGGAGGTTGATGCAGCCGCCCACAATGCTTCTTTGGAGAAGCTCGCAGCTGAGCTGTAAAAGGACGCAACGATGGAAGACATGAGCACCATCGCGCGCCCTTACGCGCAAGCCGCACTGAGTCAGGCAGACAGCGAAGGCAAACTGGCCGAATGGTCAGACATGCTCAGCTTTCTTGCTGACGCCGTGCGGGATCCGACGATGGCGGGAGTCATTGCCAATCCCCGCGTTGACGCTGAAAAGTTGACCGAGCTGATGCTGGGCGTGGCCGACGGCCGGCTGTCCGACACCGGCGCCAACTTTGTCCGTCTGCTGGTCGCCAAAGACCGCACCGCGGCCTTGCCTGAAATCAGCGCGCAGTTTGAGACGCGCCGTGCAGAGCTTGAGGGACGTCGCCACGTCGATATCGTCTCCGCGTTTGAGCTCGATGCGGCACAGCAAGACAAGCTTGCTGCAGCCGTCGCCCGACGCCTGGGTCGCGAAGTCGACATCGCCGTCACGGTAGATGAAGCTTTGATCGGCGGCGTCATCATTCGCGCAGGCGATTTGGTGATCGACGCGTCCGTACGTGGGCGGCTTGCGCAGCTCGGTACGGCGCTTGGTGGTGCCGCCGCGTAAGCGCGCGACCACGCCCGCAGCGAACAAGAATTGATCGAATAGAGGTTCAGTCATGCAACTGAGTGCCACAGAAATTTCGGACCTGATTAAGGAACGAATTCAGAATTTTGATGTCGGCGTTGAAGCGCGTACCGAAGGAACCGTTGTCTCATTGACCGACGGTATTGCGCGTATTCACGGCCTGAGCGATGCCATGCAAGGGGAGATGATCGAATTCCCCGGCAACAGCTACGGTCTGGCGCTTAATCTGGAACGCGACTCCGTTGGCGCGGTTATCCTGGGTGACTACACGCACATTTCCGAAGGCGACACCGTCAAATGCACGGGCCGTATTCTGGAAGTGCCTACCGGCCGCAACCTGTTGGGTCGTGTCGTCAACTCGCTGGGTGAGCCGATCGACGGTAAAGGCCCGGTGGAAGCTGACGAGTTCGCGCCGATTGAGAAGGTTGCGCCGGGCGTTATTGAACGTCAGTCGGTTGACCAACCTGTGCAAACAGGCTTGAAAGCCATCGACGCCATGGTGCCAATCGGACGCGGCCAGCGCGAGTTGGTTATTGGTGACCGCCAGACCGGTAAGTCTGCGGTGGCTATTGATGCCATCATCAACCAGAAAGGCACCGGCGTTAAGTGCGTATATGTCGCGATTGGCCAGAAGGCATCGTCGATTGCTGGCGTCGTGCGCAAACTTGAAGAGCACGGCGCAATGGACCACACGATTGTGGTTGCCGCGACCGCCTCCGAGTCTGCCGCGATGCAATACATCGCACCGTACTCTGGCTGCTCGATGGGTGAGTACTTCCGTGACCGTGGCGAAGACGCGCTGATCGTATACGACGACCTGACCAAACAGGCCTGGGCGTACCGCCAAGTCTCCTTGCTGCTGCGTCGTCCGCCGGGTCGCGAAGCCTATCCGGGAGATGTCTTCTATCTGCACTCCCGTTTGTTGGAGCGTGCTGCTCGAGTCAACGCAGAGTACGTGGAAAAGTTCACCAATGGCGAAGTGAAAGGCCAGACCGGTTCTCTGACGGCGCTGCCGATCATTGAAACGCAGGCTGGTGACGTCTCGGCGTTCGTTCCTACCAACGTGATCTCCATCACCGACGGTCAGATCTTCCTGGAGACCGACCTTTTCAACGCAAACATCCGTCCGGCTATCAACGCTGGTTTGTCGGTGTCTCGCGTGGGTGGTGCTGCGCAGACAGGTATCGTCAAGAAGCTTGGCGGTGGCGTGCGCTTGGCGCTCGCTCAATATCGTGAGCTCGCCGCGTTCGCGCAGTTCGCTTCCGACCTGGATGATGCGACTCGTCGCCAGCTGGAACGTGGTCAGCGCGTGATGGAGCTGATGAAGCAGAAGCAGTATTCGCCAATGAGCGTCGCGGAAATGGGCGTGTCGTTGTACGCGGTTGAGCGTGGCTATCTGGATGACGTCGAAATCGCCAAAGTAGGCGACTTCGAGGATGCCATGCAGGCGCACATGCACGCTGAACACTCTGAGTTGATGGACAGCATCAACGCTGAGCCGAACCTTACCGATGAGGTCGACGAGAAGCTGAAGTCTGCGTTGGATGGCTTCAAGGCTAATGCTGTCTACTAGGCGACGGACTCCGGTGAAGCAACAGGTAGCCGCCGCGAAATTGCGGCGGTAAGTGCGACAAACAAGATAAAGGTTGGAATCCCATGGCAGGCGCCAAGGAAATCCGCACCAAAATTCGCAGCGTTCAGAACACTCGCAAGATTACGAGTGCGATGGAGATGGTGGCCGCATCGAAGATGCGTCGCGCGCAAGAGCGCATGGCCGCCGCCCGTCCGTACGCTGAGAAGATGCGTAACGTGATTGCTCACGTCAGCAGTGCACACAGCGAATACAGCCATCCGTACATGGAAGAACGCGAGACCGTAAAACGCGTTGGCTACATCGTTGTGTCTTCAGACCGCGGCCTGTGCGGTGGCCTGAACAGCAACATGTTCCGCATGTTGTTGCGAGAACTGCGTGATTGGGACCAGAAGGGCGTCGGTATCGACGTCTGCACGGTTGGCTCAAAAGCGCTGCAGTTCTTCCGTCGTAATGGCGGCAATGTGATGGGGCAGGTCTCGCAGATTGGCGATTCGCCGTCCATCGATGACCTCATCGGCACGGTGAAGCTGATGTTGGACGCGTATCAGGAAGGCACGGTTGACCGTGTGTATCTGGTCTACAACAACTTTGTGAACTCGATGACCCAGCAGGCGGTCTCCGAGCAACTGCTGCCGCGCGAAGCGTCAGATGAAGACGAAGTGAACCATCACTGGGACTACATCTACGAGCCGGAAGCCAAGGAGGTTGTTGACCATCTCCTCGACCGATACATCGAATCCCTGGTGTATCAGGCCGTAGTGGAGAATATCGCCTCAGAGCAGGCGGCGCGTATGGTCGCGATGAAAGCGGCCTCCGATAACGCGGGCAATCTGATCGACGAGCTGCAGCTTGCATACAACAAGGCGCGTCAAGCGGCTATTACGCAAGAGCTCTCAGAGATTGTTGGTGGTGCAGCGGCGATTGGCGGTTAGTCCGTCGCGCGCACTGAAGAAGATTTGATTTAAGTTTGACTATATAGGTATCAGGCATGAGTTCTGGCCAAGTAGTAGAAGTAATTGGCGCTGTTGTTGACGTCGAGTTCCCGCGGGATTCGGTGCCGAAGGTTTATGACGCACTGAAAGTGCCGGAATCCGAGTTGACGCTCGAAGTCCAGCAGCAGATCGGCGACGGTGTGGTCCGTACGATTGCAATGGGTTCCACCGACGGATTGAAGCGCGGTGTTGGCGTGGACAACACCGGTGCACCGGTATCCGTCCCGGTTGGGCAGAAGACACTCGGACGCATCATGAACGTCCTGGGTCAGCCTATCGACGAACAGGGCGAAATTGGCGCTGAAGAATCTTGGCCGATTCACCGCGCGGCGCCGAGTTATACGGACCAGGCGGCGGCCCTCGAGATTCTCGAGACCGGCATCAAGGTGATCGACCTCATCTGCCCATTCAACAAGGGCGGAAAAATTGGTTTGTTCGGTGGCGCCGGCGTGGGCAAGACCGTTACCCTGATGGAACTCATCCGTAACATCGCGACCGAGCACAGCGGCTTCTCAGTGTTTGCTGGTGTGGGTGAGCGTACTCGTGAAGGCAACGATTTCTACCACGAGATGAATGACTCCAACGTGCTCGAGAAAGTGGCACTGGTTTACGGTCAGATGAACGAACCGCCGGGGAACCGCCTGCGCGTGGCATTGACCGGCCTGACAATGGCCGAGTACTTCCGTGACGAAGGTCGTGACGTCCTGTTCTTCGTTGACAACATCTACCGCTACACCCTGGCGGGTACCGAATGTTCGGCATTGCTGGGTCGTATGCCTTCTGCTGTGGGTTATCAGCCGACGCTGGCAGAAGAAATGGGTGTGCTGCAAGAGCGTATTACGTCGACGAAAGTTGGCTCGGTTACATCGATTCAGGCTGTTTACGTCCCTGCTGATGACTTGACTGACCCCTCGCCTGCGACGACTTTTGCGCACCTGGACGCAACGCTCGTGTTGTCGCGTCAGATTGCTGAACTTGGCATCTACCCGGCTGTTGACCCGTTGGACTCCACCAGCCGTAACCTGGATCCGCTGGTTGTGGGACAGGAGCACTACGATGTCGCGCGTCGTGTGCAGGGGCTTCTGCAGCGTTACAAGGAACTGCGTGACATCATCGCGATTCTGGGCATGGACGAGCTGTCCGACGACGACAAACTCGCTGTTGCCCGCGCGCGTAAGATTCAGCGCTTCCTGTCGCAGCCGTTCTTCGTGGCTGAGGTCTTCACGAACAGCCCGGGTAAGTACGTTTCGCTTAAAGACACCATCGCCGGCTTCAAGTCGATTGTCGACGGTGAAATGGACCATCTGCCAGAACAGGCGTTCTACATGGTCGGCGGTCTTGAAGAAGCGGAAGCACGCGGCGAAGACGCGTAAGTCTTAAGGCTTATCTAACTGGCGGCGACACAGTTGTGGCCGCATAGGACGAGGTGAGATTGATGGCATCGACCATCCATCTGGATATCGTAAGCGCCGAGAAGAACCTCTTCTCGGGTAGCTGCGACATGGTGGTAGCACCGGCAGCAGAAGGTGAGGTAGGCATTGCGCCAAACCACACCCCCATGCTGACACGCCTGAAGCCAGGCGAGGTTCGCGCTATCTCCGGCAGCGAGGAACAGACCTTCTACGTAAACGGCGGCATCCTGGAAGTCCAACCGCACGTTGTGACCGTGCTGTCGGATATCGGGCTGCGGGCTGACGACATCGACGAAGCCGCTGCCTTGCAAGCCAAAGAAGAGGCCGAGCGCGCGCTTGCGGACCGTGCAGCCGACATGGACTACGCCAAGGCCCAGGCCGAACTCGCCGAAGCCGTTGCGCAGATCGCGGCCATTCAGCGTTTGCGGAAGAAACTCAGTCGCTAGATAGGTCGCCACGGGAACCAGTGCGTTGGCGTGGAGCCATCCGCACAGCGCAAAGCGAGAGCCAAAAACATGGAGCTGGCCAACAGACTGCTGTTAGGCCGGCTTTTTTGTGCCCGTAACCTGGTTCATTCAAGCACCCGACTGCCGCGTCAGTCTGTTCGCCGGTTCACGTAACGGCAGTGCAGAGTTTCCTATAATTGCCGACAGAGAGGTGTTGACTGTTATCAAGCCGGAGTTCGTGTGACCACATCCAGTCCTGAAGCCGTCGTTTTGGCCGCGGGCCAGGGTACGCGTATGAAATCGTCGCTTCCCAAGGTGTTGCACGATCTGGGCGGAAAGCCACTGCTTGGCCACGTGTTGGAGACCGTCCGCTCACTCGGTACCAGCGCGATCCACGTCGTGTATGGGCATGGTGGCGATGCGGTGCAAAACGCGCTCCCCGCTGATGATCTGAACTGGGTCCACCAGGCCGAGCAACTCGGTACCGGCCATGCCGTTCAACGGGCTATCCCGCACGTCCACTCGGACGGTGCGGTATTGATGCTGTACGGCGATGTGCCATTGGTGAAACGGGCTACGTTACAGCGCGCGCTGGATATCGCCGCCAGTGGTTCTCTGGCTGTCGTGACCGCTAGACTGGAGGACCCTACGGGATATGGACGCATCGTCCGGAGCGAGTCTGGCTCGGTCACGGCGATTCGAGAACATAAAGACGCGAGTCAGGAGGAACTCGCCATCGACGAGATCAATTCCGGCATCATGGCGGGTCCGGTGCCGCAGGTGCGCACCTGGCTGGCACGGCTGGACAACAACAATGCACAAGGCGAACTGTATCTGACCGATCTGGTCGAGGCTGCAGTCACAGACGCAGTCCCTGTGGAGACGGTACTAGTGGACGATGAAAACGAGATCTCAGGCGTAAATGACCGCGTACAACTGGCTGAGCTGGAACGGGCCTATCAACGTGAGCGCGCGGAAGCATTAATGCGTGCCGGAGTGACGCTCCGTGATCCTGCCCGCATCGATATTCGCGGGGAGGTTGATGTCGCTCCCGACGTCACGATCGACGTTAACGTCATCCTCGAAGGACACGTCCGGATCGGCGCGGGTACTACGATTGGCGCCAACTGTGTGATTACCGATGCCGATATTGCATCGGGCGTTACCGTGCTGCCGAACTGCGTGATTGAAAAGGCCACAATTGGCGCCGGCTCGCGGGTTGGTCCATTTGCCCGGGTGCGCCCGGACGCTGAACTGGGCGAAGATGTTCACGTGGGTAACTTCGTCGAAGTGAAAAAGTCGAAACTTGGGCGTGGCGCCAAGGTAAATCACCTGAGTTATGTCGGTGACGCTGAAGTGGGGGAACGGGTTAACGTTGGCGCTGGCACAATCACCTGCAACTACGATGGTGCCAACAAACACAAAACCACAATCGGCGACGACGCATTTATCGGCTCAGGCGCGATGCTGGTCGCCCCGGTAACAGTAGGTACAGGGGCCACCATCGGTGCAGGTTCAACGATTAACCGCGATGCCCCGGACGGTGAGCTAACTGTCGCCCGCGTCAAACAGCGCAGCATCAGCGGCTGGAAACGGCCCGAGAAAATCAAGAAGTAACGTCCCGGCGTCGGGCGTCAGGGACAATCCATCAGAACTTCCAGGAACTGAGGACCAAAACATGTGCGGGATCGTTGGTGCTGTTGCGCAACGTGATGTAGTGCCCATCTTGCTGGAAGGCCTGCGCCGGCTCGAATACCGCGGCTATGATTCCGCCGGTCTGGCGGTGCTGGACGATGGTAATTCGATTGGCAGGGCGCGTACTGCCGGCAAGGTCGCAAATCTGGAAGCGTTGCTGAGTGCGGAGCCAAAGAGCTCTGGAGTCGGGATCGCACACACGCGCTGGGCTACGCATGGCAAGCCGACCGAGTCCAATGCGCATCCACATGTGTCCGGTACGCGTGTGGCGCTGGTCCACAACGGCATCATCGAGAATCATCAGCCGCTGCGTGAAGAGCAGATGACGGCAGGCTATGTGCATACTTCGGAGACTGATACCGAGGTTATCGCCCATCAGGTAGACCGCCACCTGATGGATGGAAAAGACCTTTTGGAAGCCGTTCGCGCAACTGTGGACGAGTTGCGCGGCGCTTACGCGCTGGGCGTCGTCAGCAGTGACGAGCCGAGGCGCATCGTTGGTGCCCGCCGTGGCAGCCCTTTGGTTGTGGGTGTTGGTGTGGGCGAACACTTCATCGCATCCGACGTCGCTGCACTCATTCCAGTCACTCAACAGTTCATCTTCCTGGAGGAAGGTGACGTCGTTGATATCCACGACGGCGAGATGACGGTTTTCGACGCAAATGGTCAACGCGCGAATCGCCGCATCGTCACCAGTGGACTTAGCGCGGATGCCGTCGATCGCGGCCAGCACCGGCATTACATGTTGAAGGAGATCCACGAGCAGCCAGGCGCGATCCGCGCGACCGTGCAGGGCCGCATCGGTAACTCCTTGATCCTGGATGCGGCGCTAGGTCCAAACGCGGCACAGATGCTGAGCTCGGTAGAAGCGGTGCAAATTGTCGCTTGCGGCACCAGTTACCACGCTGGCATGGTGGCGCGCTACTGGCTGGAGTCTATCGCAAAGCTGCCCACCAGCGTCGAGGTCGCGAGCGAATACCGTTACCGCTCTACCGTGGTACGTCCGGGCACGTTGTTGGTGACAATTTCCCAGTCTGGAGAGACGGCAGACACGCTCGCGGCTCTACGTGGCGCGAAGGAGATTGGATTTGACAGGTCCGTAGGTATCGTCAACGTGCCAGAGAGCTCACTCGTCCGCGAGTCCGACATGGTGTTGATGACACACGCTGGCCCGGAGATTGGTGTCGCATCAACCAAGGCATTTACAACGCAGCTGGTTGCATTGTTGATCCTGACGGGGGCGCTGGCGAAGCGCCGCGGCGTTGCGGATGATGTCGAGGCGCAGATCTGCAAGGAACTGGAGCAGCTACCGCAGTGGTGCGAGCAAGCCCTGGCGCTGGATGACACGATCGCCGCACTGTCAGAGCGCTTCGCCGACAAACACCACGCGTTGTTTCTCGGCCGTGGTCTGCAGTACCCCGTGGCGATGGAGGGGGCGCTCAAGCTGAAAGAGATTTCCTACATCCACGCCGAAGCGTACCCCGCTGGTGAACTCAAACACGGCCCGCTTGCTTTGGTGGATGCGGAGATGCCTGTCATTGCCGTGGCGCCCAACGACGAATTGCTCGAGAAGCTCGAATCCAACCTTGAAGAGGTACGTGCCCGCGGCGGCGAGTTATATGTGTTTGCGGATCCGGATACCAGCCTCAAATCGCGCGACAACGTCCACATTATTCCGATGCCGCGTGTTGGCCCGCTGGTGGCGCCTATCGTTTACACGATTCCGCTGCAACTGCTGTCGTATCACGCAGCCGTATTAAAAGGCACGGATGTCGACCAACCGCGTAACCTGGCGAAGTCCGTTACCGTCGAATAGTTTTCAGTTGATGAACTGTCCACCAGGACACTGTCGCCTCGGATTGCAGGCGACGGTGACTATTGGATATTTGCGTCTTGTCGACATGCCCGTGAAAGACTTCCGCAGAGGAATGGGCGTGAGCGGCGTCACCTTTTACCAATGGCGTTCAAGGTACGGTGGATTAGACGCTTCCGGTATGACGCGGATGAAGTAGCTCGAATAGGAGCACGTCCTCAGGGATGCTGTTCGGGTTTGCTGATCAGGCAAGAGCAGCCTTCGCAGCGTCCAAAGTCTTCGCAAACTCCGCGTCGCCGTGTGCGTCTGATACAAATCCGGCCTCAAAAGCGGATGGTGCCACGTACACACCGCTGGTGAGCATCCGACCGAAAAAATCCTTGAACTTGCCGGCATCGCAGTTCATTACGTCACCAAAGTTGGCGACGCGATTCTGATCCGTGAAGAATACCCCGAACATCGCGCCCACTCGATTGGTTGTCATCCCAACGCCAGCTGCTTTGGCAACGTCTTCAAGCCCGCGCGTGAGGGCCGTTGTGCGCTCGGTCAGGCTCTCGAAGAAACCGGGTGCGCTGATGAGTTCCAGAGTTTTCAGGCCCGCAGTCATGGCAACGGGATTACCGGACAGGGTTCCAGCCTGATAAACAGGGCCGTCAGGGGCGATGTGATTCATGATGTCAACGCGGCCACCAAATGCGCCCACAGGCATACCACCGCCGATGACCTTGCCGAGCGTAGTCAGGTCTGGTTTTACGCCGTAGACGCTCTGTGCGCCGCCGAGTGCAACCCGGAAACCGGTCATGACTTCGTCGAAAATCAGCACGGCGCCAGAGGCGTCGCACACATCGCGCAAGCCTTGCAGGAATCCCTCTTCCGGAGGCACGCAGTTCATGTTGCCGGCGACTGGCTCGACGATGACCGCCGCGACCTGGTCACCAACCTCAGCGAAGACCTGTTGAATCTGGTCCAGATCGTTGAATTGTAGAGTGATCGTGTGTGCGGCCAGTTCCGCGGGCACACCGGGCGAAGTTGGGATGCCGAGCGTCAGCGCACCAGAGCCTGCCTTCACGAGCAGGGAATCGCCGTGGCCGTGATAACAACCCTCAAACTTGACGATCTTGTCGCGGCCGGTGAAGCCACGTGCGAGGCGAATTGCGGACATCGTCGCCTCAGTGCCTGAGCTGACCATGCGTACCTTTTCGCAGGACGGCACCAATTCGCAGACTTTGGCTGCCATCTCGTTCTCGACCCGGGTTGGCGCGCCGAAGCTCAGGCCATTATCAACCGCGGCTTTGACGGCGGCGATGACTTCTGGATGTGCGTGCCCAAGCACCATCGGACCCCAGGATCCGACGTAGTCCACGTAGGCGTTGTCATCTTCGTCATACAGATAAGCCCCACTGGCGCGTTTGAAGAAAACAGGCTCCCCACCAACGGCGCGAAACGCGCGGACCGGTGAGTTGACGCCGCCTGGGATATGCTTTTGTGCCTCTGCGAAAAGGTCTTGCGAGCGGCTCATGCCGGTACGCTCCTGAGGTCGAATTCCACTGCGCGAGATTCTAGCACCGCAATGCGTCGCTAGGCCGTTCTCAAAGGTCGCAAATGCTTGGACTTGTGTCTGGGAACTTGCGAGAATTCGGCGCTTTGTAAATGTGGCGGATGAGCCAATGAAGTCTTACATGTGCGTGATTTGCGGTTGGATCTATAACGAAGCGGATGGTTGCCCTGAAGATGGCATCGATGCGGGCACCAAATGGGATGATGTCCCACCCAACTGGGTATGCCCAGACTGCGGCGCGCGCAAGGAAGATTTCGAAATGGTGGAAATCTAGGGCTTGGTCGCTGCGTCCGGCCGCTCATGTTGCGTCGGATGCCTGCCGCAGACCCGGGTACAGGTTGCGCACGGCTCCCTGCATCCCGTTTTTCCGCTCAGTTGCCACGCTCCAAAGGTCGCCATCCAGATGGCGACAAATACCCAAACCGGGCTTTCGGGCTGGCTGACCCACACCAGCGCGGTCGTGATGACAGTCGCGGCGATGAATCCCGCGACTGCCGAGTGCACCAGGTGCTGAGTCGTTTTCTTGAGCACAGCCTTCAAGACCCGTAACATTGTATTAAACCGACTTACTTCGGGTAAAGTCTCATGAACGTAGCCACGCTACCCACATTTCGCCACGATGTCACCGCGGAAGAAATCAGCATCACCGATGCTGCCCACGAACAACTCGTGAACCTGTATGGTCAGGTCGACGATGATGACATTGAAGCCATTCGCATTTACGTCACCGGTGGTGGCTGTTCCGGTATGACCTATGGCATGACCTTCACCGATCAGAAGCACGCTTTCGATAAGGTGCTGAACCGTGACGGTTACAATGTTTATGTCGATACCGTTGCGCTGCATTACATGCGTGGAGTCGAGATCGATTTTGTCACTAAACCGACGGGTTCGAGCTTTGTCTTCAACAACGTATTTGCGGCGACGGGAGGAAGCGGGACGTGCTCCGCGTGTGGTGCCGCAGGCGGGTGCGGTTAGCGTCGAAGCCGCCCCGAGTACTAGCTGTTTCCGACGCTCAACGGCATTCGACCCTCCCTGGGTAGCTGATGAATGCCACCAGCAAACGCGAGCTTGATGCTCGCGTTTTGCTTATTGCGCCACCTGCCAGCTATCGCATTGCCGCCTATGCCAGCGCGGCCGAGCGCCTGGACATCGAATTGATCGTCGCCTCAAGTGGCGAACACTCGCTTGTCACCGCGGTTGCGACCGGCTTGCAAATCGACTTCTCTCAGCCTGACCTAGCCCTCCGGACCATTGAAGCGGCGCACCGGCATTCGCCGTTTTGCGCCGTTATCGCCAGCGAGGACGCGACGGTAGAGCTTGCTTCACGCGCAGCTGAAGTGTTGCAGCTACCGCACAATTCGCCACTTTCAGCACGCATTGCGAGTCGCAAAGATCTGGCACGCGAGGCGCAAGCCGCAGCTGGCCTCAACGTCCCCGAGTTTCGGGTCGTCGACTTGCATGGCCCCCCTGATTGGTCGCGTTTTCCGTGCGTGATCAAACCACTTGCACTGTCCGGAAGCCGCGGTGTCATGCGTGCTGACGATGCGGCGGAACTTGAGGGCAGGCGGGCGCAGCTCCTGCAGCTATTTGCGAACAACGTGGGATTGCCTTATCCGACCCAGGCGCTGGTTGAGAGCTTTATCCCGGGTCAGGAGGTGGCTCTGGAGGGCATGCTGGTGGAGGGCGTGCTCGAGGTGTTGGCGATTTTCGACAAACCGGAGCCGCTGAACGGGCCTTATTTCGAGGAAACCTACTACGTGACGCCGTCCAGACTGGCGGAGGAGACGCAGGCTGCCGTCGCCGCGACCGCGCAGGACGTGTGCCTGGCTTATGGGCTTCGAACCGGCCCGATTCACGCAGAGTTTCGCGTCAATGATGATGGCGTCTGGCCACTTGAGCTGGCAGCCCGGACCATTGGCGGAGATTGCGCGCGTTTGTTGCAGTTCGGCGCGGGGCACGGGCTGGAAGATATTGTGCTAGCGCGCGCGCTGGACATCCCGCTGGCTTACGTCGGCGATGGCGCAGCGGGTGGTGTATTGATGATACCGATCGAGAAGACCGGCGTATTGCGCAGGGTGGAAGGGGTGCTGGACGCGCAGAAGGTCCCGTACGTCGAGGATGTCTTCATCGCTGCCCGCGAAGGTCACGAACTCATAGCGCTGCCGGATGGGTCGAGTTATCTGGGGTTTGTGTTTGCGCGCGCGCCGGACAGTGCCACGGTAGAGGCAGCACTGCGCGAAGCGCACGCGCGTCTCAATATAGTGATCGCGCCGATGTGGCGCATTCAGTTCGCCTGAATCGGGAGCAGACTGCTCAGGCTTTATTTTTTACCGCCACCAGCGCGGAAACCCTGCGGCACGCCGCCCAGATCGCCTTCGTCGAAAAAGAATCCGAGCATGTGTTGCTCGATCACGTCTTGCGAGCGAGGGTCACCGCTGTTGAGTCCGTTTTCGTTGATGATCATCTGCAATCGTTCCATCCACTGCTGCCAGCCCTCTTTGGAAACCTGATTGTAGATACGTAGGCCAAGTTCGCCAGGATGAGGCACTTCATCGAGGGCTTCAGCTTCGTGTTTCAGAACCGCGCATTGCACCATTCTAGTCATGAGTAGAATCTCTCTGTCGCCGGCTGTCAGGCTGGTTTCACTACAACGCCGACCACGATCACGATCATGATCAGCGCCGGGATTTCGTTGATCATACGGTAGAAGCGCGCTGAACGTTGATTCGACTCTTCTCGGAACGCGCGCATCCATTTCAAACAGTAACCGTGAAACACAATGAGTACGGCGGCGAGGACCAGTTTGACCCACAGCCAGATGGTGTTGGCGTAAGCCTGCAGCGCATAGGCGTGTAACAACCACAACCCGAGTGCCAACGAACCGACGAGGCCGATGGTCATGATGCCAAACAGGCGTCGCTCCATGACCTTGAAGCGTTCCTTGCCGGGTTCGTCGTCACAATCTGCGTGGTATACAAACAGCCTTGGCAGATACAGAAGACCCGCGTACCACGAGATGACAAAAATGATGTGGAAGGCTTTCACCCAAAGCATGCATCAGACTCCTGCGCGTTGTTCTGACGGGCGTCTAGCGGGAACCGGGTGGCGGCACGGTTGCCCCCAACATGTCAGCCGTGACAATGCCGCAGATACGATTGTCCATGCGCCGCACGACCAGTACTTCCGCCCCGGTGGCACCGAGCCGCTCGCGTGCCTCCTGCACCGTGGCCCTGACGGTCAGCCGGGCCTTGATAATCTCGACAGGTCTCGCCAGGTCGCCCGTCTCATCAGACGGGCCCTGCAACAACCAGTCCGTGATTGCCTGACGCTCAAACACGTGCGTTTGGCTGTCCGGGCCTTCAAATATGATCCAGCGCTTGTCACTTTCCGCAAAACGTTGCCAGCCATCCTGGCCAGGGAGCGTTGTGTTGTGTAACTCGTAGTGCGCACTCATACGCGTGGAAATGCCGCTGCGGCTGAGCGCCAATGCGATGGGGTCCGAAGTGTAGTCTGCGCCGCGGACGCGCAACAACGTGACAAATATCGCTTCGGTTCGCATGGTACGCGCAACCAGTACGGCACTGACGATGCAGACCATGCCTGGCAGGATGATATTCACGTTCGCCGTCAGCTCCAGCATGGCCATCAGTGCAGCTAGCGGGGCGTGCAGACATGCGCCCATCATCGCACCCATGCCAAGAATGGCGTAGAAACCTGGATCGGCGCTCAAGTCCGGCGCCAGCTCCTGTCCGATGCCGCCCAACGCGGCACCTGCGGTAGCACCAAGGAAAAGAGTAGGTGCGATCAGCCCGGCGGGCAGGCCAAAGCCAACGCAGGCAATACTGGCAAACAGCTTGGCCACGAAGATAGTCATTAACATGTACAGGCCAAAATGGTCCACCAGAGTGGCTTCAACAGTATCGTAGCCAATGCCCATGACGGCCGGAACGAATACCGCGATGGCCCCGGTAGCCGTTCCAGCCAGCGCAAATCGTACCCACACGGACCACGCCTGCACGCGTGTCTGCATCCATCGCGTGACGCCTACAAAAAGCGCAGCAAACAGGCCGATCACGGCGCCTACAAAGACAATATAGGGCAGTTCCAGCAACGAGCCGAGGTTCAGCGTTGGCACTGTGAAGGCCGCGGCATCACCGTACACGGCCTGGCTCATCCACGCCGCTACCGCGGAAGCCAGGATTACGGGTGTGAAGCCAGCGATGGTGTATTCCATCATCACCACTTCCATCGCGAAGATGACACCCGCGATAGGTGTGTTAAAGGAGGCGGCAATTGATGCGGCGGTGCCGCATGCGATCAGTGTCCGCATCGAATTGTTGGGCACGCCAAGACCGTGTCCTACCCAGCTCCCTGCAGCTGCCCCCAGGTGGACGCCTGGTCCTTCGCGCCCCATCGAATGGCCACTACAGAGCGAGATGACGGCGCCCACAAACTGCGCGACGGTGTTTGACAGCGGCATATTGCCTTGGTGGTACGCAAGGCGCTCCATGACATGTACAACGCCCACCTGCGTGACGCGTTTTCCCATCCAGCGGAACAGCGCCGCGACCAACAACGCACCGATGATCGGCAACGCAAACCGCACAGACGCAGGAAGTTGTTCGAAACCCTCCGGATCGCCCGAAGAGATGGTTCCGCCAAGCACACCCTCCACAACGGCCCGAAATGCGAGAATCAAGGCGCCCGCCGCAGCACCGCTCAGCACGCCCAGCAGCGCCAGGGGCGCTAATGCGTTCGCGTCGCCTAATCGCATCCGGAAGCGATCCAGCGCGTTACGCCAAGCTGAAGTGTAAGAAGGACCTGCCATCTGGAATTGCGTGAGTGTTATCCGCCTCGCGGCAGAGTGAGCGTTGTTGCGAAAGTATTTAGACTTCGGGTGAGCGCGGCGGCAATGCGGGCTATAATCATAACGCTATCGGCTCACTCTCGGCATCACAAGCGGGTCTCAATTCTCGGTTGTCAGCCTACCGTTTTTGCCGACCGTCCGTTGTCCTCAGGCTCTTGTTGATTCCATGCCCACGCAAGCCTACGTTGTCAGACCGCATCATCCCTGGCGCACACGTATTATGGTCGCCGTGGCGGTGTTGGTCGCTATCGTTGGCGGTGGGTTGTTGTATCAGCTGGGGCATGGCGCTGGCTATGCGCAATTTGACGAAATGTCCGCGCGTGCTGACCACCGGGCCAAGGTCAATCGTGCGTTAAGGGACGAGCTCGCCGAGATCATCGCGCAGCGCGATCAGTTGGCGCGGGTCAGTTCGTTGGATCGGGATGTCTCAAAACAGGTACAACGTGCGCTTGGCCAACAGCAATCTGAGCTGGCGGAGTTGCGTGAAGAGCTGGCGTTCTATCGCGCCATCGCGGTCACGGAGGACTACGGGCAGGACCTGAGATTGTTGAGTTTCCGGCTTAATCCTGAGTCGCTTGAGCCGGGCCGCTATGCTTTTACGCTGGTCGTCACGCGCGTCAGGCGCGATGACCAGTTGACCAACGCTGAAGTGAGGCTGCAGGTAGTCGGGTCGCGCGACGGTGCGCTGGTGAGGCTACAGCCGGAGCAACTGGGCGGCGCAGCGGGTGCGTTCCGGAGCTTTCGGTTCCGAAACTTCCAGCGTACCGAGGGAGAATTGGCATTGCCATCAAATTTCGAACCACAACAGGTTGTTGTGCGTCTAACTGCTTTAGGTGAAGCCGGCGGAAACGTTATTCTGGAACGCGCCTATCCATGGCCGGTCCAATAATCGCAACTGGCCGTCTTCAGATTGGTTAAAGGTTTCGCTAGAGAAAAACATGTTTGGGCGGCGAAAACGCATCAAGGCTAATCATGCTGATTGCCTCATCGGTCAACACACCGAGATCCGCGGCGATGTGAAGTTCTCTGATGGACTCGTGATACTGGGAGCCGTCTATGGGGACGTTATTGCCAACGACGACGGTACATGTGTGTTAAACGTGAGTGAGTCCGGACGGGTTGAAGGTGAGATTCGTGTCCCCAATGTTGTGATTAACGGCGTCGTGTCCGGCGACGTGTACGCTGTTGAGCAGGTGCAGCTAAACGCCAACGCACGCATCAACGGCAACGTCTACTATCGCTTGATAGAGATGGAGATAGGTGCCGAAGTCAATGGATCATTAGTGCACCTGGGAGATGGTAGCGACGCGCGGCTCAAGCTGCATCACGAGCCTCCGTTGGGCGGTACGGTTGTTGCCATTGATGACACGACCAACGCTGCCGAAGTCAGTGATAAAGTAGTCGTCGCGCTGCCGGCCGACAGCACTGACACGCGACCAAAGCGAGAGCAAACAGATGAATGAGTCC
>CEUN01180387.1_pt1 | contig 19691 bp, 20 predicted proteins | sample 361501 | NCBI WGS metagenome assembly CEUN01 (sample SAMEA2622801, study PRJEB7988) | marine metagenome | biome: marine biome (ENVO:00000447); feature: marine epipelagic mixed layer (ENVO:xxxxxxxxx); material: "saline water (ENVO:00002010), including plankton (ENVO:xxxxxxxx)" | depth 120 m | reverse complement strand
CTGAAAGATATTCAGCATCAATCGGCTACTGAGTCGGCCACACGCCAACCGCGATCATAAAACCATGCGGACAACCAACTGCCTAAGGCAGCACTTCCGCCATCTCGTCCGGATCAGCAAGCGTCAGAGCTCGAATAACCGCGTGGGTCGAATCTCCTGACGATTCGATCAGGCCTCCATCTGGCGAAGTTTTGTAGCAACTAATTGCATAGTTCCCGAACGTTGCCACTTGCGCTCGCCGATAATCCCGCCAGCACTCGTCGAACTCGTATCCGGACACACCATGAGCTTTCAATTCATCAACATAGTGATGAACTAACCGAGTTTCGTTCTCCACAAGCACCTTGAACGGAACAGTGGTCATGAGGAACTTCGCGAGATCGTTCGTGCCACCTGCAAATGCTGACATTTGCCAATCGACAATTACCGGAACAGAACCTGACGCCGTGTTTCGTAACAACACGTTCCCGTGGTGAAAATCGTTGTGAGTCAACGTGTTAGGTCGACTCCTCATTGCCACTTGGAGATCGAGTAACCGAGCCCCTAAATACTCACCCGCAACGACCAATCCACCAGTTTTCTCGAACCGATCATCATCTCTGATCACCCGCCAACCGATCGCTGATTCAAGAGGATCCTGGTTGAAAAGAAACGACCAATCGGCGTCGCGAATCCAGAGTTTAGTCTCCAGGGTGGAGTGATTCCAGAACCGAGCGTGGTATGTAGCCATAAAGCTCAGTGTTTCTTTAGCGAGACCGAGGTCGATCCTGGCGTATTTGTCACCCGCAGGCAATGTCCCAATGTCCTCGAAAACGAAACATGCTGTTCTTTCGTTTAGATCTTCGACGGCACCGTACATCCGCGCAATGTTCGATCCATAAAATGGTTCTAGCAGGCGATATGCACCTAACTCACCCTCGTACGGTCCGCATCCCGCTTCCCGCAGGCGCGTCTCATCGTTCTCTGGTGGGATCTTGACGATCACAACATCAGGATGCGTCTCGCCCCTTTTGCGGTACTGAATGCGCACGCGGAATAACTGCGACAACTCGGGATTGTGACCGGTCATCTCTTCGAAGTCACAGTCTGAGATCTCGCATGCACCAGACCCGGACAGCGTCAAAGCGAGCCACTCGTTGGTGATCTCTTCACGCCTTATCGGAATATTCGGCATGGCGAAAGTGTCACACTCAAAGCGAATATCGTCTATATCGGTAAAGTGCCAATCTTCAAATCAGATACCATTTCGCCATTATCGATCTCACTCAATAAGAATCGACTAGCGAGGCGGCATGAGCAGATTTGAAGGACAAGTAGCGATCATAACCGGTGGTGCGCTGGGTATTGGCGGAGCCACGGCTCGAAAACTGGCATCCGAAGGCGCAAGTGTGTTCATTGCCGATATCAACGACGAAGCAGCGGCAGCAAATGTCGAGCGAATCAGGGAGGCAGGTGGGACCGCAGCTTCCAGTCATGTCGATGTTTCGGTTAGCGAAGATATCGCTCGAATGGTCAATGAAGCCGTTGACCTATACGGTCGCCTCGACATCCTTGTACAGAATGCGTTCGGCGTAATTGATGGCGTATCGATCATCCAGGGAACCGCTCTGACCGTTGAAGAAGACGGTTGGGACTATGGAATCGACGTTCTGTTGAAAGCCTTGTATCTCGGTGCCAAGCACGCTATTCCACACATGCGTGCTGGTGGCGGTGGAAACATTGTCAACCTCGCCTCTGTCCACAGCTTTCTTCAAGAGCCGGGCATGTTGGTATACGAGGCTGGAAAAGCCGGCGTAGTTGGAATGACCCGACAAATGGCAACTGATTTTGGTCCTAACGGCATACGAGTGAACGCAATTGCGCCCGGACACATCGTTGGAGAAGGTCTCGCAAAAATGTGGGAGAAAAATCCTTCCGGACACGAATTCTTTGCGGATCAGTATCCGCTCAGACGCACCGGAACTCCGGACGATATTGCGAACGGTATCGCGTTCCTATGCTCAGCAGATGCGTCGTTCATCACCGGGCACACGTTGGCTATCGACGGTGGTCTAACAGTTCAGTTGCAGGAAATGTTCGGTGCGCGACAGGCGGAATATATCCGAGCCCATCCCGACACCATCATCCCCGGTGCGGCGGCGGATCGAGACTCGGTTTAACTACGAATACTTGCCGTTGAATGCGACTTCGCTAACGTCTTTTCGGTCGTTGGCGAAGTTCTGCTTTGCCATTCTGGGATGAATATCGTCGTCCGTTCCCCTGTACCCGACAGCGATCCCGCAGATTGTCTCGAACTTGTCACGAGGAACACCTGCGACGTCGTAAGCAGCATCGAGGTCAATACCGCCCAGCGCTCGAGTGTTTAATCCCATTCGGTTTGCCTGCAACGCCAGCGACATCCACGCAGCACCAGTGTCGAAGTGCGAGGTTCGAATCTTGTTCCCCTCATCGTCGACCGTTCGAGCAAAAACAAGAACCATCATTGCCGCGTTAGGCACATACCGAGCGTTACCTTCACTCAGTAGAGAATTGAATTTTTCCCGATCGGGACCATCTGTGGAGTAGACGAAAAGCCAAGGCTGGCGATTATTTGCCGATGGTGCCCAGTGCGCCGCTTCAAATAATGAAGCAATTTGGTCTTCGCTGAGCTTTTCGGAAGTAAACGCCTTGGAAGACCAGCGATCTGTAAACATCGGCTCTACATCTGCGTCGGCGATCCTGGAATTCTTTTTGTCAGTAAAAGTCATAGTTTGTGATCAGCTTTCATTCGATAAAAGTAGCGAGTGACCGTGATTCGACAAAATAGTTTGATGCACAATTGTCCAGTAAGGTTCCGATATGCGGGCGAATTGATCAGCGTTTGTTTCGAATTTCCGTAGATGACAGATCTGAACGGAACTGAGTTTCGGTAAGTTCGGTGAACATGTCCTTGAAACGCATTGGTACTTCGAAGTCGATATCGTGAAGGATTGTGAACTGATTGCGATCATCTACCCTCCCCGCGACGATGAAACTACAGCCGTTTTCATCAATCAAATCTAAAGAGTTCTCCACCGCTGAATGGTCACCAGCGACATGATCCGGGTAATAGCGACCATCCATTAGCCGGATGTACGTATCCATTCCAATCACGAAAATAGCGCCGGGAATAAGAGAGGATTTTTCAGTAAACCGCTGTGCGTTAGTCACGATCAGCGAGCCACCTGTTTTTGATATTTGAGCTGCGCGTTTTTGTAGTTCGCTCTTCGCAAGCCTCGGCTTATCCACGTTCTCGATAGAAATCTCGAAATACGCTTGGCGATTCACCATTTGCTGCGCGGCGTCGAGCATCGCCAGATGACCATCATGGAGGGGGTTAAACGACCCGGCAAGCACGAGCGGTTGGTCAGGAACCGATTCCGTTGACACGCCATCTGGACCGATAACGATGGCTCCGATTTGTTCTTCGTAGAGCCGATCAATTAGATTCATTAAACTGCTCGGTGTCTAATTCCTCGATTTTTATGCGTTCTTCAATTCCTATAGCCGACGCAACGGCGTTCAACACCATCGCTGAAACCAATTCTTCCTCGTCCGGACGAGTACGATTCGATTTATCGAACCATATATAAGACTCGCCAGAAGAAACACCGTTGGTCCATGAGATGTGTGCGCGATCTTCTCCGCGTCTCGCTCTATCCGTCGCCAAGGCCGCCGTGCACCCGACGCCAAAAAGTATCTCCGTATTTTCCTCGTTGTTAGTTAGATGTTGGGCGCGCTTAAACGCTGAGCTGGACATTAGCTGTGCCTCAATCGCCGAAACGTGCTGTTCGGCGAGTTTGCCGACGTACTCAGTAAGCGCCCGAATTGAATACGGCACCTGGGCATCTAGCATCGTGCGCGATCCACCTGGTTGTGAGAAGAGGTGATTCAAGGCACTCACACCTGCCCCGGTGACCACGACACATCCCTTACCGGAACGACCATGAATCAGAGCCACCAACTCCCGCGGAGTGACGAACGATGTCATGATTTAGTCTCCCATGACTCGTAAATTTCAGGCCGTCTGAAGTGCCTGAACAACGTCTCCGGGATACTGCGCGCAGACTCAAGTTCTCCAGATTCGAGTCGTTTGATAACAATTTCCTCTTCCGTTTCACTCGGCACTTCTACCGCCGGAGGAACGCGCGTTCCGTTAGCCGGTTCTCCACTGCGTTCGCTCGTGGTGTATCCGCAAACTGAAAGTTCGGGGAAGCAGGCAATCTCCACGCTCTGGCGAACCGCATCGCCTAACAACCGATCTACCGATTCCAAATTACCTTCAATATCGCCAACAACAGAAGTCATCTGAATGACGGCAATTGTTACGTCCTGCAAGCGTTGATTCCCCGAGCTGGTTTCCCTAAGTACCGGGAATCCTACAACAGGTACGAATCCACCGAGTCACTCTTTAGTTGTGTGATATCGGTTGAATACGCATTTACTCAATGACCATTCAGGCGTATGTTTTCCGCAAATCATGCGCTGAGCCATAAACACGGACCATTACCCTCAAATGCTCGAACATTTTCATGTTGCTGAAGAAGATGCGATTAGGGTCATGCCCGACTCACTTCGGAAAACCGTCAACGAACTATTTCTAAAGATTGGGTTTTCCGAAAAGGACGCATGGCAAGCGACCGACGTGCTGCTGCTTTCGGATACCCGCGGCGTCGACACACACGGCGTGTCCAACATGATGCGTCGATACATCGAGGGCGTCGGTGCGGGATTCATAAATCCAACCCCGAAGTGGACAATTACTCGAGAAACTCCGACCACTGCGAATGTCGATTGTGATCGCGGACTTGGCATCGCCGTAATTCCCCAAGTCATGGAACTGGCAATCGAGAAGGCACGCGAAACCGGGATTGGAGCTATTTCACTCGGCAACGGACGTCACGCCGGAATGATCGCCTACCACGCAATGATGGCGCTTCCGCACGACATGATCGGTTATTCGATCACCGCTGGTGGTCAAAGCATGCCTCCCACATTTGGTGCCGAGCCCAGGCTCGCCCCTAATCCCCACGCATGGGCGGTCCCAACCGACAAAGAGCCGCCTTTCGTGCTGGACATTTCTTCGTCATCCGTTGCAGCCAACAAGATTCAGCTTCTTCGTCGGATGGAGGCGATGACGATTCCAGGAATCATGGCTGAAGCAGATGGGACTCCGATCATGGATGAGCGTTCTGTTCCAGAAGAAACGATTGTCCTCCCAAACGGCGCAACGCGAGAGCTCGGTTCTCACAAGGGGTACGGACTTAGCGCGGTGGCTCAAATACTCGCGGGGATAATGTCCGATGGCGCATTCGGACCTTACGAAGGCGGTCACATGTCGCACTTTGTAGCCGCTTATTCGATCGAAGCCTTTACCGACGTGAAGCGGTTCAAGCAGTCGATGGACGACTTCATGCGTTACTTGCGAGAAACGCCACCGGCACCGGGACACGACCGTGTCTACTACGCAGGTCTACCTGAACATGAAGAGTCGATAGACCGTCATGAACGCGGGATTCCACTCCATGAGGAAGTGGTCGATTGGTTCGATCAAACTACCGCCGAATTCAACCTCGCCCCGCTGGAACGATAGGAACCTCATTAACGATGCTTGAACACTTTCATGTTCCAGAAGAAGATCGAGTAATGATCCGTCGTGAGGATCTTTTCAAGACCACGACCGATATTTTCAAAGCGATGGGCATGCCCGCCGACGACGCCAAACTGGCTTCTGAAGGACTCGTACTCGCTGATGTTCGAGGCTGCGAAACACACGGCGTTTCAAACATGCTCCGAAACTATGTTCAGGCGTTCTCGGACGGCAAGATCAACCCGACTCCGGAGTGGAAGATCACTCATGAGACCTCTGCGGTGGCAACTATCGAGGCTGATAAAGGGCATGGGCTCGTAATTTGTCAGCGTGCCATGGATATCGCAATCGAGAAGGCAAAAAATGTCGGCATCGGTGCGGTGACTATCCACAACAGCACCCACGCCGGAATGATGGCTTACCACGCAATGCGAGCGATGCCTCACGACATGGTTGGGTACGCAATCACCGGCGGCGGCGCAGTAGCAGTGCCGACGTTCGGAGCCGAGCCTCGAATTGGTGCGGTTCCACATGCCTGGGCCGTGCCGGCAAACGCAATGCCACCATTCGTTCTCGATATTTCATCTTCGGTAGTTGCAGCCAACAAGATTCAGTTACTTCGCCGAACAGGTGCCCCACTACTGCCCGGACTAATGGCAGATGAAGACGGCACACCGATCATGGAGGAGCGCCCGGTCCCGGATGGTGTGCGGTTGCTGCCGTGGGGATCGACCCGTGAACTCGGATCTCACAAGGGTTATGGAATGGCAGTAATCGGCCAGGTCTTCTCAGGGATTCTGTCGGCGGGACTATTTGGTATTACCAACCCACCTGGCAACGGTGCTCAGTTCGTCGCCGCGTACAGCATCGATGCTTTCAGGGACGTTTCTGAGTTCAAAAAGTCAATGGACGAATTCTTGACCTATCTAGTAGAAACACCACCTGCACCTGGGCATGACCGTGTTTACTACGCAGGTTTACCCGAGCACGAGGAAGCAGAGGTTCGAGAACGAGAAGGAATCCCGCTCCACAGAGAAGTCACTGACTGGTTCGACTCGGCAACCGATGAACTCGGACTACCTCGACTCGAACGCCGCTAAATCTCCACTCAACACAGCCAACACCGCCCACCATCCCGACCTCCGCCAGAATTTTCATCCTGAACCACGGCTAAGGGCCATCACCAAGTGTAATCCTGAGGTTCTCGAAGGACGGCAGCCCCGCAGACGAAACGATCATACACAAACAGACTCACCTCTTCCTTCACCTCAATTCTTTCCCTCAGGGAGAGTAGGCACACCGGACCACGCGACAAACGAGTCAAACGATTCGCAAAAAACAAACGCGAGTCGCCGATGCGCGGCGAAACGTAAATCCCGCGACCGGAAATTTTTATATGAGCGCTTCTTCGAGCTCTAAGTCCTCGACCTCGATTGCAGCAGCATCTTCGTAGAACAGGTCTATGTCGGGATCGAAGCCAGGTTCGTAAACTTCTTCCAAAGCTGCGATTTGCTCAACTGGAGGAGCCATCACAACGTCTTCTTCCAAAGAAGTAGGTTGCTCGATCGATCCATTCGCTCTAATAGAGCGAGAATTGATCGTGTAACCGCAGGTAATGCAACTTAAAAACGAACCAAAATTGTCTGAGCCAAGCTCGACAGTACCGTCCTTGCAACGTAAACAAGATTTGAAGTAAAGCACCACAACGCCTCCATTGATCACGGCGGACACCGTGCCGTTTGAAGTCACGCACACATAACGCGTGCGGACCGAACGGGCGGCATCCTATCCGGTAACCGCTAAATGGTTCCTAGTAGCTTTTTTTCCGAGTTTTGGCGATTTTTTTGGGTTTCGTTTTTTCTTAGAGATAACTCAGACGCAAAACTGGTGAAATCCCGCAGCGTGATAGCGCAAAATCATCCCTGGAACGGGAATATGATTCTCCTACGGAAATATCGGAGTAGATGCTAATGAGCGGAAGTCTGTAATTCCTGAAAGTTGATTACTGAACCTTGGAGGCAACAACGAATGGCAAGGCTTTATGTTCTTGGGGCTGGTACGCCTACCCCAACTCCTACCCGCTTTGGTTCAGCCTACGTCCTCGAAGTAGAGGGCGAAAAAATCATGATCGACTGCGGTCCGGCGACGACACACAAGCTCGTTCAGGCCGGACTTTGGCCTCTGGATATCGACTATATCTTCTTCACACATCATCACTTCGACCACGACATCGACTACCCGTGCTTCCTCCTCACTCGATTCGACCAATCGATCGGTAAAGAAAACCAGCTTCAGGTGTTCGGTCCCACACTCACCGAGAAAATCACCGAAGGAGTTATTGGCGAAAACGGCGTGTTTGCGCACGACTGGAAGGCACGGATTTACCATCCTTTGTCTCAGAAGGTTTATATCAACCGCGGTGGTGTGTTGCCTCGTAAAGCACCGAAGATCAAAGCGAAAGATGTTGGTGTCGGAACCATTCACACTGCCAAGAACTTCGAAGTAACTTCAGCACCCGCTGAGCACGTCCAGCCTTATTTGGATTCTCTCGCATACAGAATCGAGACCAAATCAGGAAAGTCAGTCGTGTTCACCGGCGACACACAACCGTGTCAGTCTGTGATCGATCTTGCGAAGGACGCTGATGTAATGTTGTGCATGTGCTGGGATGACCAGGAATGCATGGACTCGGACGGTGAAGCACCCGGGCAATGCGGCACAACAGGTGCAGCCCGAATGGCAGAGGAAGCCGGAGTAAAGAAACTGATCCTCGTCCACATGGGTCCGCACATCGCACAACACGGTCCGCTTGAAAAGGGACTCGGTGACATCCGAGAGGTCTACGGCGGACAGGTCATCTACGCCGAAGAACTAATGGCAATCGACGTTTAGAGTCTGATTCAAAGGACCCCGGCGCACGGTCGAGGGTGAGTTAGTGGCTTCAGGTGAAGTGACCGTAGAGTTGGGCTCGGACCGAAAGCCATTTGAAGAACAGGAACTTCTTGTGCTCAATTAGGACGGCTGCGGCCTTGGATGCCAGGTTGTTAGAAACAAGGATTTCGAGTCCTTTATCTTTGACCGTCTGGTAAGCATTTAGGTTGGCTTTTTTTGCGTAAGTATCGACCGATATAGAGGCGTGACTGCCTCAGCCGAGTCCGGCGAGGCAGTCGAGCGCGACGGGTCGTTCTCGGTTTTCGAGATATTCGCGGGCTTGGTCTGTAATTAGCAGTTGCAAGTGAATTCGATTGATCGGTTGTGGTGGATCTTTAACTCAGATGTGCGGTGGTTTGGAAGAGATTTCTAGCGTCCGAGAAAAGCAATTCCCTCACCTGAGGAGGGATTAGGGACTTTGAGCCACGTTTCCAATATCGCGAATGTAAGCGGGGTTGGGCTACGCCAGCTCTCGTTTCATTTGGGCGAGGCCCATGGGGCCAAGTTTTAGAGCTTTGTTGTGCCATTCTTTGAGGTCAAATTTTGAGCCCAACGATTTCTTTGCTGACTCTCGAGCTTCGAGCCAGACTCGTTCGCCAACTTTGTAGCTGATCGCCTGTCCGGGAATACCTAGATACCGATCAACCTCGGAAGCCACGAAGTCGGCCGGGAAGTGAACTCTTTCCTTCATGAACTCCAGCGCCAGATCGCCGTTCCAAACTTCTCCAGGATGGAAATCGGAATGATTTGGAATCTTCAAGCCAAGGTGCATTCCGATATCGACTATCACTCGTACGCTTCGCAGCGCCTGCGCGTCGAGCATTCCCATGTAGAGATCAGGATTCTCCAGATAACCAAGCTCGCCCATGAGTCTCTCTGCGTACAGTGCCCAACCCTCGGCGTGCCCGGAAGTTCCTGCCAACAATCGCTGAAATCTCGAAAGCTCTTCAGTCATTGCGACATTCGTAGCTATTTGAAAATGGTGACCGGGGACTCCTTCGTGATACGCAATTGACACTTCACGCCAGATCGGAAACTCGGTTTTCCCGCCTGTCGGATACCAGGTTCGCCCCGGTCGTGAGAAGTCTTCCGACGGACCTGTGTAGTACATAGCCAATGCACCACCCGGAGGGGCTATCAGAGCTTCGATTGTTCGAACCGGTTCTGCGATATCGAAGTGGATGCCATCCATCTCACTGATGGTTCTATCTTGAAGATCCTGCATCCACTGCCGAAACTCATCTTCGCCCTTGATCATTTTTTCGGGGTCGTTTTCGAGCAGTTCAACCGCCTCTGCGATTGAAGCGCCTGGCTTGATCTTCTCGGCGGTTTTGGTCATTTCTGAACGCACCCACGCAAGCTGTTCCCAGCCCCAGTCGTAGGTTTCTTCGGGATCTATTTCTGCGCCGAGATATCCCTTCGCAGAAAGGGCGTAGCGATCTCGTCCAACTCCGTCGACCGTGGTGGCATCGGGTAAATACTCGTTACGCAAATACTCACCCATCGTGGCGTAAGCGTCAGTTGCCAAATGCGCGGCATTTTCGATCCGTCGAGCAAGTGCATCATCACTAATATCCGACGCAGAGAATGCCGCGATCATCGAATCGAAGAAAGGATCGTTATCGCCATTTCCAGACCACACTTCGCATTGCTCGGCAGTACCACTCACCTGTCGGATTGACGTGACCAAACCTTCGGAACGTCCAACATCCAATGCTCGCCGGTAACCGTCAAGAGATTCGCCAATCTTTTCCATTCTCGACGCGATGTTCTCCCACGCTTCGGCGGAGTCTTGCGACATCAGGTCAAATATTGAACGAACGCTCTGAACCGGAGAGAAAAGCACATTCATGTCACGCAAGTGCTCTCGTGATTCGTACTGCTCAATCGAAAGTGAAATCTCGTCAATGAACGTGTCTTTGCACATTCGTTCGCGTTCATTAGTCGGTTCGGCGGCCTGCATATCTTTGTAGGCAGCTAGTACATCATTGTGGAACCCCTCACCGGCTTCAGGAGTGTAATCGGGCATCAAATGATCGAAACCCGGTACACCCATGTGAGTTGCCGAAAGCGGATGATGTTTGGCGACGGTATCGATAAACCCGTCAGCAATTTCGAATACTCCAGCCATGTTTACATTCTCAGAATAACTTCGATCTTACCCAGTAACCCGATAGTCGCTAGTTGACTCGCATGTACAGGAATCCGCCTAGCCGGAACGACTTCGCTTTGCCGTCGGTGTTCAACGAAAACTCAGTGAGTTCACCGGCGCCGCGACCATCCACCGTTCGAAACGCGCCTTCTTGGTTGATTGACGGATCAAGCACCAACCCTGCGGGTCCGTGCAAAGTGTAGTCGCCTTCACGCGGGCTACCTAGACCAAACGATCCGTTCTCGTACACCACATCAACATAAGCCCCCGGTTCAGCCCAGTAGCGTCCGAGATACGGCGTGGCGTCTTGTTCTGATACAGGTTCCAACACGGATTCGTCCGGTTCTGGCAATCGACCGAGTTCTCGAATCACCATCTCCGCAATGTCCTCAGCCAACACATATGGAGTCGGTGCAGGCCAAATATTGGCAAGTACTACTACACCTGTCTGGTTTTCTACGCTGAATACCATGTTCGATGCGTAGCCCTGGATTCCACCACCGTGGTTGTGCATCACGAGATCGCCGCGACGATTCATTCGCCACCCAATCGCCTGCCCGTTAGACCAATCGTTGGCGAGATAGACAGCGCGATGCATTTCAGCCAATGACTCTGCTGAAAGTACTTTGCTCGAGTGTATTTTTCGTCCCGATGAGAATTGGAACGACATCCACTTAGCCAGATCTTCGACGTTCGAGTGCAACTGTCCAGCTGCTGCAATACCACGCAAGGGAGCGTATGGAGCGAGTCTTAGATCAGCTTCGCCGGGCTTCGGATGACTGTAGCCGGTCGCTTGAAGTTGTTTTTGCTCGGGATCCAGCTCGAATCGGGTATTGGTAAGTCCCAGAGGATCGGTGATCTCTTCGTACACATACTGTTCGTATGCAACTCCACTCACCTGCTCAATGACATGACCGAGCAGACCGACCGCGAGATTCGAGTACTTCCACTGAGTGTCTTGAGGTATCACCACGTCAATGTCAGCGAGGTTGTCTAGAAGGGCTTCAGCTGTCGGGAATGACGGCGCGTTCCAGTCGGTGAGCGGGTGCTCTGTTCTCAATCCCGAGTAATGCGTCATCAGTCGCCGTAACGTCACGCCTTCAAGCGTTCCGCGGAGTGCGTTGGCGATCGTGAAGTCTGGCATGTGAACGAGCAGCGGATCGTCAAGTTCCAACTGCCCGAGATCTCTTAACTGGAGAATCGCCGTCGCCGTGAAAGTCTTTGTAATAGACGCAACGCGGGAGATGGTCTGCGGTGTGGGAGGCTTGTCTTCCCCCAGCGTCTGTGTGCCGAAAGAGTAGTAACTAATGATCGAGTCACCGCGAACAACGCCGATAGAAAGCCCGGGGATTCGATCTTGCTTCATCGAGCTTTCGGCAATCTCGGCAATTTTCGGTTCAAGCGAAGAAATTTCCGTGCCAGTCGCCAATTGATCCTCCCAAAAGAAAACGACACCTGAAAAGCAGGTGTCGTTAGGTTACTTGGTGATGGTCGACTGCGTGGCGAAAAACTCGCTATGCGGCGTTCTTTTTACTCACTGTATTTGCAAGCTGAGCCATGTGACGGAGGACCTGCTGTTCGAAAAATTTCATCCGATCTTCGAGTCCACGCATCACGGTGCGCTTCACACGAATCGTTTGTTTCACGCCGTCAATTGTGGCGAGGGCGTTCTTGTATTCCTCTCCAAGATCATCTAGTGCGAAGCGACCTGAGAGAAAACCTTCAAATCGGCATTCGGATTCTGGTTGAGAAGGTCTTCTCGAGCCTGCTCAGCGACGAACGCGCTGCGAGTAGGCTTATCGGTTTTTACGGTTTTACCAAGATGCATCATTAGTGAGTGAATTCTACGGTAGTCAGTCCAGTGTTCCATAGTGATTGAACTTCCCTCCGCGGTGTACTCCGCAACTTTACAGATCAAAGACGTTTCCACGTGTACGCGTTACGCGGGATCTTTACCTCAATTATGAGGTTTCGCACACACGCGCCGACATAGTGAATGATCTAACTCGCACAGGAGAAACAACCTATTGCGGAACAACCAGAATTATTCGGTGTACTATCCGTTTCGCAGTTTGGAGCACGGACTCGTTGTGCCTTTTTAGCGATTCAACCTCGTCACAGAATACGAACAGAACATGAAAATCACCGACATCACCATTGATGTGATCGAACGACGCCCTCCTTCAGTACGCGTGCAGGATGAACGAGCCGATTTGGGCGGAACGACGACGCAGGGAGTGCTCCGAGTTAAGACTGACCAGGGAATCGAAGGTCACGCGTTCGTTGGTGACCAAGGTGCGGATTCGTCGGACCGCATGGCGGCGATCATCAAAACTCTCAAACCAGCAATGATGGATCGAGAATCATCAGATCGTGAATGGCTATGGAACCAGCTCAAGGTGATTTCTGGTCACGGTTCGGCGATGGAGCCTACCTGGGCTCCACTTGACGTCGCGCTTTGGGACATTGAAGGAAAAGCTGCAAATCAGCCAATTCACAAACTGCTTGGAACTGCTCGAACGGAAGTGCCGTTATATGCCACTTACCCTCCTCGACATGGCACGCCAGAGGGATTCGTGGAGGAGGCACTTCAATTACTGGATGAAGGCTTCACGGCTTATAAAATTCATCCGGGTCCTCTTCACTACAAACAAGCGGCAATCATGGCGGCAAAAGTTCGTGAAGCGGTTGGTGATCGAATGACACTTATGCTCGATCGAAACCACGGCTACACCTTCCGAGAGGCGCTTTACGTGGGTCACGTTCTCGATGAAAACGACTACTACTGGTTAGAAGATCCAATCGCCGCGAACAATGTCGAAGCGATCAAAGAACTGTCCACACGACTCGAAACACCGCTCAACATGAGCGATACGAGTGGTTTCCTATTCCACGAAGCTGCGAGCTTTCTTCAAAACAACACTGTTCGAGTAATACGTGGAACCGTCCGCAAGATCGGTATAACCGGACTCAAAAAGCAAATGTCTATGGTCGAAGGCTTCCACAAGGTTTGCGAGGTGGGTCTCGCCGGAAATTCGGCTCTCAACGCGGCGAATCTCCACGTCATCATGTCATCGATGAACTGCACTTACTTCGAATACTGGCTTCCAAAGGAAGTTCACCAGTGGGGAGTAAAAAAGCAACTGCAGATCAATGAAAATGGGAATCTCGAAGCACCGACCGGTCCCGGTCTAGGAATTGAACTCGACGAAGAGTGGATAGCCGCCCACAAAGTCGCGACGCTTTCATGAGCTAAACCGTCCAACATCGGCGTATGATTTTGCGATGAAAGTCGACGCGCGAGCACAAACTGTAGAAACTCAGTCACCCGAACTCGATGGCTTTGATATAAAACGCCGTCCGTTTTTGGGGTTCGGCCTTCTTATGTCGTCAGTGATAGGAACACTAGCAGTTTTGATCTATTTTGGTGCGTGGGTATCCGTCGATCGAATCGAGAGAAGAGCTCTCGCCGAAGGAGTTGACGAGTCTCAAATCGAAGGAGAATGGTGGGAAGACGGGCTAGTCCTTGCCTGCCCGCTCCACTAGTTGATTCTCCATGCGAAACGCAGCACTCTGGCTCGATAAAAAGTTCGGTCTCGAAGAACACACGATTGCCCACTACGCCTGGGTGATCGTTGCGATTGCCGGAATGGTCCAAATGGTTGGAGCGGCAATTCGCATGTCGTTTGGGGTTCTCGTTGACCCACTTGTCGAAGCGTTCGGATGGACACCTGGCGCAATTGGTTTTGCCTACGCCTTGATGTCTATTGTCACGGCTCTCGCATCTCCCGCTGCTGGGTGGCTGGGCAACCGTTTCGGAGCCCGACAAACCATGGTGGTCGGCACTTTACTGTTTTTTCTTGGCATGATGTGGACCTCCCAGACTAAGCAAATCTGGGAACTCTACGTCGCATATGGGATAGTCTTCGGAATATCTCAGGCGCTGCTCCTTGTCCCTGTCGTACCAGCCGTTGCCGCCTGGTTCCGTCGTCACTTGGGACTCGGAACCGGAATCATGATGGTGTCCTGGAGCCTGGGGCCTGCACTGGTAGTCCAGGCGCTCGCGGTTCTGTTTGCCACTGCCGGCTGGAGCCAGGCCTTTATGGTCGTGGGGATAGTCGGCACTGCGACGTTGAGCCTCATACTCCTGTTCTTCCGAAACACGCCTGAAGATACCGGACGAATCGCATACGGCACCAGAGCGAACGACAACCCGTTAATAACCAGCGGCAATATTTACGTAAGAACCCAGCAAGAATTTCAAGGTTTCGTATACAAAACCAACGCGTTCTGGAACCTCATCAATATCCACTTCCTCGGATGTGTTGGTCACGCCGTTATTCTCGTTGGAATAATTCCTCTGGGAATTTCTAAAGGGCTCGGACCTCTCACTGCTGCCGGTGTACTAACGACCGTATCTCTCGTCAGCGTTTCTACTCGTTTCCTCGCGCCAGTTCTTTCCGAAAAGATGAGTGCGAAAACGGTAATGTTCATTTCGTTCTTCGGACAGGGCGTCGGGGTTTTCCTGCTACTCACCGCTGACTCGACGCTCGATTTCTACATCTTCGCCGTTGTCTGGGCTATTCCCTACGGCGGTGAAGGTACAGCGTTCCCGGTTTTGATCCGCAAGTACTACGGCCATGCCCCGATGGGAACAACTTACGGATGGCAGCTCCTGGGTGCAGGGCTTGGAATGGCTCTTGGCGGACTGATCCCGGGTATGGTTTTCGACATCACAGGTACGTACACGTGGGCGATCATTCTTTCCGCAGTTTTCAGTCTTGCTGGTGCGGTCGCAATAGTTTTGCTTGAAAGCACCAAGCGACAGTTGATTCCGGACTGGCCTGAAATGGAAGAGAATCCTGAAAAATCACCGGCAGGCGCAGCGACTTCCATCCGAAGTGATTCCGTGCCCTCGGGGCAGACAGGTGGAGATTAGAACGTTGCCGGATCAACTGAGCGGAAAATCAATCATTGATGATCTTGGAGTCACTTCGTTAATAAACGCAGGTGGCCCGAACACGAAACACTCCGGTTCCCGACCTCGTACCGAAGTGATCGAAGCCATGGAGGCGATGAGCGAGGTCTTCGTCGATATAGAAGAGTTACTTATAGCAGCTGGAAAACGCGTTGCAGAACTTACAGGGAACGAAGCTGCGACCATCACTTCAGGCGCATCAGGCGGACTGGTTCTTCAGGCTGCGGCAGCAATGGCAAAGGACGATCCAGAGAAAATTTCTCAACTGCCCATATCTGATGGAATGCCAAATGAGCTAATCATCCAGCGAGGCCACAGATTTGTTTACGACCATCTATACCTCGGCCCAGGATCTCGATTCGTCGAAGTAGGACGCCCTACCGACTGCACGGTTGACGAACTCGCAGAAGCTATTGGTCCGAATACAGCGGGATTTATTCACCTCGAATCACCGTTCAAGAGTGAACTCGGGGTTCCACTTACCGACCTTGCTGATTTAGCTCACAACCACGGGTTACCAGTATTAACCGATGGCGCCTCAATGCTCCCACCCCGGGAGAATTTGACCAAGTACACGGGTCAGGGAGCCGATCTCGTTAGCTTCTCTGGTGGCAAGGCTGTTCGCGGGCCACAAAGCACCGGCTTCCTTGTTGGTAAGTCGGAATGGATTGAATACGCGCGGTTGAACAACGCTCCGAATCCCGGAGTTACACGTGCTCAAAAGGTCTCGAAAGAGGAAATCGCGGGGCTTCTTGCAGCGCTCGAAGTATTCACCAGTATCGATGAAGAAGCAGAGACCAGGCGTTACCGTGAAAAGATGAATTTTCTGGTTGACCAAATTGCCGAGATTCCGGGTATCCAGACCGAAGTGCTTCACAATTACGACCATTACATCCCGCACGCAGTGATTCGGTTCAACCGCGACTGGAACGGACCGAGCTACGGTGAAATCGTCAATGAGATGAAACGATCCGCCCCGCGAATCTACATGCAAGTGGACTATCGTCCAGAGCCTGACAGAATGTGGGTCGACCCACTCAACCTGCAGGACGGTGAGCTTGAAATCGTCACCGAGAAACTACGCAACATATTGATAGAATCTGTAAACAGTAAATAGACCTGCATACAACTACAGCAATAAGGAACTCATACCTTGGTACGCATCGCTGGTAAGCACGCACTTTTGAAAATGTTTGAAGCCGAAGGAGTCGAATACATGTTCGGCAATCCCGGCACGAGCGAAGCACCAATGATGGCGGTGATGGATCAGTACCCGTCAATTGAGTACGTGCTGGTGCTCCAGGAAGGAGTTGCGGTTGGTCTGGCTGAGGGATACGCCCGATCAACGGGAAAAGTACCTCTTGTTAGCCTCCATATAGACAACGGAATGTCGAACGGTTTGTCACTCATGATCGACCAGTTGTACGGCGGTACGCCCATGGTGATGACAGCGGGCAACAAGGACATACGGAAACTGGCACCAGGACGTTCTGATCTCGCTGACATGGCGCGCCCATACGCAAAGTGGAGTACCGAGATCACCCACGCCGAGCAGGTTCCTTCTGTGATCCGAAGGGCGTTCCAGGAAGCTCGCACTGTGCCAACCGGACCAACATTCGTCGCAATGTCGGCAAACGCTTTTGACGATGAAGCCGACGTTGATCTCATCCCCTCCGCGCACGTCGACATCTCGCCGTCTGCTGATCCAGAAATGATCGATCAGGTATGTGAATTGGTCGCATCGGCAGAACGACCGATCCTTATTGTTGGCGATCGAGTTGTCGACACCAACGGAACCGCTGCTGCTGTTGCGGTAGCTGAAACGGCCGGCATGCGCGCATACGGTCACGGATCGACCGCTGTTAACTTCCCTGCCGACCACCCTCTGTGGCAGGGCAATTTGAACATGCGAACCGCCGAGGCAGTTGCAGCTGTGCGAGCGGCCGATGTCGTAGTTGCCGTTGGTTGCCCGGTGTTTGAAGACTTCTTCTATCAACCCGGTCAGTTTGTTGCTGATAGCTCGAAGCTTATTCATATCGACATCAATTCTGGTGCCATCGGCAAATCAGAACCGACCGATATTGGAATTCTCGCATCACCGGGCAAAGCCCTTGCACAACTTGCTGAAGCTTTGCGCGACGGCTTAAACGGATCGCAACAGGAAGCAGCAGTTGGGCGGTCACGAGAAGCTGCGGCGGAAAGCGCGGCTCGGATCAAATCGTTCCAAGAATTAGCTGGCTACAGTGCTAAAGGACGCCCAATGTCACCCGCAATGATGGTTGACCATTTGGCAAAAGCACTCCCAGATAACGCTGCGGTTTTCAACGATTCTGTTAGCACGGGCGGCTTGCTGTTCGATGCCCTCTCTCCTTCAACCCAGGGTACTTATTACGGTTGCCGTGGTCAGGCGATCGGTTGGGGCATGGGCGCGGTGATGGGGGTAAAACTGGGATCACCTGATCAGCCTGCCATCGGAGTGATCGGTGACGGCAGCGCGATCATGACCGTGCAAGCTCTGTGGACGGCTGTAAATTCCGACATTCCGGCAATATTTGTGATCTGCAACAACGCTTCGTATCGAGTACTTAAAGTGAACATGAATCACTACCACCGACTAAACGCACTCGACATGCCTGATTCGTACTTTGCCATGGACTTCCCCAACCCAATCGACTTTGCGGCGCAGGCTCAGGCATATGGAATGCAGGGAGTACGAATTGAAGACCCAGCGGAAATCGAGTCCGTTGTAAATTCGGCAATCGACTCAGGTAAGCCAGCAGTTATCGACATGGTGATTGACGGGGCTCTTTAGCTTTACCAAATCAAATCACTTCTCTAGACCGCCCTTGATCCAATATTGGTTGTTTGGGTGGTCTTTTCCCGTCTGGTTCAATCACGCACAGTGCGGCAACTCGTAGCGTGTAGTTAAACTGACCGACTGATTGCCAACGGGTTGACTTTCGATCAAACGTGTTCGCGTCCACTCGTTCAACTAGAGGATCGAAAGTACTTTCCGTTGTTACACCTGCTATGAAGATGGATGACGTTATTGAGCTGATCACGTAGATCAACCGAATCACCTGTATGGCGATTTTGGACTAAGTCTCTTTGAGAAACACCAATTCAGTTACATCGCTCGATTGAGTAGTCATATCCTGACGAAATTCGTATCCCTGCGGGTGCTGAAACTCCTTGAGCGAGTCGAATGCATTTTCAGTCGATCCCATTTTGTCAGGATTCGAAACCAGGTATCGAATTAGCGCGCCTTTCATCGCCTTGGACCAATGATTAAGTGTGCGTAGTTTGCCATCACCTGGATCTTCAAGAAACTTGACCGTAAATCGAGCGGCGTATGACACCTCGTCCGGATCCCACGCTACGCTATGTTCATTGGGTAATAGATCCCACACGACTCGATCTTTCGCTACCGACGCTAACGCAGACGTAATCAATGGCTTCCAGATAGCTGCACACGTCTTATTGAGTCTGATTCTTGCGCCCATTTTCAGCTTATAGTTCGGGATCAAATCGAACGGTCGGACCGTGCCATACAGACCTGAAAATATGATCGCGTTGGCAGCAAAACAGGACTGCGCCTGTTCATCAAGCGACTGGTAGTTTATGAAATCGTACATCACACCTGTGTATCGCTCGATCGCAGGCATAGTCGGTGCAAGATTCAGGGAAGCGTTGTCCGCCCTCGCCTTATCCAGTGCAGCGCCTTTAACGCCTAGCGTTTTTTGGGCAACTCTGGGTTTCTTGCTCATTTGTATCAGGGTTTTGGTCATTAGCTCCCTTTGCTTTTCAAACTCAGGGAAGGAAAGATCGCTGAAATTGAGACTGGGAGCTTCTCCACCAGATGCTTTACTTTCTGAAGGCGGAAGAAGAATTAGCGGATAATTGGACATGACGTCTAGGTTAACTGCCGGAGTACGTCATAGTCGACAAATCATAATTACGCGCAAACATGGAATTGAAAATGTTAAAAGCAAAAGACCCAGCAATCAGCTAGGTCTTTTTTT
>CEUN01015415.1_pt1 | contig 19705 bp, 24 predicted proteins | sample 361501 | NCBI WGS metagenome assembly CEUN01 (sample SAMEA2622801, study PRJEB7988) | marine metagenome | biome: marine biome (ENVO:00000447); feature: marine epipelagic mixed layer (ENVO:xxxxxxxxx); material: "saline water (ENVO:00002010), including plankton (ENVO:xxxxxxxx)" | depth 120 m | reverse complement strand
CCGGTGGGCAGGTAAACTCTGCCCCCTGCCTCGACACGGAATCGATGTGCGCGGTCGGCAACGCAACAACAATCGTCAAGGTGGTTTCCTCAGACGTGGGCGTGTGCCGCCTGCCGCTTCTCCGGCTCCTTCCCGCCCGACAATGCCCAGACGAGAAGCACCAGCCAGCCCACGAAAGTCCAGCCAAAGAAGAGGTTGAGCAAGAAGATTAGCGTCGAGCACGGATGCTTTCGTCGGCTCGCGATCAACGCGCGAGCGAACACGAGCGCGAAGACACCAGCGACGAGCGCGACCAGACCCACCAACCCCAGCAGTCCCGCAGGCAGATCGACGAATCGTCGCAGCTTGTTGACCGCATCAAAAATTTCTTCCGCCTCTAGAACAGATCGCGTTGAGTCGGCGGCGACAGCAAGACAGACTTGGCGCGTAGATCGGATTTAGCAGGAGTGCGCAACAAGATGACGGAGTGCCTCGACGACATCTGTCTGGCAGAACCCTCCTTCTGGAAACGGGCTGACAAGCACGACGTGTTTCGGCGTTTCCGGCAGGAACGTCCTGTTGCATGGCAGACTGTACCGGGCCGCGAGGGTGGCTACTGGTCGGTATCATGCCATGCTGATACCCGGCGCATCACCAAGGACCCGGGGCTTTTTTCCTCACACTTTGGCACCGGTATGGCCGTCGACGACCCCGCCTTCGCGTACGATATGGGTGGCATGCTCAACCGTGACGCACCGCTCCACCCCAGATTGCGCAGGATCGTGGCCAAGGTCTTCACGCCCCGCCTGCTGAAAGACCTCGAAGCCGACATGGCCGCGAGCGCACGAAGGATCGTTGCCGATGTTTCCGAACGGGGCAGTTGCGACTTCGCCTCAGACGTCGCCAATCGTATGCCGATGGCCGTGATCTGCGACATGCTTGGCGTGCCCGAAGGTGACCGGGCCGAACTGCAGCGGCTCACGCTTCAAGCCCTGGGATACGGCGATGAGAGTGTGGGCGATGCCTCGGATGCCCTTGAGGCGTTTTATGCGCTCAACGCCTATGGTGAAGCACTGGGCCGCAATCGGCGAGACAATCCGTCGGATGACCTTATGTCGATGCTGACCGCGGCGGAAGTCGACGGCGATGCTCTCACCGATCATGACATCGGTGTCTACTTCCAACTCCTGATCACCGCAGGCATCGAAACAACAGCCAGTTCGATCGCACAGGGCATGAGCTTCCTCGCCGCCTACCCGGATCAATGGCACGACTGGCGCGAGAACTTCGAAGAGCTCGCGCCGACCGCCCTCGAAGAGCTCGTCCGCTACTCCACCCCAGTCGTCCATTTCGGACGCACCGTCATGCGCGATTGTGCGATCGGCGGGCAGTCCATGGCCGAAGGCGACCAGGTTGTCTTCTGGTACTGCTCGGCCAACCGCGACGAAGCCGTGTTTGACGATCCCGATCGCTTTGAGCTGCGCCGCACACCGAACGATCATGTCGGTTATGGCGGCGGTGGACCACACCACTGCATTGGCATGCATCTGGCCCGACGCGAGATGTATCACTTCTTCAAGGAACTCTTTGCGACCCTGCCGGACCTCGAGATTGATCTCGACGGCATGCAGCAGATCAACGGACTCTTCATCAACGGTATGCGCAGCCTGCCTTGCCGCTTCACCCCGGTGCGGATCGAACCATGAGTTTCGAGGACAAGACCCTTGTTGTGACCGGTACTGCCTCAGGTATAGGCGCGGCAACTTCTGCCCTCCTTATCGAGAGAGGCGCCCATGTGATCGGCCTGGATCTGGACGAGGGTGATGGACCGGCCAGCAACTTTGTCCGCTGCGACCTGTCAAACCCTGCAGAGATCGACAACGCCATTGCCAAGATCGACCGGCCCCTGCACGGCCTCGCGAATGTCGCCGGGGTTCCCGGCAGCACCTCTGGCGAGACCGTCATGCGAGTCAATGTTCTGGGGTTACGTCACCTCACCGAAGCACTGCTTCCCCGCCTTGAAGCGGGCAGCGCCGTCGTGCATGTGGCATCGGGCGCAGGCGCCGGATGGCGGGAAAGGTTGGCTCCGATCCGCACCCTCCTGCAGTGCCGAAGCTTTGACGACGGTCTGGCATGGGTGCGTGACCATCCCATGGACGGCCCCGAAGCCTACAACTTCTCCAAAGAGGTTGTGATCGTATACGCGCTCGCCGGCTCCATGCTGGCCCGTCCCCACGGCGTTCGCAGCCTTTCGATCAGTCCCGGCGCGGTGGAAACACCGATCCTGAAGGACTTCTACGACACCATGGGCAAGGACATTCTGGATCGACTGAAGGAACAGTCCGGAGGCCGGAACGGCACACCCGACGACATCGCGCGGATTATCGCCTTTGCACTGTCGGATGATGCGGCCTGGTTGAACGGTACCGACATCGGTGCTGATGGCGGCAGCGAGGTCGCTCTGAGTTTCGATCTCGTGGAAACCTCAGCTACCGATGCGGTCGACGCGTTTTTCGGGAGAGGCTAGGACCGTTCGCGGTCGGCCACGACTTCTTTGAGATCCTCATTGAACATGTCTTCGAGTTCCTTGATCCACTGTTTGTTGTCTTCAGCCATCCGCTGCATATCACCAGCCATCTCACGCTGACGGAAAAGGCGTTCGACGTCGTGATCCCGGGATGTCTCCACGGTCCGTATGCTCTCGCGCTTGCTGAGACCACGATCCTCAAGCACTAGCCGTGGCGTCAGGTTCTAGCTGACCTGCGCCCCACGGGCTTGCGGCAACTGACCACGCCGCGTATACGCCGCGCAACACGATCAATCCTCACATCCGAACCGCTCGGGAATGGGCAGCGCCACCATGGATCTGCGCAACATTGCAATCATCGCTCACGTTGACCACGGCAAGACCACACTGGTGGATGGCCTGCTCAAGCAGTCTGGCGCCTTTCGCGACAACCAGCAGGTCGCCGAGCGCGCCATGGACAGCAACGACCTGGAGCGTGAACGCGGCATCACCATTCTCGCCAAGGCGACCTCGGTGGAATGGAACGGGACCCGTATCAACATCGTCGACACCCCGGGCCATGCCGACTTCGGGGGCGAGGTCGAGCGTATCCTGTCGATGATTGACGGTGTCTGCGTTCTGGTCGATGCCTCAGAAGGTCCCCTGCCCCAGACCAAGTTCGTGGTCGGCAAGGCTCTGCGCCTGGGTCTGCGCCCGATTGTCGTGATCAACAAGATCGACCGTCCTGACCAGCGCGCCGACGAGGTCCACAACGAGATCTTCGACCTTTTTGCCGCCCTCGACGCAACCGACGAGCAGCTCGACTTTCCGACGCTTTTCGCATCAGCCAAACAGGGCTGGGCTAGTGAGACCCCCGATCAGCCGACCGACACGCTGGCGCCGCTGTTCGACCTGATCGTGCGCCACGTCACAGCCCCGTCCGTCGAGGTCGACGGCCCCTTCCGTATGCTGGCGACCACCCTGGAAGCCGACCCCTTTGTCGGCCGCATTCTCACGGGCCGTATCGAGTCCGGTTCGGTGAAGGTCAACCAGCAGCTCAAGGCCCTGAGCCGTGACGGCAAGGTGCTGCAGCAGGCCCGCGTGACCAAGGTGCTGGCCTTCCGCGGCCTAGAGCGCGCGGCGATCGATCAAGCCCACGCCGGCGACATCGTCGCCATCGCCGGGTTCTCTGAGCCAACCGTGGCCGACACGCTGGTCGACATGTACGTGAGTGAGCCGATCGAATCTCAGCCGATCGACCCGCCGACACTGGCCATGACCTTCGGCATCAATGACTCGCCGCTCGCCGGCCAGGAAGGCGACAAGGTCACCAGCCGCATGATCTGGGACCGCCTCAGCCGTGAGGCCGAAGGCAACGTCGCCCTGCAGATCGGCCAGACCGACGACAAGACCGTGTTTCAGGTTGCCGGGCGTGGCGAACTGCAGCTCGGCGTGCTGATCGAGACCATGCGCCGTGAAGGCTTCGAGCTGTCGATTGGTCGGCCCCAGGTCGTCCTGCGCGACAACCCGGAGACCGGCGTGAGCGAAGAGCCGATCGAAGAGATCGTCATCGACGTCGATGACGACTTTACGGGCTCGGTCGTCGATAAGCTGGCGAAGCGCAAGGGCGATCTGCAGGAGATGCGTCCGTCGGGCGGCGGCAAGACCCGCATGGTCTTTCACGTCCCGTCGCGCGGCATGATCGGCTACCACAACGAATTCATGACCGACACGCGCGGCACGGGGGTGATGAACCGCCTGTTCCACGGCTATGCCCCGTGGCGCGGCACGATCCCGGGCCGCCGCACCGGCACGATGATCTCCGGCGAACAGGGCGCGGCCGTGGCCTATGCCTTGTGGAACCTGGAAGACCGGGGTGCACTGTTCGTCGATCCCGGCGACAAGGTCTACAAGGGCATGATCATCGGCGAGCACAACAAGGGCGGCGATCTCGACGTCAACCCGCTCAAGGCCAAGCAGCTCACCAACTTCCGTGCTGCCGGCAAGGACGACGCGGTCCAGCTCACCACGCCAATCCGCATGACGCTGGAAAAGGCGATGACCTATATCGCCGACGATGAGCTTGTCGAGGTGACGCCGGAGAAAATCCGCCTGCGCAAACGCTGGCTCGACCCCCACGAGCGCAAGAAACGCGCCCGCCAGGCCAACGCTGCCTGACCGACACCACCGTCACATCGCGCGTCAGGCCACCTTGTACGCCTCGTGAGTCAGGACGACGTAGAGCTTGCGGACCGGTTCCTTCACATCGCATGTGCATTTGCAGTCCCGGGGCATCATGAAGCTGTCACCAGCCTTGTAGGCCTCGACACTTCCGTCGTCATGAGGCATGGCCACGCCGCTCCATCATGGTTCAGGCGGTCGAGGCCCGTGTCACAAAGCGTTCGTAGGACAGCCCTGCAATCCAGCCCAGAAGCGCCCAGAACACCAGGCCGGCCCCAAGCGAGGCCGAAGCGAAGTGTGCCGAAAGCTCCGGCGGAACGGGTCCGCCGAGCTCAGCCGGTTGCGGTGCGCCCACCACATGTGGAAGAACCAGCAGCACAAACCCGAGAACATTGAACGGCAGCTTCTTCACCAGCAGTAGAAGCCAAAGCCCCGCCGCCGTGCCGGCGGCCGCGAACGCCCACCAGGTCTGCCGTCCACCGATCTCGGACGCCATCGCACCGGGCACCTCCGGCGGCAGTCCCATTCCGGGCGCCAGGGCAAAGACGACAAAGCCCGCCACACCCCACATCAGTCCCGTGCGGCCGTCGACCTCACGGCCGCGCAGGTAGAAGGCGGCGACCAGCAGTGCGGCGTAGGCCACGCCGGTGATAACATTGCTCAACAAGGTGAAGAGGCTGCGCTCGAACCCGTCCTGGGGCCCCCAGGCTTCCTCTCCGTCTTCGTGTACCTCATCGCCGTGGACCAGATAGAACTGGCCTCCGGCAACCTCGTCGGTCCAAATCAGTGTTGCGTGATCTGCTTCGCCGCCTCCACCTTCGTAGAGTTCGGCATGCAGGATGATCGGTGTTGTGGTGAACTCGTGCACCACAGAAATCAGGACGCCCGCCAGAACCCCCGACAACAACACCGCGGTCAGCAGCCGACCAATCATGTGGCTAGCACCCTAGTGACAGGGGAAAGCGAACGAGTGACGTCCGTCGTGGGCAGCGTTGTGCAGCACATCCGGCTGGGCAAAGCCCACGCCATAGAGCAGGAACACACCCAGCATCGCCAGGATCATAACAGGAATGGCCCGCTCCGCGACCGACTGGGCCGCGATGGAAGCTTTGAGAACATTGTCGGACATATCACCCTCCGTGAAATTCAGTCCGTGAAAGACATGACACCCGAAAGCGCCGGTTGCGGTGGCAGGTCTCCTGGCTTGCGGGTCGTCGTCGGGGCGTCCGGCCTTCCCGGAGTTACCAGTGGCGCTCATCAACGCCCGACTCACCGCTCACAGTTGCGGGGGCAGCCAAGGCACGGGATCCCGAATTGGGTCGACCCCTTCCCTGTTCCCTTTTGATCCCCGAGCTCTCCTGTCCAGCTCATCTGGGGAACCACCAGCCGGAACTATGCAGAACATGGGCTTGCGCTGTCAATCACAAGGCAGGCCTGAGGTGGCGAAGTCGTGATCAGACGATGGGTATCCTGTTACTTCCGTGCTTTGTAAGCTTGCCGATACAAACTGACGGACCGCCATGGAGGCCAAACATGACCAGTATGCCCCGTATCGTTGCTCTCGCCCTTTACCTTTCCCTCAGCGCCACGCCGGCCCTCGCCGCAGGCAGCAGCACAACCGAGACGACCAACACCTATTCCGACAGCGCGACGACCCAGGCGTTCAAGGACGGTGAAGATGCCGTGGCGGCCGAGAACTGGGCCCTGGCGATCGGTCACTTTCAGGAAGCCGTGACGCTCGACCCCGGCAGTGCAGATGCGTTCAACATGCTGGCCTACAGCCAGCGTCAGGCCGGTGATCTCGAGAGCGCCTTTGCCAATTACGAGAAGGCGCTGGCGATCGATCCAGATCACGAGGACGCGCGCGAGTATCTGGGCGAAGCCTATCTGCAGGCCGGCAATCTGGACGGCGCACTGGAACAGCTCGAAGCACTCGACGAGATCTGCTGGCTGGGCTGTGATGCCCACCGTGAACTCGAAGCCGCCATTGAAGCCTATCGCGCCGACAACGGTTGAGTTGGGCTTCGGCAGCATTGTGGAGTGCGGCTGACCGGCGATACCATCACCGCCTGACAAAAGGCGTGATGATGATGAACCTTGAAGCAACACGATGCCGGGTTGATTGTGGCCCCTCCCGACGGAGGGGGCGGCTATGAGCGGAGAACCTTGGCCCGCGCCTCCAGGTCCGATCGTGATGCCCTTCAAGGGTGTCTGGCCCAGGGTTGACGACAGAGCTTTGATTCTGCCAAACGCCGCCGTAATCGGTGATGTCACGCTGGGTCCGGATTCGAGCGTGTGGTTCAGCGCCGTGATTCGTGGTGATGACGGCCCGATCACGATCGGCCGGGGCAGCAACGTGCAGGACGGCTGTGTCGTCCATGTCAGCACCGAGTTTCCAACGGTAATCGGCGACTGGGTGACGCTTGGACACAATGTCCACCTCCATGCCTGCACTCTCGAGGACGAAACCTTGATCGGCTCCAGCGCCACAGTGCTGGATGGCGCGGTGGTCGAGCGCCACGGCCAGGTCGCTGCCGGTGCTCTGGTTGCCCCCGGCAAGATCGTGCGCGCCGGAGAACTCTGGGCCGGAGTTCCTGCGAAGAAGCTTCGGGACCTCTCTGACGAGGAACGCCGAGGCATCAAGGAAAACGCTGTGTGGTACACCCACGAACTACCAGCTTACCGTGCGCAGATGGAGACAGGATCATGAGTTTCGAAGGACTGCGTGTTCTGATCACCGAATCGACCCGGGGCATCGGCAAAGCCGCGGCCATCGCCTTTCTCGAACGCGGCGCCATGGTCGCGATTAACGGTCGCCGTGATGGCGATGTCGCAGAGGCTATGACGGAACTGGGTGCCCACAGCCTGGTCGCTACCCCCGGCGATCTCGGTACGGCCGATGGCGCACACAACGTCGTCAACACGGCCATCAACAGGCTCGGCGGCCTCGATGTTCGGGTCAACAACACCGGCGTTTTCGACAACGGCCCGATCGAGAACGTCAGTGAAGAGATCTATGACTGGATGATGGATATCGCGTCAAAGGTCCGTTCTTTGCGACCCAGGCCGCCGTTCCCGAGCTGCGCCGCAGCAGGGGTGCCGTCGTGATGACTGCATCGGAATCGGGACTTTTGGGCAACAAGAACTCGGCGCTCTACTGCACGTCGAAGGGTGCGGTGGTGAACATGACGCGGGCCTTCGCCCACGACCTTACACCTGAGGTTCGCGTAAACGCGGTGTGCCCCGGTGCCGTGATGACCGACATGTTGGGCGGCGACAGTCCTGAGTATCTCGAAGAGCTCAACAACTTCTCGCCGATGAAGCGGATCGCCGATCCCACCCAGCGCTTCATGACGGGCGCTCTGCTTTCAATCGACGGCGGCGCCACCGCTAGCCGCTAGCGTTCTACTTGGCGGCCACGCACTGGATTTCGACCAGGAACTCCGGTGCGGCCAAGGGTGCACCAACACAAGCGCGGCATGGCTTGTTGTCGGCGTCGATCCACGGTGTGTAGACCTCGTTCATATCGGCCCAGGTCGCCATGTCCGTGAGCCAGATCATGACAGTCAGGAGTTTTGATTTACTGGTGCCGCAGGCCGCCAGCGTGGCATCGATCTGATTCAGGATATCCCGAGTCTGCCCCTTCACATCAAGCGAGCTGTCGGATGCGACCTTGCCCGAGAGATAGACGGTGTCGCCGTGGATGACCGCACCGCTGAAAAGCGCGCCGGGCTCAAGACGTTGAATGTCGGACATGATATTTCCCTTTGGACTTTGGTTGTCGGTCGAGGGATCGTAGCATCCCCGACCGACAAGTCTGTAGCCAAGGACCGGCATCATGAAGTTTCCCGACGACGGCCTGATCCTCGTGCTGAAGGAGGACTGTCCGACCTGCCGCCTGATCGAAACGGTGGCGACCGAGCTCCAGCAGCGTGGTGACCTCAAGGCGATCTATAGCCAGGACAACCCCGCTTTTCCGGCAGGTCTGGACGTCGCTGACGATGGGAAGCTCGAAGCATCGTTTCACCTTGGAACCGATATCGTCCCAACCCTGATCCGCCGTGAAGATGGCAGGGAGACCGCACGTGTCATCGGTTGGCACCGAGGTGAGTGGCAGAACATCACCGGCGTGAACGATCTCGGCTGCGATCTCCCGGACGAACGACCCGGTTGCGGCTCGCTTTCCGTGGCGCCGGGTATGGCCGAGGAACTCCAGGCCCGGTTCGGCGATACCGACCTCGAGGCCCGCGCGGTCGATATCGACTTCCCCGACGATCCCATCGAACAGGCCTTCGACCGGGGCTGGAGCGATGGCCTGCCGGTCGTACCGCCGACGCCCGCGCGGGTGCTTAGGATGTTGCAAGGCACCTCACGGCAACCGAACGAAATTCTGGGAACAATCCCGCCGTCCGGTGCGGTCTGCACTGTCGAAAAGGCTGCAATCAACGCCGTTATGGCCGGATGCCGCCCCGAGTACTTTCGCGTGGTGCTGGCCGCGCTCGACGCTGCGATGGACCCCGACTTCGCCTGGCAGGGCCTGATGTCGACCACCATGGGCGCTGGTGTCTGTGTCGTGGTGAACGGCCCTGTGGCGCGCCGGATCGGCATGAACGCACAGCATGGCGCCCTGGGGCACGGCAACCGTGCCAACGCCACGATCGCCCGCGCACTGCAACTGATGGTGATCAACCTTGGGGGCGCAGTGCCCGGCGGCACGGACCGCTCGACCCACGGCCACCCCGGCAAGTTCGGCCTGTGTTTTGCCGAGGACGAAACCGACGAAGCCTGGCAGGCCCTGGCGCAGTCGCGGGGCATAGAGGCCGGGAAGTCAGCGGTCACCATCTTCGGCTTCTGCGGCACAAGCATCAACAACACCGAAACGGTACGTGATGCCGAAACGCTGACCGAGTCGCTGTCGCTCTGCCTGAACGGCTTCTATCACCCGCATCATGCCGGCGGCGGCCTCGCCGCCATGCTGGTGCTCTCCGGCGAATACTGGGGCATCTACCAGCGCGAGGGATGGGATCGCGAACGGATTCACAGCACTCTCCTCGACTGCACGAAACGCAGTGCTGCTGACATCAAAGCAGGTTCCGTCGCACACTCGCAGGGCAGCGATCTGATCCCGAAGTTCGATCCCGGCGATCTTGTGCTCGTCCGCACCGGTAGCAATGCGGGCCTCTTCTCGACTATCATTCACGGATGGGGAAGCGGCCCCACCGGCAGCCAACCCGTCACAAGGGAGATCGCCCCATGAACCAGAGCACCACCCTGCTCGATCCGACCTCGGAACGGTCGGGCGGGATGCGCAGCAGAACAGCACCGCCACCGTCTCTCAATGGCCTGACGATCGGCCTGCTCGACATCAACAAACGTCAGGGCGATAAGTTTCTCGACCGCCTGGAAGCCCGCTTCGGCCAGCACGGCATCAAGGTCGAGCGTTTCGCCAAGGAAACCTTCGCCAAGAAGGCCTCCGATGAGGTCATCGCCACACTGGCCGAACGATGCGACATCGTCGTCGAGGCCCTGGCCGATTGAGGCTCCTGTACGTCGTGCAGTCTGCAAGACATGCTGGAGATTGATCTAAAGGGCCTTCCCGCCGTGGCGCTGTTTTCGGAAGAGTTCCGCTCAGGCGTCGAAGCCTGGCGCGATACCCAGGGCTTTGATGCGGCAGCGGTCTATGTTCGCCATCCGATCCAGCCCTTGCTGGAAGACGAGGTTCACGCCCGCGCTGACGAGGCCTTCGACGAGGTGATCGGCGCCATCACGGCCCAGGCCCCGAACTGATTCAGTCAAACTGACGCAGCTTCACGGGCCGTCGTTTCCTGCCCCAGCGCCCCGGTGGTCCATCGAAGACGCTGCAGCACAGTGTGCGGCATTTGGCACAGCGCCCGTCGGAGGTCAGGCCCCAGACCGCAAGTTCGTTCCAGTATGGGCTGCAGTTTTCGCGCAAAGATACCCGTTCCACGCACTTGGCCCATGTTGTGGGCCCAGATAGGATCCGACGGCGTGATGGCACCGACGCCCACAATGTAGAAGTTATCGCCAATCCATACCTAACCCGTCTCCGGCAACGCATTGGCGACAGACCCGTCGTGTGACCGTTCCATCAGCAACGCGAGTGCATCACCGATTTCGATCGGCGCCGGCTCGAAAATCGTTCCCAATCGTGTCGTTTCGAGTAGGACAGAGTTGTCGGCGCCCAGTGCGACCACCCAATCCATGTTTCGAAACGTCACCTGATAACTGGCCCAGAGATTGGCCGCCCACTCTTGGTCGAGAAGGATGACAATTCGTTTCACGGCCTCGTCCCACCAGGTAAACTCGACCACATTCTCGGCCATCTGGCTGTCGATTTTCTGGAGTGCGCCTGCCAGTCTGATCTGAGCATCCTGATCGGCCTGTCGATCGAGCTCACGCGCCGAATAGAGGACCTGGATCACCACAACCACAGCGGCCAAGAGCAAAACATCCGCAACCGGCAGAAAGAGGGTTGTGACGCCTGAATGGCGATAGGGCCGTGGAGAATCCCGAACCTCAGCGTTCATGGCGAGCTGTTTAAAGCAGATCAAATCCGCGCAGTTTGCGCCATTCCTGCGGGGTCACGTTCGCTTCAAAGGCGTGCTCTGCGTCTTGAAGAACGCGGCGATTGTTCTAAGTGTGATCAGACGAGGGAATGGTTTGGCAGCAAACAGATCTGTATTGACCTTCTGGGGTGTCCGAGGCGGCATTCCCGCGCCGGGCGGAGCAACAAAGCAGTTCGGCGGCAATTCCCCATGTGTTGAGGTCAACTGCGGCGATCGTATCGTGGTGTTTGATGCGGGCACCGGACTACGCGTACTGGGGCAATCGCTGATGGCACGGTCTCCGGTGAAAGGCGACCTACTCTTCAGTCATACCAACTTCAATCGCATCTGCGGCCTGCCGTTCTTCGCAGCGGCCTTCCATCCGAAGAACAATTTTGCATTCTGGTGCGGTCACAGGCCCGAAGAGGGCAACATTCAGGCTGTTCTGACAACCCTGATGACCGATCCGGTCTTTCCTGTTCCGATAGATATCTTCAACGCACAGCTGTCGTTCCACGATTTTCCGGCAGGCACGGGCTTTGCACTCGACTCCGGGATCGAAGTGGCGTCGATTGCGGTATCCTGCGGGCTGCCCGGCACGTCCTACAAGGTCCACTGTACGGGTGGAACCATCGGATACGCCTGCGCGTTGACCCCGCCTGATGACCTCACAAAACTGGTCGACTTCGTGACCGGTTGCGACATTCTGATTCTCAGCTTCGTGGGCCATGATCCCGATCGCCTGGACGCGATCGCCGCCGAAGTTGCCGAGCGCGCCGGCATTGGCCAGCTCATCGTGACCGACCATGCTCCAGAGGCAACGGACGATGACCTCCTGGCGCGAGAAGAAGGGCTCATGAACCGCTTCAGCGCGTCACGACTCGCCCGCGAAGGCGATTGCATGCAGATCGGCGAACCGCATCACTGACCGCTGCTACGCGGCCAGAAGGTCGTCAATGTCATTGATTGTAGGGTCCACCCGCTCGATGTTCACGCGGTACCACAGCGCATAAAATAGAAGGCTCCATGCGGCGAACCCCTTCCGCTTGTCCTTCGCGTCCACGAACAGCCGTGTAATGTTTTCGGGCCGCGTCCAGCCCTCAATTGCCGGTGAGGTAGCGACTCGATGACCCAGACTTTCGCCGCGGTCAGCGATCCAGGCTCCGACCGGGACCGTGAACCCGCGTTTCTTCGAAAACGCATCTGCTTCGGGCAAGGCCTCATCCAGCCAGCGGCGAAGCATGAACTTGCCCTTCCCGTCGCGTATTTTTTGATCGTCGGCGAGGCGGTACGCCACGTCCGCAATGTGCGGATCAAGGAAAGGCACACGCCCTTCCATCCCGTTGGCCATCAGGCAACGGTCGAGCTTGGTGAGCAGATCGTTCGGCAACCAGTCAGCCATGTCCATGGCCTGAGCGACCTGCAATCTGCTTCGGCCACGCCGTGAGACAACCTTCCCGGCAGCCGCCAGACCACAGTTCCAACCGGCGGTCGGGCCTTTCAGAATACCGAGACTATCAAAGGCTCCCTTGCGCCGGAGTCGGCCGCCTCCCAGCAAACGGGGACGCGAGAAGCGTCGGTAGCGGCCGTATCCTGCAAAGAGCTCGTCACCTCCCTCGCCGGACAGCACAACCTTAAGGCTCTCGGATGCAATCTCGGCCAGGCGGTAGGTCGGCAAGGTCGCATAGTCGGCAGCAGGGTCATCCATGGCCCGTGCCACACACGGCAGAAGCCGCCAGAAATCGTCACGAGAAAACAGCACCTCAACATGATCAGCGCCAGCAGCTCGGGCCACCGCTGCCGCATGAGCCCGCTCATCGCGTGCCTCCGGAACGTCGAAGCCCACCGTGAAGGCGCGAACGGCACGCTCGTCGATGCGCTTCATGGCAGCGAGGATTGCCGAACTGTCGACGCCACCAGACAGAAACAGGCCATAGGGAACATCGGATCGTTCATGAACGGTGACGCTGTCAATCATGGCGGAGTCGACGCGCGACAGCGCTTCTTCGTCATCCCAATCACCTTGATCGAGTTCAGGAAGAGCATCACGTCTGATGCGTTCGACCACCCTGCCATTTTCAACAACCACGGTTTCCCCGGGCAGCAGGCGCTCGATGCCATCAAAGATTGTCCTGCGGCCGGTTGTGAACTGACACTGTAGAAGTTCGAGGCGCTTTTCCTCATCGACCACCGGCGAAACAAGCCCAGCCGCAATCAGTGCCTGAGGCTCAGATGCAAACGCAAGGCCCAGGCCCGTCTCCGCGATGTAAAGTGGCTTGATCCCGAACGGGTCGCGCGACAGAAAAAGCTGTTCTTTTTCCAGGTCATAGAGTGCGATTCCGTACATGCCACGCAGGCCCCGGGCAAAATCCTGACCATCCTTGTCGTGAAGCAGGAGCGGCACTTCGCAATCCGATGCTGTCCGAAAACGTTCGTCGCCCAGAACCCGTCGCCATTCGACATGATTGTAGATCTCACCGTTCGCGATGAGGACCTGCCCCGACGGACCGTGAAGCGGCTGATCGCCAGTCAGGAGGTCGATGATGGCGAGCCTGCGCTGCACCATGGCGAGTGGGCCGTTGCGGTAGCGTCCCTCGCCATCTGGCCCGCGATGGGCAATGGCGGCCGCAAGGTCGTGCAGGACTCTCTCCGGAACCTCTATACCAGGACGCGCCATGACACCGGCGATACCGCACATCACCGCACCGCCAGATCAAAAAGCTCACGGTACTGCGCCACAATCGTGTCGCGCCCGAAGCGTCCCTCGTAGGCCGCGAGCGCTTGGCCTGCCATGACAGCTGCCGCCTCACGGTCGGCCAACACTGCAGAGATCTGGCGCGCGAGAGCACGACCATCGTCGACCGGTGCCAGCAGGCCTGTCTCACCTTCAACAATAAGTTCGGTCGGTCCCTGACTTGCCGCAGCCACCACCGGCACACTGCGCGCCCATCCCTCCAGAACAACATTGCCTAACGGCTCGTGCCGCGAGGGACAGACCAGCACATCAGCGGCGGCAAGCAGGCCGCCGACATCCTTACGCCAACCCAGAAACCGGATGCGATCCGCCACGCCACGGTCCCGTGCATGGTTCTCAAGCAGGTCGCGCAGGTGTCCTTCTCCGGCGAGCCACAGCCATGTTTCCGGCAAGTCAACCAGGGCCTCGATCAGGACGTCAAAGGCCTTGTTGGGATGCAACCGGCCCAAGGCAAGCAGCAGAGGCACGTCCGGGGGCGTGTCGAGTTCGGCCCGCGGCACCGCAACGGCAAGCCGAGTGTCGACAAAGTTGGAAATGTAGTGGGCCCTGTCCGGCGGCCAACCCTGTTGGCGCAGGAAGTCGACAATCCCCTTGGTGTTGCCGACCAGATGCCGGCATCGGCGGTAATACTTGAGATCGTAATATCCGCCGAGACGTCCAATCTGCACATGGCTCCCCGACGGGCACAATCCAGACGCTCGATTCATCCATGTCATGACGACATCTGGCGAGGCCTGGCGGACAGCCTCGCGATAGGCAAGGCGACTCTGCAGGTCCAACAACCCTCCGAAACGGAACTCTCGCGTCGCGATGCCCGCCTGGGTCAACGCCTTTGCGCGGTCCTGATGACGACGAATGATGGCGGCCTGTTCCACGCCTGATTCCGACAACGCCGGAACCAGGCGCATGAAAAACTCCTCAGCTCCCCCCGTTGCCGCACCTGCCATGGCCTGGACGACGCGCATCAGCGGTCCTCCAGCCGTGCACGCAAGTGTGAAAGCAAGGGATAGAGTCCGGCGAACAGCGCGATCAGGAAGCCCCAGCTTCCCTCGCGCCAACCACCTCGGCCGACGTAGCATTTCCAGAACCGGCTGAAGACACGCAGTACATTGCGCCACAACGTCCCGATCTCACCGCTCTCCCGCAAGTCGCGCGCACGTGATGCGGTGTACCGGTCCAGACGCGCGATCATGTCCGAAATGTCCTTATCGACCAGATGATCGATCCTGTTCTCAAGCCAGCGCCGCTCCCCCTTGAGATCGAGACTGGGGTGAATGCGATCATGGCCCCAGCGCTTGGCACCCGGTGTGAACAGTCGGATCGCCGCCGACACACCCCAGTAGGCCCCCCAGCCATGGCGCACTCGATGCGTTCCGATGTAGTTGTCGAACGGGATCAGGTAGTGGGCCGGCCCGTTCGCGCCGGAGATCGTTGCCCTGATCTCTTGGGCCAACGCCGGCGTCACCCTTTCGTCCGCGTCGACCTCCAGAATCCAGTCGCCGGCCGCCGCATCAAGACCGGTGTTCCGACGTGGCCCCTCGATCTCCCAGGCACCCTCGATCACTTGGTCCGTGTGGCTCCGGGCTATCTCGGCCGACCGGTCCGTGCTGCGATCCAGGACGATGACGATCTCGTCACAGAAGGCCAACGTGGCCAGGCAAGCGCCGAGGTTATCCTCCTCGTTGCGCGCGACCACCACCGCACTCAGGCGCGGGCCGCTCACAGCCGCTCCAACAGCTCGATGGCCGCTTCATGCACGCGTTCCATCGACAACGAGGTCATCAGGCTGCCCGTTGTATGCGTGTCGTATCCAGGGCCGAACAGATCCTCAAAGGGTATCTCGGTGGCGATGGACGCCGTGTGGTCACCCCAGGGCGCATAGAAGTCCATTCGGCTGGGCCCGAACAGGCCCAGCGTCGGTGCGCCCCCCGCAGCGGCCAGATGCATCAGACCACTGTCGTTCGAGACCACCAGAGCGCACCGACGCATGGATTCTGCCGCCGCAATCAGGTTTCGTTGACCGACCAGATCAATGCAGCGTGCGGGGCCGAGACCTTCCAGGATGGGAGCTGCAAGCGGTTGTTCACCCGGACCACCGAAGATCGCGATACGGGCGCCCGGCAGGGCACCGCCGGGACCGGTGAGTCTGTTGGCCAAAGCGAGGAATCGATCGGCAGGCCAGATCTTCCCCTGCCAGTTGGCGGTCGGCGCCAGACCTAGAATGGGGGGGCCATCCGGGATGGCCTCATCAGCCTCGCGCTTGTGTTCCGGTGCGCTCCAGATACAGGGAGCCAGCATCGTGTCGACGCCATACCACCGCGTGAGACTTTCGACCCTATGGCCTTCGCCGGCCTTGAACATCACTCTCCGTCGCCCGGCTCGCAGGAAGTAGGACACAGGCGACGCGCGCAGATCGATGATCTGATCCCAACGCGTGCCGATGCACTGCTGCCACAGAGAACGCCAATGGCCACCGCGCGGCTTTTTGGGTATCGCAATGATTCGATCAAGTCCGGGCAGGCTGGCAAACATGTTCGACGGCACAGGGCCACAGGCCACCGTGGTCCTGACGTCGCCAGCTTGAATCAGGTGGTTCAGCAAACCCGTGGACAGCACGGCATCGCCCAGACGATTGGATGTGATGAAAAGCAGCTTCACGCGGTCCGTACCGGCGCGATCACTGCGCCAGGGCCTCAAAGTCGGCCGCAGCGTCATCCCACGTCCGGTCGCGCTGCATGTCCCAGGCGTCCTTTGAACGGCCGCGGTAGACGATGTCTTCCTTCAGGCAAAGGATGGCGCAGTTAGCAAAGGCCTCGTCATCCGGGGTTAGAAAGCCGCTGCGGCTGTCGCGGACGCGTTCCTGGGCCGCACCTTCCCGCCGCGTGACGCCGGGACATCCGCAGGCCTGAGATTCAGCCAGCGTGGCGGCAAAGGCCTCGCGCGGTGAGCCGGGATAGAGGTGAACACGGGCATGGCGGTACTCATTGGCCATGTCGAAATCCGGAAGCGGACGCCGGATCACCACGCCCTGATCGGCAGCCTCTTCGGCAAACCGAAACAGAGGCATGAGATCCTCATCGATCTTCTTGCCCGAGGCGGCATGGGTCAAAATACCGGAAAAGACATGAAGCTCGGCGCCTTTGATCAGCGGCTCGATCCGCCGGCACCAGAGCTCAAGGAGCCACCCCAAACCCGCCCTGGGATGCACGGCGGTAATCGCCCGGGGTGGCCACCAACCCGCAGGTTTGATATCAGCCATAAATGTCGGCGCGACGCCGGGCCGGATGGTCAGCGCCCGTGAATCGTCCTCCGTCCAAGTCCCCCGGTGGGCTTCTCCCATGAAGACCAGCTTCGCATCATTGTGCCGTGCCATGGCCTCAGCGACACTTCCTTGCGTCAACGTACCACCTGGCGTTGTCACCCAGAGCGTCTTTACCGTATCGGCCGGCGCGAGATCGAGAAGCCGGGGGTGGCGCAAAACGATCGTGAGATCAGCGGCCTCAGCCTTCTCGTCGTCGAGCGGACGCCACGACACACTGTGGAGGTCACGTGCACGCTCACATCGGTTCCGAACGACGACCTCATGGCCGCGCGACGCCAGGGCTTCGGCGAGGTACAAGAGTCCCTTCTCCGGACCGCCCATAGGGTCATGTCTGGGAGTGTAGCTGTCGTACGGAAACGAATCGTCGAGGAAGAGCATCTTCATGGCGCGTCTTATAGGGCGGAACCGCGCATGGTGGAACCGCATGATGGGCAGGCGGAACACATCGTCGCACGGATCCGCAAATGTCCTCCCGCCCTTGCTCTCGGACGCCATCAACACCATTATCCAGAGAGTATCAAGGAGCGTTCCATGTCTGACTCGCAGCGCATTGCCCTGACCGACCGAGCCGTTCTGTCGGTGACCGGCCCAGACGCCCGTGACTTCCTTCAGAGCATCATCACAAACGATGTCACCAAGGTTGACCCGACCCGTGCGGTCTATTCGGCGCTCCTGACACCCCAGGGAAAATTCCTCTTTGATTTCATTATGATGGATGATGGTAACGGCGGCCTCCTGATCGACGTGGCAGCGGATCGCGCCGCAGACCTCGCCAAACGTCTGACCTTCTACAAGCTCCGCGCCAAGGCCGAGATCGCCGATGTCAGCGACACGTTCGCCGTCAGCGCGATCATCGGAAAGGCCGCTGCAGCGAAGGTCAAGCTCCACAGCGTCGCAGGCAATGCCTGGCGTGACGGCGCCACGGTTCACGCCGTCGACCCTCGTCTCGCCAATCTAGGCGTTCGTTCGATCCACCCCGTGGGATCGGCTCCCTGCTCTGACGTGGCGGAAAGCACGCTCGAAGACTACGAGGCCCACCGCGTGGCGCTCGCCGTTCCAGAAGGCGGCACCGACGTGCTGGTCGACAAGTCCTTCATTCTCGAAAGCAACTTCGAAGAGCTCAACGCCGTCGACTTTGAAAAAGGCTGCTATGTCGGACAGGAGCTCACGGCCCGTACGAAGTTTCGGGGGACCGTTCGCCGTCGCCTCTTTGGCATCGAGGCTCAGGGCGACCTGCCTCCTGCCGGGACACCCATCACGGTCGGATCCGCAGAGATCGGCGAGGTGCGCAGCGCCCGAAAGGATCGCGGCATCGGCCTTATCCGCACCGACCGTCTTGAGGAGGCCGGCGGCTCCGACGCCGAGGTGATGGCAGGAGACATTCCGATTACGCCGGTCAAGCCACGCTGGGTTTCGTTCTAGGCTGTGTCGTCCATAGCCTGGATCTGGCGGCAGCCGGCCTCTTTCCTTGCCCTGCTCACCGTCCTCGGCGGGACTGTGGAGGCTCAGGAGACCATCTATGTCCCGTTGACGCGGGACGATGGCTGGCAGGTCATGGATGCAGCCGAAGCCGGTTTCGATGCAGAGGCCCTGGCAGCACTGGCCCAGGACCTTGACGACGGCGCCTACCCAAACGTGCATGCCGTCGTGATCGAGCGCGGCGACGGGCTGGTTTTTGAGCAGTACCTCACCGGAGCGGACCAGATCTGGGGCACGGCCATCGGCACGGTAGAGTTCGATGCCGAAACGTTTCACGACTTGCGGTCGATCACCAAGAGCGTGACATCAATGGTTCTGGGGATCGCACTCGAAGACGATTTCGAAGAAGCACTCCACCGCCCGCTCCTCTCCTGGTTTCCGGAACGAGCCGACGAGGTCGATGCCGGGCTCCAAACAATCACCCTACGTCATGCCCTGACAATGACCTCAGGCCTTGAATGGAACGAGATGACGGCCTCCTACGCCGATCATCAGAACGACGAAATCCAGATGTACTACAAGCTGGATCCCCTCGATCACGTCCTGTCCAAGCCGATGCGCGAAGCACCCGGCGTGTGCTGGTACTACAACGGCGGACTCACGATGCTGCTGGCTGCGGTGGTCCAGAAGATCACCGGCCAGCCTTTCGAGGACTACACCAACGCCGTTCTGTTCGAGCCCCTGGGCATTGAAAACTACGGCTGGTCCGCGCCGGGTCACTGGCCCCAGGGACTTCCCAGTGCCGCATCAGGCCTGCGTCTCACAGTGCGCGACCTCGCAAAGATCGGCTCTGTGATGCTCCATGACGGTCAGTGGTACGGTGAACAGATCGTTCCGGACGCCTGGGTCACCCTGTCGGGCGAGACGATGCGCACCGACCTCGGTGCATGGGACGGCGGCGGAACGCGTGGTTACGG
>CEUN01030448.1_pt1 | contig 19712 bp, 17 predicted proteins | sample 361501 | NCBI WGS metagenome assembly CEUN01 (sample SAMEA2622801, study PRJEB7988) | marine metagenome | biome: marine biome (ENVO:00000447); feature: marine epipelagic mixed layer (ENVO:xxxxxxxxx); material: "saline water (ENVO:00002010), including plankton (ENVO:xxxxxxxx)" | depth 120 m | reverse complement strand
GTCGAGAGCAACATCGAAGCCATGAAAATCAAAATACCCGGTGATCTCTGGGCCGAATTGAAGCAGGAAGAACTCCTGCGGGGAGACGCACCGGTACCTGATTCCGCTTAGCCCTCACTCGCCGGCACCCGTGTCCAAAGGAGTATCGGAAATGATCTCGGCACCGAAATTGGTCGCTGGATCAACCTCGGGCAACAACCTGCCAAGTGGGCGTGCCGGTTCGGGCTTTTCGCAGGGTAGAAAATCCCCGGACCCGGGTTCCGCTGAGAATTCTCCTTCGTTCACGATAACGCGTCCCCGGCTGACAACGGTCTCCGGCCAGCCATTCAGGGTTCGCCCCTCGTACGGTGTGTATCCGGCGTTGTCATGCATCATATCCGCTGTCACCGTAACGGAACGGTCGGGATTCCAGATGGCCAGATCAGCATCCAGACCCACGGCGATCGATCCTTTGCGCCCATCCAAACCATAAATTCTGGCGGCGTTTGTCGACGCCAGTGCAACGAATTCATTGACGGTCAGACGACCCGTCTGCACCCCCTCTGAAAACAGCAAGGGAAGACGGAGTTCCAGACCTGGAAGACCGTTCGCAATCTCCTTGAAACTTGGATTCGGCCCCGCAGACAGCTTCCCCGTCTCGTCAAAGCTATATGGCGCGTGATCGGATGAAAAGACCTGGAAGGTGCCGTTTTTCAGTCCCCTCCACATTGCAGCCTGTGAATTGGTGTCACGGGGCGGCGGGCTGCAGCAGAACTTGGCTCCCTCCACGGCCGGCAGATCCAGATCCTCCTTGGTCAAGAATAGGTACTGCGGGCACGTCTCTCCATAGACCCTCAAACCGGCATTCTGCGCACGGCGGATCTCATTCATGGCGCCTTCGGCAGATACGTGAACCACAAGAAGCGGCACATCCATCAATTCTGAAAGGCGAATCGCACGATGGGTCGCTTCACTCTCTGCGATCTGGGCGTGGCTGATAGCGTGGAATTTCGGCTCGCGGTGACCCTGTTGCAGAAGCTTAGCGCTGATCCAGGCGATAACGTCGTCGTTTTCGGCATGCACCATCATCAGCCCGCCTTCCCGACGGGCAACGCTGAGCACATCGAGCAGTTGCCTGTCGTTGAGACGCATCCGTTCGTACGTCATGAAGACTTTGAACGAGGTATACCCATCGTGGATCAACGCCGGCAGTTCTTGATTGAGGATCTGTTCGCTGGGATCAGAAATGATCAGATGGAATGCGTAGTCGATGACCGCCTTGGGCGTTGCCAACTCGTGGTAATCCTGCACCACAGAACGCAACGATTGGCCGCGCTGCTGCGCCGCAAACGGGATGACCGTGGTGTTACCTCCGAAGGCCGCGGAGATTGTGGCGCTGTGGAAGTCATCGGCCGTGCGCACGCCCATACCCGATACCTGATCGATATGGCAGTGGCTGTCGATGCCTCCCGGCAATACCAGCTTTCCGCCTGCATCGATCTCGCGGGCACCCTGGCCAAGACCCTCGCCGAGCGCCACGATCCGACCTTCGCGGATACCGACGTCGCAAGATGCCGTGTCGGCGGCCGTGACCACGGTCCCATTGCGTACAACGATGTCGAATTCCGACATAATTGGCTCCCCTTACGCTACCGGATACCTGCCGGTTCTCTGAGCTTAGGAGCGACCACGTTGCCGGGCAACAGGACTCTGCGAGACTTCGCTTGGTGTTGAGCCGCGACGGGGCACTCCGCTATGTTGCCCTCACGGTCGTCCATCCATCTCAAACGGGACGGCCGCTGTATGATCGATCCCCCCAGAGCCATCCCAAGATGTTGAATTCCGACTCATCCGATTCCAGCAAGACGGCCCTGCACGCGTTGTTGCGACCGGAGTCTATCGCCATCATCGGCGCTACGGGGGACAGCAACAAACTGAATGGCCGTCCTTTCCACTACCTGCGCCGTGACGGCTACAAGGGCCGCATCTATCCGGTGAATCCGAAGTACGACGAATTGGATGGAATTCTCTGCTTTCCAGATGTGGACTCGCTTCCTGAGACACCCGACCTCGCCATCATTATCGTGGCGGCACGGCGTGTAATCGCCACCGTGGAAGCATTGGGGCGCAAGGGCGTACCAGTCGCCGTCATCTTCAGTGCCGGATTTGGCGAGATGGGCGAGGAAGGTCAGCGGCTGGAGTCGGAATTACTGGAAACGGCACGCAAGAATGGCATCCGCATCTGCGGACCCAACAACCTTGGCCTGATCAATGCCTTCGAAGGAATGACTGCCACATTCAGCCAGTATGCATACGAACCGCCGGTCACTGGCCCTGTTGCCTTCGCCAGCCAGTCAGGCGCTTTTGGAACCGGGATCGCCGCACTAGCTCGAAGCCAGGGCGCGGGTTTTGGCTACTTCGTGAATACCGGAAACGAGGCCGACATCACCCTGACAGAGGTCCTTGAGGAATTGCTCGACGACGATCGCATCAAGGTCGCCGCTGCTTATCTGGAAGGTCTCAAAAACCCGGAGAGCCTACTGCGACTTGCGGCCAAGTCCATTCAACTGAATAAACCCCTGGTCGTCACAAAGGTGGGCCGCAACGAAGCAGGCGTGCGAGCCGCGGCATCCCACACCGGGGCCCTGGCCGGCGAAGACGCCGTATTTGATGCGGTCGCCCGTCAGCATGGAATCGTGCGGGCGAACAATGAACAGCACCTGCTCGATCTCGTCTCCGCATTTTCCACCTGCAGAATCCCAGAAGGCCGAGGAGTCGCCATCATCACGCAATCCGGTGGTGCCGCCGCCCTCATGGCCGATCGGGCTGAAGAATTAGGCCTCGACGTCCCGGTGTTGTCGGAGAACACCCAAGCGCGGCTGCGTGAGGTCATCCCCCCCTTCGGCATGCCAGGGAATCCCGTGGACCTGACGGCGCAGTTCATTGCTGAACCCGATATTTTGACCAGAAGCGTCACCATCGCACTGGAAGATCCCGCGGTTCACGCTGCCGTCATCTGGTTCCAACTCATGCATGGCTTCGTCGACGAACTGGTCGAGGTGTTGATCGAGCTCAAGCGAACTGTGACAAAACCTTTTGTCGTCTGCTGGCTGGCAGCACCGCCGGGGGCACTCGACAGAATTCGTGATGAAGGAATTTGTGTGATCGGGGCGACGGAACCCGCGATCGATATCATCTCAGGCATGGCTTCGTATGGCGAGGCAAGGCAACGCCTCTTGGAGGAACCTCGCCCCATCGAATTGGCACACGTGGCCACGGATGACAACCTGCCGGTCCCAATGCCCAGCCTCCATGCCCGTAATATGTTGGTCAAAGCAGATATGCCGCTGGTTGCGGCAGAATTGGCGTCGAATGGAGAGGAAGCGGCGGTACTCGGAGCAAAGCTGGGTTGGCCGATCGCGCTGAAGATCGAATCTCCCGACATCCTGCACAAGTCCGATGCGGGCGGTGTTCAACTTGGACTGACAACAGAGGAAGAAGTTCGGTCGGCGACTGACGAGATTTTGGCTTCAGCGGCACAACACAGCCCGAATGCTCACATCGATGGTGTGCTTGTTCAGCCGATGGCTGCGCCTGGAACTGAACTTGTCCTCGGCATGCGTCGAGATCCGATTTTTGGCCCCATGATCATGTTTGGACTCGGTGGCGTGTTCATCGAGACCCTGAAGGATGTGGCATTCGGCCGTGCACCACTTACCAAGAGTGATGTCTCTCAGATGATCGCCACTCTAAAATGCAAGGCTCTGCTGGATGGCGCCCGAGGCCTCCCTTCAGTCAATCAAGAAGTGCTGAGCGATGTGCTGATTGCACTGTCGTATTTCGCCGTGGATCATCCGGAAATCTCAGAAGTCGATCTCAATCCTGTGTTTGCCAATGCAGACGGTTTGATCGCAGTGGATTGGATGGTCCTTTCAACTGAGAAGCGTTGAACAAGTAGACCGCAAAAGGAGCAAGATCGTGTCCCTCGTCCTCGTCGAACGGCCCGCAGATCATGTGGCACTGCTAAAGCTCAACCGTCCCGACGCCCTCAACGCGTTGGATCTTCCGACCCGTCAGGCTCTGGTCGGCGCGTTTCGCGAGCTTTCAGTAGACAACGATGTGCGCTGCATCGTCGTCACCGGAGATGAGCGTGCCTTCGCTGCGGGTGCAGATCTGAAGGAGATGTCAACGATGCGGCCCCGTGACTGGTTGGCGATTGGTGTCCGTCAACTCTGGAAGGTCATATCGGATTGCCCACACCCGGTCATTGCGGCGGTGAACGGATTTGCCCTCGGGGGCGGATGCGAGCTGGCCATGCACACCGACATCATCATCGCAGGTGAGAATGCAACGTTTGGCCAGCCGGAGGTCAAAGTCGGGATCATGGCGGGCGGCGGAGGCACACAGCGGCTCGCCCGTGCGGTCGGTAAATACAAAGCTATGAAGATGCTGCTCACAGGAGAATTCATTGATGGTCGAGAGGCCTTCAACATGGGTCTCGCCAGCGAAGTTGTGCCAGATGATCAGGTCCTTGAACGCGCACTCCAGCTGGCCACGAAAATCGCCGCGCTACCGCCTCTCGCTGTCAGGTTTACCAAGGAAACCGTGATGGCGGGCGCTGATGCTGCGCTCGACACTGGTCTGCTGCTTGAACGACGCGCGATGGAGTTCCTGTTTGACACCGACGATCAGACGGAAGGCATGCAAGCCTTCGTCGAAAAACGCAAACCGCAGTTCAAGGGAGAATGATCTGTGATAATTGATGCGAATCAGGAAGGCTTGATCGTCGGCGTCATCGGCGCGGGAACGATGGGCAGAGGCATTGCGCAGGTGGCCGCGGTCGGTGGCTGCACCGTCAAACTGTTCGATGCCAACCACGATGCGGCGCTGGACGCAGCCTCGTTTGTAGAGAAGATGCTGGATCGTGCGGTTGAGCGCGGACGCATGGAAGGCCCCGATGCGAAAGCCGCGGTCGACCGACTCGAGATCGTGAACAATATCTCGGACCTCGCTCCTTGCCCCATCGTCATCGAAGCCGTCATCGAGGACCTGGACATCAAGCGGAAGGTTTTTGCCGAACTCGAGACCATAGTGGACGAAGACGCCATCCTGGCCAGTAACACGTCGTCGTTGTCCGTAACGCTCATTGCAGCTTCTTGCGAACGGCCCGAACGAATTGCTGGGATGCACTTTTTCAATCCCGTGCCCCTGATGCGCCTGGTTGAGGTCATCGAAGGTGCCCGTACGGGACCTGGTGTAGCCGATACTCTTCTCCAACTCGGTAGGAGAATGGGACGCGTTCCCGTGCGGGTCGGGGATGCACCCGGTTTTCTGGTCAATCAAATTGGTCGCGGCTTCACAGTTGAGTCCGCACACATATTCGAGGATGGAGTCGCCGACTTCTACGATATCGATCGCATCCTTCGTGACGGGGTGGGCTTTCGCATGGGCCCTTTCGAACTGATGGACCTCACCGCGTTGGACACCACCCACCCCGCAACGGAGATGATATACCGCCAGTTCAATGACGAGCCCCGTTATCGGCCATCCCTGATGATGTCCCTTCGCATGGAGGCAGGCCTGCTCGGCCGCAAGGTCGGTCAAGGCTTCTATGACTATCCGGAAGGCACCCCAGTCGGAGACGATGAACCGGCGGCGCCACTATACGATGGTCGGAGCGTCTGGATCAGCGATGAAGAACCTGAGGCGGCTGAGGCTGTGCGCCAGGCTGTCATCGATGCGGGCGGCAACCTGGAGAAGGATCAACGACCATCGGATGACGCACTCATCCTGGTGACTCCCATCGGAGATGACGCCACCACTGCGGCGGTCGAGCAGGGTCTCGACGCAACAAGAACCATTGCTGTGGATTCTCTGTTTGGTGCCGGGCGTCGATGGACTCTCATGCGAACGCCGGTGACGGCCGCGGAAATCGCCGCGTCAGCGCATGGATTGTTTGGTGGAGGCGATGTTCCGGCCACCGTTATCAACGATGGACCCGGGTTCGTGGCCCAGCGCGTAGTCTCGATGATCATCAATATCGGATGCGCCGTCGCACAAGCAGGAACCTCTTCACCCGAAGATATTGATCAGGCTGTATCTCTTGCGCTCGCCTATCCCTCCGGTCCCCTTGCCTGGGGTGATGCAATCGGCCCCACCACTGTCTTGCGTGTGCTACAAAACATCTACAAACTCACGGGCGATCCACGCTATCGCCCGACGCCGTGGCTTCGCCGTCGTGCGCAGCTGGGGGTTTCGTTGCTCGTCACAGATGATTGAGCGGAAGCCTATTTTCCAACCAGGAAGGACCCAACGTCATGCTTGACGCCTATATCTACGACGGTCGCCGCTCAGCTTTTGGCCGCAATGCTGGCGCACTCGCCCGAATACGCCCGGATGACCTGCTTGGACAGGTGATGAAGAGTGTTGTTGACGATTCACCGTTTTCGGCAGACTCCATCGAGGACGTGCACGTCGGCTGTGCGAACCAGGCCGGTGAAGACAGCCGATGCGTTGCGCGCCATGCCGCGTTGTTGGCGGGACTGCCTGTTGAGGTTCCGGGGACCGTCCTTCAGCGCAATTGCGGCAGTGGCCTGAACGCAATCATCACTGCAGCCCACGCAATTACCTGCAATGAGGCAGACGTCATCGTCGCCGGTGGCGTGGAAAGCATGACTCGTGCGCCCTTCGTTGTCGGGAAAGCCGAATCGCCTTACACCAAGACCTTCAATGCCTTCGAGTCCTCACTCGGCGCGCGTTTTCCAAATCCGCGCATTGAGCATGAACATGGCGACGATACGATGCCGCAGACGGCAGACAATCTCGCAATGGAGTTCCAGCTGACCCGGGAATCTTGCGACGTGTTCGCCGCTGCGTCTCAATCCAAATACGCGGCCGCAAAAGCGGATGGCTTCTATGATGACGAGATCCTGACCGTCACCATTCCTGGTTCTCGCAAGCAACCCGATGTGACCATCGAAGAGGATGAACATCCCCGTCCGGATACGACATCTGATGGCCTCGCCAAGCTTCGGCCCCTGTTTCCGGAAGGCGTGACGACGGCAGGCAATGCATCAGGCATCAACGACGGCGCCGTGGCCATGATTGTCGCGAGCCGCGAGGCCGGCGAAAAAGCCGGTGCAGAGCCGCGAGTGCGCATCGTCTCGTCAGCAGTCGCTGGCGTACCACCGCGCACCATGGGCTTTGGGCCGGTCCCTGCCGCCAAGAAGGCACTGGAGCGAGCAGGCCTTACGGTGGCAGATATGGACGTCATCGAGGTGAACGAGGCGTTTGCCGCGCAGGTACTCGCCTGCCTCAAGGGCCTCGGCGTCGCCGAGGATGACAGCCGAGTCAACCCTAATGGCGGCGCGATCACCATCGGACACCCGCTTGGTGCATCCGGACCACGGATTGCCTTGACGGCTGCCCGTCAACTGGAACGCCAGAATGGGCGTTACGCACTGGTCTCCATGTGCATTGGCGTTGGACAAGGCATCGCCGCTGTCATTGAACGCGTCTAGGCGTTGAGCGAGAACGCCGCATTCGACTGGAGCGATCCGCTCCTTCTCGACGATCAGCTCGACGAGGAAGAGCGCCTTATCCGAGATAGTGCCCGCCGGTTTGCCCAAGACCGGCTGGCACCTCTCATTCTCGAATGGAACCGCCACGAGCAGTTCGACACGGAAATCATGCGCGAGTTCGGGGAGATGGGTTTCCTCGGCGGAACGCTTGATGGATACGGCTGCCCGGGGTTGAGCCATGTTGCCTACGGTGTCGTGGGTCGCGAACTCGAACGCGTCGATTCCGCTTTTCGAATGGCCGTCGGCGCGCATTCCGGGCTTGCCATGGGCGCCATTCATGCATTTGGCAGCGAAGAACAGAAGCAACGCCTGCTGCCCGCCATGGCAAAAGGAGAATTGCTGGGGTGTTTTGGCCTGACTGAACCCAATCACGGGTCCGATCCTTCCGGCATGGAAGCACGTGCGCGCTCCGTCGATGGCGGTTATCGACTCAGTGGTAACAAGGTGTGGATCACACACGCACCCATCGCTCACGTCATGGTCGTTTGGGCGAAGGACGACGATGGCAAGATCGGCGGGTTTCTTGCGGAACGCAGCATGGATGGATTGGAAACACCGCCCATCCAGGGAAAATTTGGTGCCCGCGCCTCACCGACAGGTGAGATCGTCATGGATGACGTCTATATCCCTGAAGAGAACCGTTTGCTCGAAGGCCGCGGTCTGCGGGCACCGCTCTCCTGCCTGACACGTGCGCGTTTCGCCATTGGCTGGGGTGTCATGGGCTCGGCAGAGTTCTGCTGGCACACCGCACGACAGTACACGGTCGATCGCAACCAATTCGGTCGCCCATTGGCGGCCACCCAGATCGTTCAACGAAAGCTTGCCGATATGCAAACCGAGATCTCTCTCGGTCTCCAGGCGGTACTGCGTATCAGCCGACTGTCGGATGAGGGGCGTGCCACGCCAGAGATGATCTCATTGGTCAAGCGCAACAACGTGGGCAAGGCTCTGGAGATCGCACGCACCGCCCGAGACTTGCTGGGAGGCAATGGGATCTCGGACGAATTCGGTGTGATCCGGCACATCATGAACATGGAGGTGGTGAACACGCTGGAAGGGACCCACGACATCCATGCCCTGGTCCTGGGCCGCGCCCAAACAGGTATTCCCGCTTTCTCGATCTAGGTCGTCCAGAGCCCTAGAGCCACTTCGACATCAGATGCCGATCGTGCTCGTGGTATTGCCGCGCTGAATAAATTTCCCGTGCAGCTGCGTTGTGCAGCTCAACCTCGAGGCATATCCGTCGCGCGCCCAGGTTTCGGCTTTCTTCTTCGATGAAATCCAGCGCTGCTCGGCCCGCACCTTGGCCACATGCCTCCGGAACAACAAAGAGCTCATCCAGAAAGAAATCGCTCCCGCCCACCTCCAGTGAAAAGCCGAGAGTGATGCAGACGTAGCCGACAACGTCGCCGCTACCCTGGATCAGCCAAAGCCGCGCGAGGGCATTGCGCGAGGGCATTACCGGAGACAATTTCATCAATGGCCGCAGCTGCGCGATCCTGCGAGAATTCGTGACCGTCTTCCGCGTAATAGGCACGCATCAGGTCGAGAACCGCTTCTCGATCGGACGCCGCCAATTCGCAAAATGCAACGTCGATGGTCATCGCACCATCATGCTGGTTACGAACCCAACCGGGCGCTCCCTAACCCTCCAGCGCCTCAAGAAATCCGTCGACGACATCCTGGCCGACATCAACCGTGTGTTCAGGGCCAGGGAATGCGCCGCTCTGTACGTCGGCTACGAATTCCTGGAACGCCGCAATTCGCGTCTCCTGCATCTTCTGGCGCATGGCATATAGATCGCAGTACTGCTTACCGTGACGGGGGAATGGTGGTTTGCCATCGCCGAGCAAGTCCTGAGCGAAGAGAAACTGGATATCACCTCCCGATCCAGAACCGATCGATGAGGTGACCAGGCTGGTGCGTTTGGAAAGCTCCCGCATGATTGGCGCCGAAATCACCTCACACTCAACCCCCCAGGCACCTGCGTTCTCGTGGTCCTTCATGTCTTGATGGATTTGCAATGCCTCATCCACGGTCTTGCCTACCGCGCGCAGGCCTCCTGTCCAGGTACTCTTGCGGGGAACCAACCCAACATGTCCTTGAATGGGAACACCGGCCGACGCCACCGCCTCGATGAAATGAGGGCTCCATTGGCACATGATCGAGTCTGCCCCCCCCTCCATGGCATCAAAAGCGGCTCGTAAAGCCTCTGTCTCGCTGGCGTACGCAGTCAGCGACATGGCGTAATTCATAAACGTGTGGGGCGCTGCTTGGCGGAACTCATATGTCGGCCGAGGTGCCTTGGGATCAAATCGGACCTTCATTGTGTCGATCCCCCCCGCCTCTGCCGCCGCCGCCTCCTCTGGCAGGAACGGCAAGGTCTCTACTAACTGCCGCACTCCTTTCAGGTCCCGGATATCCTTGACCGTGAAATTGCGCAGGCCGTAGGCCCCCGTCATTGACACGACCCGTTTCAGAGGCCGGTCGCCGGTGACGGGCGGCGGGACAACGGACTTTTGATCGACTGGCGCCATGTTCTTCTCCCCGTTTACGAGCCTGTGTCTATCAGGGGCCGGAGAGACAGGTCAAACCCTGCCATCGATCAAAAAGAAAGGCGACCCGAAGGCCGCCTTTCCGTGAATGGGCTTGTCGATAGCCCTGATCACTTGATCCGGTGTCAGCACCGGCTGAAGAGGTTGCTCCTCTGCCCGTGATGGCCACCAAGGCTGATCGACACAGCACACATATCACTCGACATTGGATCACCTCCTTTCCGTTGTTGAATCCCTCTCTAACATATGTCGATCAGGACTCGCCGACAACCAAAGATGTCACCCCAGGCCAAGAGCATTGGGAACGGCCATAGTCACCAGTTTCACAAAAACGATGAGCAGAAGCACGACCAGTTCGGCCGCCAGGGACGGCAGCACCGCTCATCAAACCGTAGAGATGGCCGTGGCGCACACGCATGAGCGTGATTCGGCCGAGTTCTCCATCGTCGACCAGGCACTTCAGCTCGTGGTTCACGGGATCGAAGCGCTTGGGGAAGCTCTGCATGAATGAAACGCCGGCCTGCTGCACGGCCGCCTCAATTGGATCGCAACCCTCCATTGTTGTCGCCAGGGGCTCTTCGAGCAGCATGTGGCAGCCCTTGGCCGCGGCACGCTCGGCAAGTTCGACGTGATTTAGTGTCTCCCATGTGATCGCGATGGCATCGCAGACATCCCGAGTGTCGGGTCTACGCTCGCGCACCCCACAAGCGTCTCCGGCATCTGGCTGATGACGCCGGCGACGACGTCATTGCTGACAAGGGATTCCGGAAAAGCGGTCGCCGATATGACAACCCGGTCAATCGAGCCATCCCCGACATCTGTCGCAAGCCGTTCCGGGGTAATGCCGGCCCGCTCATTTAGGCCCAGCCGGTCATACAAGGTTTGCAGATCGAACAGCGCAGCGAACAATGCACTGTCCCACCAGTTGGCCCAAACGTCTGCGACACTTCCCGATATCGCCGGGGCTACTTCGCTAATGATGCCCAGGTCGCACGGTCAGGATCGCAGAACCCGGCCCGAAGAGGCCTCCATCAACTTGCCGTCCTTGAATACGGATTCACCGTTGACGATGGTGTGTTCGATTCCGTGTGACGGCCGCACCATCCGTTTTGCACCGCCCGGCAGATCATAGGAACGATCATTCCGTTCCGGTGATCCCACGCTTTCGGGATCGAAGATCGTGATGTCGGCGTGGTTGCCGGTCTTGAGCTGACCGCGACCCTCGATACAAAATAACTCCGCCGGTTCAGAGGTCAACTTCTGGACGGCACGCTCAAGGGACATGGCCTGACGATCCCGCACCCAGGTGCCTAGAAGGTGTGTCGGATAGCCCGAATCGCAGAGCATATCGACGTGCGCACCCCCATCACCCAACCCAATGACGACATGCGGATGGTTGAGTATCCGCGACATGCTATCCACCTTGGTGTTGAACGATGTGAAGATGAACTCGTTATCGACATCGTCCTCGAGCGTGATGTCGAGCAACGTGTCAACGTCATCCTTTCCCTGCTCCCGCGCGATCTCGGTCACCGTGTGTCCCTCGAACTTCTTCAGTTCAGGATTCTTGACCTCGTGCAGGATTATTCGGTTGAAATCCGAAAAGTTGACCGGATCCTTCAGCTCTTCGCGGAACGCATTGCGGAACTGAGAATCCGCATATACAGCGCGCTGTCCTTCCTTGGACTGGTCGACAAATATCTGATTCCAGGACGGAAATGCTGCGAAGGAGAAAGGATTCCGCATGCTGAATTCGCGCGTGAGCGGCAACGGTAAGATCTGAGGACGGACACCTCTCTCCAGAAGGGGCGCCGTCTTCTCCAACGTGTCCTGGGCTGCGTTCGGAATGTCGTCTCGATCCACGAGACCCAGGAATGTGACGGGTCGACAACTTTCGGTCAGCAGCATGTCAAGTAAGGCATACTGGTCATCATCGATCACACCGAGTTTCTTGGTCGCAGCGATTTCGATGGTCCCTTTGCCGCGTGCCTTGAGCACGCGTGCATAAGCGGTCAGTTCGGCATCGTCCGCATTTCGGCAGGCCAGCGGCCGGCCTTCGTAGCCCACATGCTGATTTAGAATTGTGGTGGAGAAACCAAAGGCCCCGGCATCGATCGCCTCTCCTATGAGTCCGGCAATCTTCTTAATCTCCTCTGGTGTCGCGGCACGGTCCATTGACTCCTCACCCATGACGTAATGTCGAAAGGGCGTCAGCGGGGCGAGAAACGCAAGGTTGACCGCCGGATTGCGGGCCTGCGCCGCATCCATGAACTCCGGAAATGTTTCCCAATCCCACGTGATGCCGGTGTTGAGAACATCGAACGGAATGCCTTCCACATTGACGAGATCCCGCATGGCGATCTCTCGGGATTCCGGAAGGCATGGAGCAATACCGACACCGCAATTTCCCATCACGACGCTGGTGACGCCATGCCAAGAGGAGGGCGTAACCGCCCCATCCCAGCAAATCTGCGCATCGTAATGCGTGTGCGGGTCAATAAACCCAGGTGAGACCACGCAATCACTCGCATCGACGATTTCTTCCGCCCCGTCGGTGATCTTCCCGATTTCCACGATCTTCCCGTCCGCAACCGCGACGTCGGCGCGTTGTGCGGGCGCCCCGGAGCCATCAACGACGGTTCCGTTCTTGATCACCAAATCGTAGGCCATGGGCCACTCTCCCAGCGGGTTCGCGTCAATCAGCAGTGAAAATTCCTAGGTACTCGCATGAATTCTATACACTTATTCCCTACCGCGTCACGAGGGACGTCAGCAGCATTCACTCGTAGACTTGCATGCACCGGTCCAGCGCGCTGTGATGCATCGACAAATCAACGGTGTTTCCCAATTGGAGCGAGCCTTGGCGACAGGCAATGTACGACGCGCAGATGTAAATGGTGGCCGATTGTGGCGCCGCCACATGGAGATGGCGGAACTCGGTGCCACACCGAAAGGGGGTGTGAACCGCCCTGCACTCACCCCGACGGACATCGAGGTCCATGTGCGGCTTGCCGAATGGGCTCGCGCACGCGAGTTCGCCGTGGAGATCGACGCCTACGGCAATCAGTTCATGCGGAGGTCCGGTTCGGAAAGTGGAGCCGGCGCCATCGCCAGCGGTTCCCATTCCGATACACAGCCCACAGGTGGCCGTTTTGACGGCATTTCCGGGGTGCTGTCGGCCGTCGAGGCACTGGAGGTCATCGACGATGCGGGGATCGAGACGCGCTATCCATTCGAGGCGATCATCTGGAACAATGAGGAGGGGACGCGGTTCAGCCCGACCAACCTCGGTTCCGCGGTGTATGTGGGCTCCGTCCCCATCGAAACGATGTTGGCGGCAACCGATGGGGACGGCGTGACCATGAAGGAAGCGGTTCAGAACCTACGCGATGCCATCCCCTGGGCCGGCGTGCGGGAACTTGGTGCGCCCATGGCGGCCTTCATCGAATCTCACATTGAACAGGGGCCGGAGCTCGAAGCGGAAGAGCTCGACATCGGTGTGGTCACCGCTATCCAGGGAACCAGAAAACTCGAGGTCGAGATCATTGGAGATGAGGCGCATGCCGGAACCACGCCGGAACGGATGCGGCGAGATGCATTCGTGGACGCAGTAAGCGTGGCCAGCGCGCTGCGCGAGCTGTTTCATGATCCCGATGACATCATGCGCTTCACGATTGGCCGGTTCGAAGTATCTCCGGGGGCCCTAGCCGTGGTTCCCGGTCGCGTGTTCTTCACCATCGACATCCGGCATCCCGACAATGCGACCCTGGCCCGCCTGGGCGACCAGGTGGAGGCGGTATGTACCGAAGCCGCGTCGCGCTGTGAAGTTCGCGTTGTGGAGACCCGGCGCGCGGACTCGACACCCTTCGTGGGCCTTGTACCCGAAGCAGTGGAAGCCGCTAGTCGGGAACGGGGATACGCCTACAAGCACATGCCGTCAGGCGCCGGCCATGACGCGCGTTATGTCTCGGAGATCTGTCCGAGTGGGATGGTCTTTGTCCCGTGCGAGAGTGGCCTCAGCCATAATGAACGGGAGAACGTGACGGCCGATGATCTTGCGAGGGGCGCCCAGGTCGTCGCCGACACACTTCTGATTCTGGACGAGAGGCTGTAGCGCAAGCCATGTCTGAAGGTCCAATCCGTGACTTCGTCGGCTATGGCCGGAATCCGCCCGATCCTAAGTGGCCGGGAAATGCACGCCTCGCGCTCAACATTATTCTCAACTACGAAGAAGGTGCGGAATATTCCGTGCTGGACGGCGACCCGCATTCTGAATCCATGCTCTCGGAGGTGGCGGCCCAACCCCTCATGGGGGAACGTAACCTCAATGTCGAGTCATCGTACGAGTACGGCAGCCGTGCCGGCGTATGGCGGATCCTGCGGGTATTCGCCGAAAGGAAATTGCCCCTGACGATCTATGGGGTCGGCGCGGCGCTCGAACGAAATCCCGCTATCGCCGAGGAAACCGCACGCATGGATTGCGACTATGTCGGCCATGGCTGGCGCTGGATCGATTACCACAACATGCCTGCGGACGAAGAGCGGGAACACATTAGGCTTTGCGTCGATGCCATCGAGCGATTGACCGGCAAGCGACCCATGGGCTGGTTCACGGGCAGACCCAGCCTCAATACGCGTCGCCTGGTGGTTGAAGAAGGCGGGTTCCTTTACGACTGTGACGCTATCAACGATGACCTGCCTTATTGGGTCGACGTCGATGGCAAACGGCACCTGGTGATCTGCCATACCTTCGACTCCAACGACGGCCGATTCACGCGAGGTCAGGGATTCGCCACGGCGGAGCACTGGTTTACCTACATGCGAGATGCCTTCGACTGGCTCTACCGCGAGGGTGAGGCGGCGCCAAAATTGCTGACGGTCGCGATGCACTGCCGAATGATCGGCCGGCCCGGACGCATCAGCGCCCTGACACGATTTCTCGATCATGTAGAAAGCCACAAAGACGTGTGGCTTTGCCATCGCGAGGAGATCGCACGGCACTGGCATGAGAACCACGCTGGCTGAGCCGCATCGATTGCCAGCATCGTCGAGCGTGATACGCTCTCAATTATCTATGGAAACCTTCCCCGAGAAACGCCAGTGACACACGGTCTGAACATCGTCGCGCCAGAAACGCCGACCAACGAAGTCACAGAGCTCCTCCTTCATGACGGTTACGTGGTTATCCAGGACCTCGCCGTTTCGGAGGCAGAGGCAATTCGAGAAGAGTTGATTCCACATATGGATGCCACGCCTTACGGTGAGAACGAGTGGCTCGGTCAAAACACTAAAAGATGCGGGGGCGTTCTCAGGAAGTCGAATGGCGCACGGGAACTCGCCATACATCCAACTGTCATGGCCCTCGCAGACCACTTCCTGCTCCCGAACTGCGCGCGCTACCAGCTCAATGTCGCGGGCGTAATACAAATTGAGCCCGGCGAAGGCGGACAGCCGCTGCATAGGGACACGGCACTCTATCCCTTCCGGCACCCTTGCCCGCCGATCTTGATGGGAACCATGTGGGCGATCCGTGATTTTACGGAGGCGAACGGCGGAACCCGCCTAGTACCCGGAAGTCATATGTGGAAATGGGATCGCGAGCCTTTCGAGGACGAGGTCATCAGCGTTGAAATGCCTGCGGGATCCTTGTTGATCTACGACGGCAGCGCATGGCACGGCGGCGGAGAGAATAAGTCAAACGCAGTTCGCACCGGGCTGGCCATACAATACTCCGTGGGCTGGCTACGCCAGGAAGAGAATCAGTACCTCACCAACCCGCCTGAAGTTGCGCGCGAATACCCGGAAGAACTACAGCGTCTCATCGGCTATGACTTTGGGGGACCCTTCCTTGGGTTCGTGGACGGTGACGATCCCTACAGAGTCCTCGAGCTCGGCTATGACGCCCTGCCGCGGCGAGCCGTGCACCGATCGCGACCTGAGATCGATGCGGCAGCCCGGCGCATGTCGTTTTTCCCGCTGGGCACCGAAGAAGCCATCCCAACGCCCGAACGCGAGGGGCAACGTGTGAAGACCCAGCTCGGAGGATTCGAAGAAGCCCAGCAGGCGCTTCCAGACCCATGATCCTCTCCTCCCAGGATAAATCTTTCGATCTGTCGGTGCCCATCATTGTCATCGGCGCGGGGGCTTGCGGCATCTGCGCGGCGTTGACCGCAAAGGAGAACCGGGTGGAGTCGATTCTCCTGGAACGGGACGAAACGCCGAGCGGCTCGTCAGCGCTGTCAACCTGCTTGATTCCCGCTGCTGGGACCAAGTTGCAGCGAGAAGAGGGTGTCGAGGATTCAATAGATCAATTCGCGGCCGATCTCATCGCGAAGGCCAAGGAGCAGAACGATCTGGAGATGGCCCGCTGGGTCGCTGAAGCTTCCGGTTCAACCGTGGACTGGCTTGTCGAAACGGTCGGACTACCGCTAACCCTGGTCAAAGGCTTCAAATACCCGGGCCATTCCGTCTTTCGGATGCACGGATCTCCCAATCGTACGGGCAGCGAACTCATGGGTGTCCTGACCGATGCGATTGCCCGCGAGAACCTGGATCTCGCCGCTCCGGCGCCGGTGACCGACCTGTTCGCCGACGAATCCGGTCACGTTCATGGCGTCCGTATCACGCGACCCGATGGTGCGATCGAGGACATTGGCTGTCAGGCACTCATCCTCGCCTGCAACGGTTATGGCAGCAATCCGGAGATGGTCGAGCAACACATCCCGGAGATGGCCGATGCGCTCTACTTCGGTCATGTCGGCAATCAGGGTGATGCGGTTCTGTGGGGAGAGGCGCTTGGCGCCGCGACGGCCGATCTCGGTTCTTATCAGGGCCACGGTGCGGTCACCCATCCCCACGGCACGCTGATCTCCTGGGGCGTCCTTACAGAAGGTGGGATTCAGGTAAACCTGGAGGGAAATCGATTCTCCAACGAGGTGCGAGGGTATTCGGAACAGGCTGTGGACGTGATCAACCAGCCCGATCATGTCGTCTGGGCAATCTGGGACCATGGTGGGCACGAGCTGGGATTGGCGTTTCAGGATTATCGGGAGGGCCTGGAGGTCGGAGCGATACGAGAGGCCCGGACGATCGACGAAATCGCAGAAAAGAGCGGCATGCCGCCGGCGGCGCTGACATCAACATTCGAAAGCGTCGAAGCCTGTATCCGCGGTGAAGCCGAAGACGCCTGGGGGCGCAACTGGCAAGGCGTTGAGTTACTCCGGCCCCCTTATTATTTCGCGAAGGTCACTGGTGCGCTGTTTCACACTCAGGGTGGCCTTGTGGTGAATGAATACGCAAACGTATTACGCAAGGACGGCGCTCCTTTCCCTAACCTCTTCGCTGGCGGAGGTGCCGCCCGTGGGCTATCTGGGCCTTCCCGCTGGGGCTATTTGTCAGGTAATGGCCTCCTGACAGCGACCGTACTTGGCCGTATTGCTGGGCGGGAGGCAGCAGAGCTTGTGCGCCAATCGTCGTAGACAACATCATATTGCCTGCAGGATTTTATGTGTGAGATGAAGTCTCTGTCAGGAGAACACATGCCCTACACTCTTTATGGAAGTTTTGGTTCAGGGTCTCTCATAGTGGAACTCGCACTCGCTGAAATAGGCATAGAATATGAGTTTCGGACCATCAATCTTAGGGCAGACGAACAGCAAGGGCCGGGCTACGGCGCCATGAACCCTCAACGAAAACTACCCACCCTGGTCATGCCAAACGGTGAAGCACTAACCGAGTCTGTAGCTATTCTCCTCACCCTTGATCGTCTCTACCCAGCTGCAGAGCTGTTACCTCCACCGAACTCAAACCACTACGCCCAAGCACTCCGGTGGCTAATGTTTGTCGCAAGTGAGATCTATCCTATTGTCGAGATAAACGATTATCCGGAGAGATTTACGCCTAACCCTGGTCCAGGCACAGAACCCATGCGAGATTTGGCGCGTAGAATCTGGCGAGAACGTTGGAAAATTGTCGAAAGCAATATTTCTGGCAACCCATATCTTCTTAGCTCAGGTTTCTGTTTGACCGATATCTACATCTCTGTAGTCAGCCGTTGGGCACAACAGGAAGGCTGGCGACCCGCTCACATCCCAAAAATTGAAAGACTCACAGAAGCGGTTATGTCACGTCCTGCATGCGAACCAATATGGTTTAAGAACTACGGGTAGGCCTTACCTCCAGAAATCATATCTAGCCAACTCACTATGGGGTATTGGTCGAGATATTCCTCAAGATCTTAAAGACCAGGCACATTGAGAGTCGTTTAAAACTCCTCAGGTACGTTACCTTGGTCGCTCCCCCTCAATCTGTACGCGCCGCATGATCCTGTCATGACCCACAACATCATCGAGGGCAAGATGCTTGGTACAACGATTGTCCCAAAACGCGATCGAACCATCGCGCCAGCGGAATCGGCATGTTAGCTCCGGCCGGTGTCCCCAGTTCATCAGCCATTCTAGAAGGGGTTTGCTCTCCTCCTCCGTCATATTCTCGAAACCAACCGTGTATGAGTGATTTACGTACAGGCACTTACGGTCAGTCTCCGGATGGGTGCGCACGACTGGGTGCAGTGTTACAGTTTCTTGCCAATCTGTTTCATCGTGAGCCTTGGTAGTGCGACCAGCATTTCGCCCACTGGTTGGTCCAGCTACCCGTCTGTCGCTGTGTACAGCTCGCAATCCATCCAGCATTACTTTCATTCCATCCGAAAGTTGCTCATAGGCTGAGTATTGATCTGCAAATAGCGTATCTCCACCTACCGGTGGTGCCTTAACTGCGTAGAGGATAGAACCCATGGGAGGTTCAACCGCCATTGTCGTATCACTATGCCACTCAAAACCTACAATGCTGGTGTCTCCAGGTTTACGGTGGATCAGCAAGACCTCGGGATCATCACCAGAAACAAAGAAAGGATGAACGAAGAGTTTTCCAAAGTGGCGAGCTAACCGTTTGTGAGACTCTACATCAAGAATCTGATCACGGAAGAAGATCACACCGTATTCCAGTAGCGCGTTACGAATTTCTTCGACAGTCGCACTAGTGAGTTCCAAAGCTAAATCAATGCCTTCAATTTCAGCGCCTAAAGCACCGCCGGTAGGAATAGCCTTCATTTTAAATCCAGAGTCTAAAGTTCCTTTAAGAAAGCTTCTACAGAGATACAGGGGCTTGGTCTATTCATGTTTCTATAAATTCAAGAGGCCTGCCGCGTGACGTGACGCTCAGGTTGGATACTAATAAAAATCTATGGGCCAAAAATCCAAAACTTAATATGATCTTAATATTTGGCTCGGATTATCTGATAAGCTCAACCACTAAATCAGAAGATCTGGGGTAAGGATTAGTGTCTGGGAAAGATACTTTTACAACTGTATTGGGCACAGACATTAATGCTAATGGCTTTAAAATAGTGTTAAGTGTTAAGAAACTAAACTTGCTATACTGCCTACCATTGTCACTCAGGAGTGTGGGCGCGCCCGGCTCTCCAAGCACTAACCTGCGCATAGCCCATGACGGTAATCATGGGGAACAAACTTGCAAGCGCAATCAAACCAAAGCCATCCAGAAGAGGACTGCGCCCAGGCACAGTAGTGGCCAGCCC
>CEUN01085606.1_pt1 | contig 19736 bp, 25 predicted proteins | sample 361501 | NCBI WGS metagenome assembly CEUN01 (sample SAMEA2622801, study PRJEB7988) | marine metagenome | biome: marine biome (ENVO:00000447); feature: marine epipelagic mixed layer (ENVO:xxxxxxxxx); material: "saline water (ENVO:00002010), including plankton (ENVO:xxxxxxxx)" | depth 120 m | reverse complement strand
ATGATTCGCGTTACTTCCACCTGATAGGTAAGCGGGCTATCCTCCCCTTGCCCGTCGCCGAGAGGGATGTTAGTGTCGAAATAATGTCGCATCATTCTGTAAAGATGGATTTCGGAAGTGGCATACTGATGGTTTGCTCTTATGGTGACCAAAATGATGTAGCAATATTCAGGGAGCTAGGTCTTAGACCATTCGTTGCCATTGATTTGAATGGCGAAATGACCCAAATATCAGGCCCACTTAGCGGCTTGAAGGTAAGTGATGCAAGAATTGAGGCGACTAAAATCCTGGAAGAGTCTGGTTCCCTAGAGTCCTTTGAAGAAAGGGAGCAGGAAATTCCAGTCAGTGAGAGGGGTGGAAATCCGATCGAGATAATTTTGCTTAAGGAATGGTATGTGAGGCAGACCCACGTCCTCGAGAGGCTCGTTGAACTGTCTAAGATCAGCAGATTCATTCCCGAGAGAAATAGGCAGTATCTCCATGACTGGGTAGAAGGAATATCAATTGATTGGCCGATAAGTAGGAGGAGATGGTACCACACTGAGGTCCCGATATGGTACTCAGAAGATGGCTCAAAGGTTATCGTCCCTCCGAAGGGAGTTTATGTGCAGCCATGGAGGGATGCACCTCCTGGTGATGCAGAAGTCATTGACAGGGAAACCAAGGAGGTCATTGGATCATTTGCCAATTTAGAAAAGGATCTGGGTGTGATTACTGGCGAAGAGAAGGTGTTTGACACATGGATGGACTCATCGAATTCCAATCTATTTGTTTCGGGATATCTGAATAATCAGGATTTGTTTGAAAGAGCCTTTCCAACCTCAATACGCCCACAGGGTAAGGAGATTGTCAGGACTTGGTTATATTACACCCTTCTGAAAAGTGCGTTGCTACTTGACCAACCAGCCTTTGAGAACATCTGGGTCGATGGCTTGGGAATGGATCCATGGGGTCGGAAGATGTCCAAGTCCCTGGGGAATGGAATTGATGCAGATAGCGTACTGGAATGTGGAGCAGGGGGGCGTACTGGCTCTTGGAAGATTAAGGGAGCAGATGGCAAACAAGTAGTGTTGAAAGCCAACAAGATCGGAAGTGAATGCTTCCGACTTTGGAAGGCATGCGATGCTCAGGTCGGTGATGACTTCCATATCAATCCGGAGGAGATTGAAACCAAGTATTATGGTGTATTGACCAAGATTTTCAACGTCGCGAGGTTTGCTAGCCAGTTCGACGTCCCTGATGATTTGGAGCTACCTCCGGAACTAGAGGTAGAGGATATTTGGATTCTTGCAGAGTTCGACGAAACTCTTTCAGTGGTGAGTTATGCTTGGGAAGAGGTTGACATCTACTCGGCCGCTCAGGCAATCAAGTCATTTGGAACTGGAATCTTACCTAGCCACTGGTTGGAGATGTCCAAGACAAGGTTGTACGATGGCAATGCATCAGCCGCGTGGACATTGCACAGGATCGTTCGGGACCTATTGAGTGTCTTCTCTCCGATATGCCCATTCTTCACTCATTACCTCAGTACTACGCTATACGAAAAAAGCGCTGTTGATGTTAAGGAGTTCCCAGAATTGCCATCATCATTAAACAGGGAAGCCTTCGATGATCTTCGCACATTGACCGATGAGTTGGAGGCCTTCAATTCAATAGTTTGGAAGGCTAAGAAGGACTCCGGAGTATCACTGAGATCTCCGATTTCGGGAATAGCTGTCCCAGAGAAACTGTCAATATTTTCTGGGACTCTGGAACAGATGCACAACCTGGAATAGCTTATTTGGTAAATTTGCCAGTGTCGGATCTTCCAAGTGTAGAAGCCCCTGCTCCGCCTAAAAATATTAGACCACATATTCCCTGAATAAACAGTTCGCCGACAAACAATCCGGGATTTGAAATGAACATTGCTATTAAGAAAATGGCAGCAATGGCGCCTAAAGCAAATAATATCGGATGATTTTTCCCTTGTTGGTCTAATTCTTCTTCGCTGTGGCCTGTGGACTCGTCGGAGAGGGGTTTCCCATCTTCAGACCACCATATTTCGTGCCCCGAATAGTCGCCCGTTATCTTGGTTCGAAGAGTGGAGAATGCATCCTCTGTGGTCATTTCCTTGCTTTCTATCATTTCCAATCTGTCCCAATGCTCTAGTTCCCCCTTTTCTATCGCATATTGTACAAACTCATTTTCGTCAACTGTCAGATCTACTATCCAGAATTTCTTGGCCTTTTTCAAGCGATTGAGGAGGTGTTCAATTTCCTTGGAATCTACGGTCTTCTTTTTTCCATCAATCTCGAACCTAATTAGCTGGTTGCTTATGTGAGATACTTCATTCGGATGTTCGGAGCAGAAATCACTGTTGAACTGGGCAGTTCTTCGACAACCGGAGTATGTGCACGGCCTCCCAACCTCCATGGGCATACATTGTGTCAGTAGGCATCAACATTGTCACTGCATCAGAAATTTAGCGATGTGCTTGTTTTGCCCGTTTCGAAGTACTCGATTAACAATGATGCCATCTCTGTGCCAATTCTAGCTTGAGCTTCAAGAGTTGATGCTGCTATGTGTGGACTTCCGTGGAATGAATCGTGATTAAGCAGGGGGCTTAGTCCGAGGGGCTCTGATTCAAAGACATCCAAAGCCAGGGTTCGCAATTGGCCGGATTCCAAGGCCATTAGTGCTGCTTCTTCATCAACTATCCCCCCCCTTGCGCAACTCACGATATGGTTGCCACAATCGATACCATCGGCACCTACTCCGGGCATAGTCGATATCCTTTCTGTGTTAACCAAGTTCCTAGTTTCATCTGTAAGGTTGCAATGAACAGAGATATGTGTGCAGTTGGCGAAAATATCGTCTACGCTTTCATGCATCGTAATGCCTTCAATAGAATTAGTAACAAATGGGTCGTATGCGTGAACATCCATTCCAAAGGACCTGGCTGCCTGAGCAACGCCGCGAGCAATCCTTCCGAAGCCTATCAGACCGAGTCTTTTCCCACCGATCTCAGAACCCCTGAGATTCTTCTTTGCCCAGAGTCCATCCCTTAGAGTTCGGTCTGCAGTAGCAATATTCCTAGTCGATGCGATGAGATGTCCTATCGTCATCTCCACGACACTTCTAGTTGAAGCTCCAGGCGTATTACAAACAACTATTCCGTATTTTGTTGCTTCATCGACGTCTATGTTGTCAACACCAACGCCTGCTCTTCCAATGAAGCGTATTCCACCGTCATCTCTGATAGATGCAGAAATTTGGTCTGCAGGAAGTTTTGTTGCGCTACGGATGACTACTGCATCGAATAGAGACAGGGATCCAGAAGATATCTCGGCTGGATCATGATGGCGCAATACTACTTCATGGCCTTCTTTTTCGAGCATCTCCACAGCATCGGGAGCCATCCCGTCCGTGACGGCTATGCGAGCCATGCCACTACTTGCGCAAAGATGTGCATCAACGTTTTGAATTTGCATCCGGTGCATTGATATTCAGTACCCCTTTTTCATAAATTGATACAATGGGATTTGAATTGCCAGAACTAGAATATGCATACGACGCACTTGAGCCACATATCGATGCCGAGACAATGGAGCTACATCACTCAAAGCATCACGCAGGTTACACTGCTAATCTCAATGCTGCAATAGATGGAACGGATATGGAGGGTATGACTATCGAAGAATTGATGGTAAACAAATTCGATAACGCTGCAGTAAGAAACAATGGAGGGGGTTTCTGGAACCATAGCTTATTCTGGTCTACAATGTCACCAAACGGTGGGGGGGATCCCAGTGGTGCTCTTGGGGGTGCAATCGAAGACGCGTTTGGATCATTTGATTCTATGAAGGAACAGTTCGCAAAAGCAGCAATGACTAGATTTGGCAGCGGATGGGCTTGGCTATGCGTCAGTGCTGGCAATTTGTGTATTTGCTCGACGCCAAATCAAGACAACCCCCTAATGATCGGTGAGGGAGTCCCCATACTGGGAATTGATGTATGGGAGCACGCCTACTACAAGAGTTACGGACCTGGTAGAGCAACTTACATCGAAGCATGGTGGAATGTTGTCGACTGGAACGCTGTCGCTGATAATTATGAGTCCGCAATATAGTAGATTTAACCAAATGTCTACCATTTCATTATAGTTAGTAGACTCAACGCGAACACGTGGTCGATGATTACGAGGCTATGGTCACTTCTGTCCTAATTCTAGTATCTCCCGTATTCTTTGCCCTTCCAGTATCCTTTGCATGGAGGTGGTGGGTTGGGATTGAACCCGAGCACGAACACTACAGGGAGAAGGTCCGCAGAGTGCTAGATGCAGGAATGCCACTAGTAAGATACAGGGGCGAGTTAGATGCTGAGGCTAGAAGGGTGCACCTTACCTCTGAAAGGCAGGCTAGGATAGAGTCGGATCTCCTGCATAGGCTGAGGATTCAGCATTTTCTTCTTTTCCCTAGCCTAATTCTATGGCCACTAGTAGGGATTTTTGCTGCCATTATCAGCATCCCAATGATGCCCCTACTAAGACTAGTAGAGTGGATTTTGATAGACAAACGGGCTCTTTCTGGAGTTGCTGTAGTAATTCAGAAATATACCCGGTGGGAGATAATTGGCATTCCCAGGCTAGATGATGGTTCCAAGGAGTTCGGCAAGGCATTGGCATCAATACATAGAATGCCAACAACAGTATTTCTAGGGCTATTTGCTTACCTAATAGTCTCATACGCACCAATTAGCTCATTTCACGTTCTACTACTAAGCGCATTTGTATACATAATCCTCGTATCTGCAATATCGGTGATCAGGGCTGCAACTGAAAGCACACTCACATTTGCTGATCCAACTAATCGGAGGATAATTCCTATGGAGGCCTATGTCGACGAGAAACTAGGCCCTTGGGTTGGAGTGGGGCTAGTTTTCCTCTTGTCCAGGCAGTTGATGTATGGGTCTAAGATCAGGACGGGTCAGCTACTTATTGACCCCGTGCCATTTTCCATCAGCGTACTGTTAGTACTTTACACGGCGACAATCATAGGCATTACTGTTGAGATTCTCTTTTTCCGAAATAGGGGAAGCGGCGTTCGAATGACATTCCAAAGACAGATGGTAGAAATTTTCAATCCTGATGTATATCTATTCAACAGAAATCTGGGATCACTAAGGATCATCCCCTTGATGCCACTCTCCGTGTGGCTTGAATCGGGTGAAGATTATGAGTCAATAATCAAGGATGGCTCATGACCTCTATGGAATAGTCGTTGCCTTCAATCTGTATATTTTTTACATTTGAATTACCGAGTCTAATTAATGCAAGAGCATATGCTTGTCCATCAAAGAATCCTGCAGAGGTAATTGAGATTTTACCGAAATCTGGAGTTTGTTGTTTTCCTAAGTTGAGTGGGGAATCACCTATAATCCTGCAAATACTTTTGATTTTTCTTCCTCGACTCTCTAACCTCGCATGGACTTCTTGACCAGGATAGCATCCCTTGTCATTGCTAACAAGTCCCCCCAAACCCATTTCGTCCGGTAGATTTCCCTGAACGTCACACATTTCCGTAATTCCTAGCATTATTCTGTAATTATCCCATTCGTTAGAATTCATTTCTTTGAATTCTGAATCACGCAAAAGAGAGGATATTTTTTCCAAGTTCTCATACTTTACTAGGAGTTCGATTATATTTCCAATAGTGGACTTGATTTTCACAAATAGATGGTCGTCCTTCTCAATTAATTCATCCGTATTAGATTCCTGTAGATCAACCCCAAACAATTCTTTGACGACTGAGTAATCGTAAGGGAAAATGGAAATTCGGAATATCGCATTGTCAGCGACAAGGACTTCGCAATCTTCATCCCATGAAGTTCCGTCAACAAGTTTCCTACGAGTAGCTTCCTTCCCAGAGCTTGATGATGACAACAGTACATTACCAGTAATTGTGTAAATTGTCGCCATGTCGTAGATTCTACCATTGGACTCACAGAACAGGGCATTTCTTCTAGTAAGGTCGGGCATATCTATGATTTTGGTAGAAACAATCCTATCGAGTACATCTAATGAGTTACGCCCTTGAATTAAGGTTACTGCCTCGTTGCGAACGAAGAACGCTGATCTGGGATTCGTAGCAGACAAAAAACACCTCAGCCGAATGACTGACCGCATCCACAAGAGCGATCGGCGTTGGGATTCTCAATTTGGAATCCACCACCCATCAGGGTCTCTTTGAAGTCAATATTAATTCCACTCAACATTGTGCTGTCTTTGTTGTGAACTAATACTTCAATGCCCCCTATATCGATTCTCTGGAAACCGTCGTTCCCAGGATCTTCTATTATTTTCATATCGTATAGGTAACCCGAACAACCGCCAGATTGTGCACTAATAACGAGTACGTGTGATTCCTCGTCTCCTGCCATATTTTGTTTTAGTGCGGATATGGCCGCTTCGGAAAAGTTCAGATTGACGTCTACGACTTCAGTTTCGGTTACTACGGGTAATGAGAATCCCTCTCCTCCTAACAATCCCATGAATGCCTGTTGAAACGGTTCTATTTCAACGGTTCCTCCAAACACTCGTCAGACATATCAATCAAGCTCGTCTGCCGTAACCATGGATGGCTTTGAGACTAGGGATATCGCTAAACTCACAGAGGATGGCATTATTCGCAGTGTTGACCAAATAGCCACCGAAAGTCCACTTTCGATTGTAGTAGAAAGCGACAAGCACGGCAGACATGAACTTGGAATAACAATGAGGACCGTGGGACACGATAAGCTGCTTTCACTTGGATTCATTTACTCTGAGGGAATCATCTCATCTGCTGAAGAAATCGAAGATATTGCTGTTGGGGATGACATAGTAGAGATTACGCTAAACGATAGTTCATTGTTTGATCCATCGAAGCATTGTAGGACGACTACTGTGACATCATCATGTGGAATATGTGGTCGTCTAGAATTATCAAATGTCCCAGCTGAATATAGTGAAGTGTTAGATGAGGGTTTGCAGATTAAATTGGGAGCTATAGCAAAATGCCTAAACTCAATTGTTGAAAGGCAGGAGATCTTCTCTAAAACAGGAGGCTCACATGCGTGTGCAAGCTTTTCGAATGATGGAACGATTCACCGGGTTTTCGAAGATGTGGGTCGCCATAATGCGTTTGACAAGCTTGTTGGTTCATACCTTGAAAAAGGGAGTTTGCCGAAGTCTGGATTGGCGGCATTTGTATCCGGGAGAGCTTCATTTGAACTCGTTCAAAAATCCATACGTGCAGGATTCCCAATAATGATAGCAGTAGGTGCCCCTAGTACACTAGCTGTTGACTTGGCTAGAGAACATGGCTTGACTCTGGGATGTTTTGCTAAGAACGAGTCCATCACACTATTTAGCGGAGTTAGAAGAGTTTTGGAGTAGATTACTACGGGGATCTGTGTATTTTCTCTCCTTCAGATCATTATGGTACTTTGTCCCTAGGCTATCGCCATTTATCGCAATCCACTCTGAAAACTTGATTTTTCCAAGGGGTCTTTCATCGGTAGCCATCAGTCCTCGCATAAGCCCCTTTATCTCTGCCCTCGTAATCACTCTGTCCTGTAATATCACTCCAACAATCTTTCCTACTGACCATCCAATTATTGGTGGTACGGGGATGATCAATCTCCTTACGCCAATAGATTTTGCAATTAGGGACACATAATCCCTGTAGGTGAAAGTCTCTGGGCCAGCGACATCGAGTACTGTGTCCTCTTCGGACTCTCCTTGATCGACAGCGACCCTCGCAACATCCTCGATATGTACGGGTTGGATTGGGTAGTTGCCCATACCGAATATTCCGAAAACTGGAAATCTGCGTATTAGCCATGACATATTATTGATTAGGACGTCCCTTTCACCTCCAAAGAATACGGTGGGCCTCAATATTGCATAGGAAAGATTTGACTCAGTTAGAATCTGCTCTACTTCCACCTTGCCTCTGAAATATGACCAATCGGGTGCCTTTTGGGGGTGAGCAACGGAAAAATGCACTACTCTCTTTACTCCGGCTTCCTCGGCGGCCAAAAACAGCCTACGAATGTTTTCTACTGCTATCTCGTGAGCATAGCCATCCTTGCGATTCTTGTATCTGACCCAATAGGTGTTGTACAGAACATCTGCACCCCTGAGTGAAGAAACTAGTGATTCATGATCAGTGAAATCGATTGGCAGAACTTCGACCCTTCCATGAAAAGGATCATCCCTACCTTTGGCATTAGTAAGTGTCCTCACTCTTTTGCCCCTTGAAAGCAGTTCCCTTGCAATCCACCTACCCGAATACCCAAATGCCCCTGTGACGACATGCACAGGTTCGGGCATATTTGTCCACACTAGTAGTCAGCCATTATGTTACCCTCACTACTTTGAAATGCCTGACTCATTATTTTGTCTCGTGAGAGTAGCTCCCGATGCAACGACACCGATGGAAGATGGTCGCCCTAGTAGAGGATCCCCTAGCAAATCGGCAGCGGGTTTTCCGGCAATATTTTCCACGGTAAAGCATAGTGTTTCCAAGATGGGGGTTCTCACAAGCCTCTCGAATTTATCCAATGTGAATAAATTCCACGGTTTTGATTGTCCCGGTTGCGCATGGCCAGACCCTGATCAAAGGAGAACCTTTGCAGAATTTTGCGAAAATGGAGCTAAGGCGATAGCCGACGAAGGAACCAAAAATAGAGCCAGTCCGAAATTCTGGTCCGAGTGGAGTGTATCAGAATTATCAAAAAAACCAGACCATTGGTTGAATTCCCAAGGTAGGATTACTCATCCCCTAATACTTAGGCCAGATACTAACTACTACGAACAGATATCTTGGGATGAGGCATTCGAAAAAATTGCAGAGCAGTTTGCATTACTGAATTCACCGGACGATGCAATTTTCTACACTTCGGGAAGAACTAGCAATGAGGCGGCCTATCTTTGGCAATTACTTGCTAGGAGCTTTGGAACAAATAACCTGCCAGACTGTTCAAATATGTGCCACGAATCTTCGGGAGTTGCGCTTACGGAAAGCATAGGAATTGGAAAGGGGACGGTGAAACTTGATGATTTTGATAAGGCTGACTTGATCATTGTCGTAGGCCAGAATCCAGGAACAAATCATCCACGAATGCTTACCGCACTCAGAGATGCAAAGAGGATGGGTGCTTCCATTGTGAGCATAAACCCACTAATTGAGACAGGTATGGTTAGATTCAAACATCCACAAAACCCACTTGAAGTACTGGGTTATGGAAATGAAATCTCGGATGAGCATGTCCGAGTTCGCATCAATGGCGACCAGGCTCTTTTCAGGGGTTTTGCGAAGACAATAGTGTCCAATTCTTTTGAGGACATGAAATTCGTCGAAGAATTCACGGATGGATACGATTCATTCCGATCTGAGGTGCTGAGTACCAATTGGTCTGATATTGTGGATATAAGTGGTGTCCAAAAATCTGAAATTCAGAGGATTGGGGAATTAATAGGCAAGTCTAGATCTACTATCTGTTGCTGGGCAATGGGACTCACGCAGCACAAGAATTCTGTTGCTACAATACAAGAAATTGCAAATGTAATGCTACTTGGTGGACATATTGGCAGGGAAGGGGCGGGCCTTTGCCCGGTAAGAGGACATTCGAATGTTCAAGGAGACAGGACCGTAGGAATAAACCACAATCCCTCGGATGAGTTCCTGAGTTCTTTGAACACTGAGTTTGGCATAGATATTCCAGATGGTGCTGGCCTAGATGCAGTGGAATCCGTTAGGAAAATGAACGAAGGAGAGGCAGGAGTATTCATTTCCATGGGGGGTAACTTCCTTTCCGCAATGTCGGACACTAAAGCCACGGCCGAAGGTTTGCAGAAATGTAGTTTGACTGTGCAGATTTCAACTAAGCCTAATAGATCTCACCTCGTCACGGGAATGACGGGAATCATTCTACCGTGCCTGGGTAGGACTGAGCTAGACAACACAGGCGGGAAGACACAATTTGTTACTGTTGAGAATTCAATGGGGGTTGTCCATAAATCGATTGGCAAGAGGAGGCCGGCCAGTAATCATCTACTTTCAGAGTGTGCCATTGTCGCCGGCATAGCTATCGCAATAGAGGAAAAAATGGAATCTTCTGGAATTCCTTGGAAGAACCTTGTTTCTGATTATGACAATATTAGAGACTGTATAGAGAGGACCATACCCGGATTCGAGGAATATAATCGGAGATCAAGAGTCGATGGTGGTTTCTACTTACCTAATCCACCACGGGACAAACGAGTTTTCCAAACAAAAAATGCATTGGCGAACATAATCACACACAAATTGCAACCGATTTTGGCAGGAAAAAACGAGTTCGTTATGATGACGATAAGATCACACGACCAGTATAATACTACGATATACAGTACGAGTGACAGATATAGGGGGATTTCCAATGGTAGGAGGGTAGTGATGATGAGTCTCGAAGATATGGAAACTCGTGGTTGGGAGGAATTCCAAAGCGTTTGTATTACCTCTCACTTCGAAGGTAACGAGATTTCCTCAGATGGTTGGAAGATACTAGAATACGATATCCCCGTTGGTAACGTGGCGACCTATTTTCCGGAGTCGAATGTCCTAATACCACTCGAAAGCGTTGCTGATTCTAGCAATACGCCCACCAGTAAGTCAGTTGTCGTATCTATCGAACCTATGAATTAGGTCCTTGACTGACGTTTTGCCTGCTCACGTGAAAGAAGGCGGCAACGACTAATTTGCTTCTCACATAGTTCTGACTCTTGCTTCTCCAGTCCCCTCTCAATAGCCTGTGTGAAGCACTTGATAGCGTCATCAAACATTTCTACAGCAGCGTATGAAGAACCCATGTTGAAGAGTGTCCGGCCAGTAACACTTTGCGGATCCAGGCCTATTGCTGTATGATATGCAACAACGCTTTCAGAGAATCTTCCAGAATTATACAAAGCATTACCTCTGCCATTCTGTGCCTTGACCTTCAGCTCAATCTCCGAGGTTGGGCACCCCCCAATGGACTTCTCAAAGCTTGATATCGCCTCATCATTCTTCCCTTCGCCAAGCAAGTTGATCCCCATGTTGTACCAACCAACTGCATCATCCAAATCACCGCGTGAATCGGTTTCAGTTTTGGCAGATTGTACCTCTTCTACTGCCAGTATCAGAGCTTCTGCCAAATCCTCTTCGTTTGTTTCAACATGAGGTATTTCCCTTGGTGGTTCTGATTCAATTCCTTCAGCTCGCTTGAAGCATTGACTCGCACGGTCTTCGTATCCTGCTGAACGTAATGCATCGCCAAGACCACGCCATACTTCTGGCGAGTTTGGCGACTCCTCCAGAAGCCCCTTCCACATTGCAACAGCTCCAGAATGGTCACCAACTGAAGTTAGAGTTCTTGCTTCTTCGTAACTATCTAGAGCAGGGTCAATATCCACGTAAGTGGCGTTATCGACATTTTGAGTTTCAACCTCTTCAATCTGCCTCGCTTCTATGAAGATCTTATTTTGTACCGTAGGTTCTGTATATTCTGCTATTGAAGTTAGCTCATTATCGTCTGAAATTGTTACTAATGCAGATTTGGCATAAATCGAGGCAGCCAATGGATCGCTATCAACTAGTAGATATGCTAGATTTGCTACTGTAGGAGGGTGATTTGGGAATATCTGGTCTGATTTCTCGAATGCATCAACTGCCTTATCTAAAGAATTATTCCTGGCGTATAGCACACCTAGGCAATACCATGCGGTTGCATTATCCGCGTCTATCTCTAGTACTGAGTGATAGCAGTCCATTGCTTCGGCATCATTGCCCAATTTAGCGAGTTTTGCAGCATCCTCCATCGACCCGCCGAAACTCGTTCCCACAACCCCTTCGGAAAAAATCTGATGAATAAGTATTCGCAACGATAGGAAGTTGCAATGTTATACGGCAAAAAAATTGAAATGAACCGATAATTGAAGACTGAGTGTCTACTGTGGGTGATGTGAGTGACCCAATAGTTGTGATGGGGATCTGCGGATCCTATGATCTAGATTCAGCGAACGGGAGAATGTTGGAGATCATTCTCGACGAAGCAAGGGCGCTTGGTGCTGAGACCGTGATATGGGACCATGGTGCCAATCCACTGCCTCTTGTTGGTGCTGAAGGTAGCTGGGATGACGCCAATGTGAAGGGTTTCCAGGAAATGGCAGTCTCTGCGGATGCATTTGTCCTTTCGAGTCCTGAATATCACGGCACCATGAGCGGTGTGATGAAGAACAGCCTCGATTGGTTGTATTCAAAACATACCTCTGGAAAGGTCTTCGGACTAATATGCACCCTCGGCGGCCAGAGTAGTAACAATACCCTCAATCACATGAGGATAGCTGCGAGGTGGATTCACGGCTGGGTGACTCCTGAGCAGATTGCAATTCCAAACATTAAGGAGGCTTTCAATGATGATGGTTCTCTGGTTAACGAAGAAATCAATAGTAGAGTGGGGGCCCTCGCCTCCTCAATTGTAGAAAATACAATCAAACTGAGGAGATAGAGTGGATATATTCCCAGTTAGGATGGAAGTTGACTGGCAGACGATAGACTCGGATAAGATTGTAATTGTCGTCAGCAAGGATCTCAGCCCAATTGAAGAAAGGCTCGCCAATTTTGTAGGCGCTCCAAAGACAGTTAGGAGACCCCTTGATGAAATGAATAGCAAACTATGGCTGTTGATGGATGGAAGAATGAGTGTTGATCAAATAGTCTCAGAGATGGATAGTATTTTTCGCGAGAGGATCGCCCCTGTTAACGAAAGGGTGAATCGCTCAATTGCTGATTTCGTAAATCTGGGATTAGTAGAATTACGTTTGAATGGTTCGGATATAGAGGCAGAATAGATGTTGTTTCTTACCTGGCTATATTGACATTGGTGTCGGCATTGGATTAATTGTCACCGAATACTCGTTACTCTTCCTCTACTGTGGCTCTAAGTTTCTCGTTCATGTTTTCCCTATATCTGGCAGAAAAGAAGATCATTAGTGGTATTACAAGAACTAAGAAGAAGCAACCCACTAAAGCTGAAAAGCTGTATACGGTCTCTTGTACGGGGTTGAGCTTGAACTTCTCCAATTCCAATAGTTCGTGAGAGGAGAATTCTGATTCTACTAGAATCCCTTCACTAGAGGCTATTTCACCACCATCCTCAATCTTAATCTTCCAAGTGATTGTCTTGTTTGCTGACTTAACCAATTCATTAGCTTCATTTTGAGCATTTATGATGCTATCACTTTCTAGATACCCCTTTCCCTTTATTGGCAGATCTAGTGAGACCCTGCCGCGGAGTGTCCCACTCCCGTTCTCTAATTCAATCGAATGGGTCCTGCTGTATTCGCACGTTTCCAGATATTTCGAGTAGTCCGAATCTGGCTCATTGCAAATGTAACTCTGTTCTTGGAGTCCTAGGCTTGGCGAATGAGACCAGTTAGTACCCTCGGCTTCGACGGTTAAGATGGATCCTGGTGCTGCGTTTTCAACGGAAAAATTCACCCATGTTATGGCTGACCTTGTTGTGTAAAACCATCGTGCTTCCCCCTGAGACTCTTCTGAAATATCCATGAAATTATGTTCATTTGTAGTGGTGTACGAATAGTATTCTGAATCGACTGTATTTGAGTAAACGGCATATGAGAGCAATATTATCAATGTCAATCCGGTACCGACCATGGTGCGGAGCATGTTCGGATTCTTAGATAGCGAACGCTTCACGCTTTTTCGACATGATAAGTAATTATTGAATGCTTGTCGGGAGGATTTCTAATGTATTCAATAGTAAAAACGGGTCATCACGGTTAAATAGGCTCTGTTGGACGGCCGGCACGCACGGTGAAGCCATGACGACATACTACGACGTTCCAGCGGATCTCCTGATTGCAGGTCTGGTTGAGAAAATGGGCCCTTATGACAAGATAGTCGCCCCGGATTGGGCATCTCAGGTCAAAACCGGCACTCATAGAGAGAGACCCCCCGTTCAAGATGACTGGTGGAATACAAGGGCCGCCTCTATTCTTAGGAAAGTGGCGATCAAGGGCCCCATCGGGACTAATCGTATTTCCCAAGAGTTCGGCGGTGCCAAGAATCGTGGTGTTAAGAAAAACAAGGCAGTTTCGGGTTCAAGAAATGTATCCAGAAAGATTCTGCAACAGCTTGCTGATTCTGGACTGATTGAGAACTCGATGAACTCTGCTGGAACTGTTAACCATGGAAAAGTCGTCAGCTCGGTAGGTCAGGCACTCCTAGACGAAGTGGCGCATTCAGTTCGCGGCGTTGCAGAGCAGAAATATCCAGGTTTGGAGAGGTATTAGTGATAATATGGCTCGAAACAAACCCTTTGCCAAGAAGAAGCGGCTCAACAAGGTTACCAAGCAGAACAAGAGAGTTCCTGTTTGGGTTGTGATGCGAACTAACAGGAAGACTAATTCTCATCCAAAGCGACACATGTGGCGTCGCTCAAAGTTACAAAGGTGAAGTTTGAATGGCAGAGGTAAAGGAAATTACAATTCCCCTTAGGGCTGCTTGGAAGGTCCCGAGAACTAATAGGGCAAAGAGGGCCATGGCAGAAGTTAGAATTCATGTTTCGAAACACATGAAGAAGACTGATGATGAAGATATTTGGATTGACGAGTCAGTAAACCATGCCATTTGGGCGAGGGGGATGCAGAATCCTCCAAGGAAGATCAGGGTCGTATGTACTCGAGAAGAGGGTTTTCCGCTCGAAGTGAAACTTCTGGAGGAGTGAAAATGGGCAACATCAGACCGTCATTCATCAAATCTAGGGCACTTAGATTGGTCGAGATGTATCCCGATCAATTCACCGATGACTTCGACACTAACAAGCACCTTGTTGCTGAGTTTTCCGATGTTGACAACAAAAGGATGCGGAACTGGATAGCTGGTTACATCACCAGGTACAAACAGCGAAGAGTCGACTAGCGCACCACTCATCATCTAGTGGGTTCTCGGGTTTACATGGGAGAGAGGCGCGTGGAGAAACTTCCAGAATATAGCGAGGCAGTCTGCATAGTACTTGTCGAACCTGAGCATGATGGCAATATCGGTGCAGTTGCACGATCGATGTTGAACTTTGGAATTACGGACTTAAGAGTAGTTGGAAGAGAGGGGGAGTGGTCCAATGAAGCTCGAAAACGGGCAAAGAACGCACAGATTGTACTAGACGATTGCATTCTTGCGAAGACTCTGGATGAGGCAGTATCGGATTGTTCAATTGTTGTTGGCACATCGGGAAAAAGGGAAGACGGGGAAAAGACTTCGATGAGGCATTTCCTACTTCCAGATGAGCTCCCTAAGCGTCTTTCTGGAGTAGAGGGGAGGGTGGCATTGGTCTTTGGACCAGAAGGAAAGGGCCTGTTGAACCAACAATTGGTTGAGTGCGACGTTCTCGTTACCATTCCAACATGGGAGGGTTATCCGATTCTCAACCTAAGTCATGCTGTAGCGATAATCTGCTATTCCTGGCAGGTTTACTTCGAAGGGGTTCCTAGTGGGTCTGGTGGTAGATTATTGGACCCTGAATTAAAGAGGCAACTAAGAACTGAGATCAGCGAATTAGTGAAGTCATTGCCGACCAAGGATCACAAGAGAGGGGGAATAGAAGAGACGCTGAACAGAGTTATTCTTAGAGGACTTCCTAAAGATGATGAAATCCATAGAATTATTGGGGTGATTAACATGTCAAAGAACTCACTATATGATGAAAGTGACCCTAAGGTATAGCATTCCAACTTGCCCATGATTTGGGAGTCTCCCGCACATGAAAGGACCTGAGAGTAAGCGAGTTGCCGTAAGAGGACTTGATGTGTGGCTCCACCTGCTCGAAAGCCCATCTAGCTAGATTCTCAGCCGTTGGAACGAATGGCACTACTAGGGACCTATGCTCATCCCCCATAATTGAAAGTGCCGCTCTAGCCTCTTCATCTCCCTCATAAACTACAAACGCATGGTCGATAACATCATGGATATGCTCTTCTAGAATCTTGGAGATATCGGAGAAGTCCATCAGCATCCCCTCATCTGATGCCCCACTATCTGTAACAACCTCTCCCTCTAGCTCAGCCTCCCACCTGTACCTATGGCCGTGCATATGCCTACATTTGCTCTTGTGGTTAGGGACCCTATGGCCCGTGTCGGTCTCCACCCATCTCCTAATTCTAGTTGTCATCTACACCCTCCTGAATGAAGCTCATGCTTGCTGAATTTATACAGTACCTCTCACCACCGTAATCCCTAGGACCATCATCGAATACGTGTCCAAGATGTGCGTCACATGAGCCACACCTGACTTCTACCCTCAGCATTCCGAAGGCCCGATCCTCTAATCTTCTAATTCCTGCATCTGGGTGTTCTGTATGGAATGCTGGCCAACCACACCTAGAATGATACTTCATCTCCGAAGTGAACAGTAGATGCCCGCAGCAAATGCACAGATATTCACCCTTCCTTTCCTCCATGTAGAGGAGACCCGTATTGGGGGGCTCAGTTCCGGCTTCCCTAGTTACATGATACTGGAGATCTGTGAGCCTGTTCCTCCATTCCGCATCCCTCTCGGAGTCAAAACTTGGAAGTTTTTCGCTCATTATGGACCACTCCATAGACTCTCCTGTGACAGAGCGTACTCAAGTACACTTGTCCAGTCATCGACGTATTCCACTGGATCGACCCGTCCGATTTTGTGGAATGCAAGAATCCTTTCTACGTCCGCACCCGACCTGCCGGAGCTGCGACCCTTCTCATCTGGGTTGTACGAAGTGTTGGTATTCGAGAGTACGGTGTCGAAGTTGACACCTAGGGAACCACAAGACCCGAGTGCTTCCTCGAGTATTGTAGCCTTGTCACCCGAGATGTATGGCAGATAGAATGACACTCTCTCACTGTCCCAGTTGCCGATAGAAAAGGATCGTTCCAATGACTCGTAGAATTCCGGCCTGCAGTCTGGGTAGATCTCATGGTCGCCACTATGCACTCCAAGAGCGATTCTAACGTCACAGTCCTCTGTGATTGAAATGCTCAGTGCATGGCCAAAAAGGATGGATGAGAAAATCGCATTCCTGTTTGGTACAACCGTCTGCTTCATCTGAGATGACTCGTAGTGTCCCTCTGGGACATCGATATCTTGGCTGGTCAGAGCCGATTGGAGGGTGCTCATTGCTGATTTCAGATCTATTACGACTTGGTCAACTTCATACCCGTGCTGTGATAAATATTCAATATTATTCTTGGATCTGTCAATTTCAATAGAGTGCTTCTGCCCGTAGTCATACGTCAAGCAAGTTACCTTGCTGCCCTCGGCAAGCAGTCTTAGCAATAGGGACGTGCTATCCATTCCACCGGATAGAGACATCACGGATCTAATCATAGCACCCCCATCCATTTGTGAGTCTGCAGACTAAGCCTCCAGCCTTTACTTTCCTTGACTAGTCTCTCAACGATCTGGAAGTTCTTGCCATTCTGTTCAACCGAGTCCGTGTCAACATAGCAGGGTTGGATGAAGTGATGTGTGAAACCCTCCTTTAATTGGTCGTAAATTGCCAGTTCCTGGCCACAGTAAACTACCTTTAACTCGTCACCTGAACGCTGCTTAATCGAAACGTTTGGGTAAAGTTGATCCTTTGGACTGACACAAATCCAATCAATGATAGGATCCACTGGGATGGTTCCATTGGTTTCAATTGATAGTGAAATTCCATGTTCCTTAAGCCTCCTTCCTATTGTGAAAAGATCTTGCATAGCCGGCTCCCCACCAGTGAAGATTACTCTGTCACATCCGAATCCTAGTACTTCCTCAACTATTGAATCTATATCCATCTCCACGAAGGTCATGAAGTCCGTATCGCACCATTCACACCTAAGGTTACAGTTACCAAATCTGACGAAAACGTGAGGGGTGCCAGAGTGAAATCCCTCTCCCTGAACTGAATGGAAAATTTCCACGATGGGGTATGTCTGCAGAGAATCACCCCTGAACCGATGGGGTCCTAATTAATTGCAGAACCTCGGATCTAGCCTCTGCCTTGTCAAAAAATACCCCTCTCATAGCGCTAGTTGTCATTACTGAATTCTGCTTCTTGACACCTCGGCACTTCATGCAACCGTGCTGCGCCTCGAGGATGACTGCACAGCCTAGTGGACTTAGGTGTTCGACGATATCGTTGGCCACGGATTGTGTAATTCTCTCCTGATTCTGGAGCCTAGTGGAGTGCATGTCTAATAATCTAGCGAGCTTGCTAATGCCGACTATCCTCTCAACGGGGATATATGCGATATGCCCCCTTCCTGAGAATGGTTGAAGATGATGCTCGCATGTACTATGGAATTCCATGTCCCTAAGTAGAACTATGCCATCATAGCCTTCAGCATTGAAAGTTGAGTCGAGAATTTCTCTGGCATCCAGGGAATATCCACGGAATATCTCTTCGTATGACTTGATAACTCGCTCTGGGGTTTTTTCTAGGCCCTCGCGCATATCCTTTCCGCACTGTTCTATGTAACGAACTAGTACATCTACGGCATCAATAGCATCTTCTCTCTTTGGAGTATTCATTCATTCACCTACCGTGCCTTGAGTCGATTTCGTCTAATTGATCCAGCATTTTCCTGCATGCAGTTCTGATTGCGTCGGCTAAACTGACGAATTTCTTTGAGTCGCCCACATGATTCTTGAGATCCGAAACAATTTCATTTGGCATGTCTAGACTGATCTTCGGCATGTTTACGCGTATTTGCGTATGGATATAATATTACTGGAGTAATACTGGAATATTACTTTCGTATTTTCTCGACCTTCTCATCTAGTCCTGGGAATTTGTTTTCGAGTGCATTTGCCCTTTCCTTCAGACTGTTTAGTTGTGCATTTGCCTCTTCTTCTGAGATGCCTTGTGAGATGAGGTTCAGCAGAAGCGATAGTCCCCCTTGAATGGTTCCTGCATCTAGGAACGCATCATTGGAAATCTCTCCAGTTCCTCGTAGAACCTCGAGAGTGTCTCTGATGAAGTCTCGTTCTGACTCAATTGCCGAAGTAGATGATGCGTCTAGACTGTCTAATCTCTCCAATGAAGTAATCATGATGATGCGAGATGGATATGCTTTTTGATGATTCTCACTTGGGCGATTCTACCAGTTCGATTAAAATTCCACCAGTAGAAGATGGGTGGACAAAGGCGATTCTGAGTCCATCTGAGCCAATCACAGGTACTTCTGACACCATTCTGACTCCAATGCCAATCAAATCGGAAATCATGGACTCTATATCGTCTACATCTATTGCAATCTGCTGAACGCCCGGCCCTCTGCGGTTAATGAAGCGGCCTACTGGAGTTTCCTCGGATAGGGGTTCCAAAAGTTCTATCCGAGTATTGCCTGATCCTTTCAAGTACCTTATTTTGACGCCCTGTTCTTCGCTAATCTTGTCTTCTGAATGAGTGAAGCCCAATTTCGACCACAGTTCCACTGATTCATCCAGCGATGGTGTGGCTATTCCAATGTGATTAACAGTTCCATCCGCCATTCAAACACCACTTGGGGCGACCCATGTTCCGAACTCCTCCCTCAAAACACTGTTGACCTCTCCAACAGTTACCTCAGCTTTGACGGCGGAAATAATAGGGGGCATAATGTTGGACCCGTCTCTGCAGCAACGTCTCAACTCAGATAGGGATGCTTCTACAGAAT
>CEUN01014470.1_pt1 | contig 19744 bp, 22 predicted proteins | sample 361501 | NCBI WGS metagenome assembly CEUN01 (sample SAMEA2622801, study PRJEB7988) | marine metagenome | biome: marine biome (ENVO:00000447); feature: marine epipelagic mixed layer (ENVO:xxxxxxxxx); material: "saline water (ENVO:00002010), including plankton (ENVO:xxxxxxxx)" | depth 120 m | reverse complement strand
CGCGTCACGGTCGATCTGATAGAGCGCCTGGACCGCCGCCAGCCGGGAAGCCGTTGTCCGCCGCCAATGCGCGCTGTCGTCGGCTTCGCTCATCCGGTCACACGGAGCGTCGCGGCAAGCTCAACCATCCTGATGCAGGCGATCGCGGCCTCCCTCCCCTTGTTCTTCTGGGCAGGATCGGCTCGAACATTCGCCTGCTCGGCATTCTCGACCGTTAGAACTCCGAAACCGACAGGCGCCATATGCTTCATGACAAGGTCATTGATGCCGCGTGCGACCTCATTGCAGATATGGTCGTAATGCGACGTCTCACCACGGATCACGCAGCCCAGCACGATGTATCCATCGAACCGACCGGTCGCGATGGCCATACGGAGTCCACCGGGAAGCTCGAAGGCGCCGGCAAGTTCGACCCGTTCGTAAGTCGCACCCCAAGCGTCGAGTTCGCCGATCACACCGCGTGCCAGGTTGTCGGTGATCTCGCTATAGTAGCGGGCTTCAAGAATGAGGATATGTGGCGTTGTCGCCATCGTTGTCTCCAAGGTCACACGGTTGGGTCAGCGTCAATTCGACAGCTGGATCGGATTGCCTTCCAGATCCTTCCCATCACACAAAAGAAGAGCGCCTGCCACCATTACCTTACCGAACCACGCACCTCGACCATTCCGGTCGTTGCGTGTTGCTTCGACGTCATCGCAGGCGAAAACGATCTTGGTTGGACGCGGCGGTGTCTCACCGCGGCTGCCTTTGTGAAGAACAATCCGGCAATCACCAGCATCAAACTCCCGCCAGCCGGCTTCCCTGTTGCCCCGAAAAGGCAGCTTCAAAGTTTCGCCACAGAACGACGCCAGGCGATCCAGATCCTTGGCGAAAACGACCACGCGGCTCATGAACAGCATCATCAGCACTCGCCATCGTGGGCCACACCATGGCGCGAGGTCAGCATGCGCTGCATGTGGCGGGCGAGCGTGTCGATCTCCAGGTTGACCGGATCACCCACCTTCAGGTCGCCGAATGTCGTCACCTCTTGTGTGTGCGGAATGACGTTGATGCCGAAGCGGCAACCATCGGGATCGTCCTCGACCGCATTCACCGTCAACGACACGCCATCGATCGCGATCGAGCCCTTCTCTGCGATGAACGCCGCGATCTCGGCGGGTGCATGGAAGGTGAAGCGAACGGAGTCGCCGTCGTTTTCCCAGGCGATGACCTTGCCAACGGCATCGACGTGGCCGGAGACGAGATGGCCGCCAAGCTCATCACCCATCGAAAGAGAACGCTCCAGATTGACCCGGCTGCCTTGGCGCCAGGAGCCAAGAGTCGAACGCGACAGCGTCTCGGCTGAAACATCGACCACGAAGGTATTCCGGGATTTTTCCACTGCCGTCAGACAGACGCCTGAGCAACAGATCGACGCGCCGATCTCGACGGTCTCAAGGTCGTAAGCCGTCGCAATCTCGAAGCGTGTATCGCCGCGATGCTCGATCTTTCTGATCGTCCCCACGTCCGTCACGATTCCGGTGAACATCGGCTGATCTCCGTCTCAACCCTGTCTGGCCAGCATGACCAGAGTGTCATCACCCAGCACCGAGCGCGAGAGCACGCGCCAGGTGGCCGCATCGGCCAACCGTTGAAGGTCCAGTTCCCCGACTGCAGCCTTTGCATCCCCGCCCAAGGCGACCGATGCAAAGAACCAGGCGAGCCTGTCGACAAGACCGGCGCGCAAAAGCGCCGATCCCCATGTCGGCCCGCCTTCCACCAGCAGACGCGTCATCCCGCGTTCACCGAGACAGGCAAACACAGCATACGGGTCAAGACCGCCATCGGATGTCCGAGGCACCTCGACGATGTCGACACCTCGATCCTCAAGCGCCATCCGGCGTTCCCCGTCGGCATCTTCGGCGCCAAACAGCCAGGTCGGATGATCACCGGCACTCTCTACGAGCTTCGACTGCAAGGATAGAGACAGGTCTGAATCACAGACGATCCGAACGGGTGTTGACGCCCTTAATCCGGGCAGCCTGCAGGTCAACGACGGATCGTCTTGTCGCGCGGTGCCACCACCTACAATGATACCGTCGTTCTCGGCCCTCAGAAGATGGCCCTGCTCTCGTGCCAGGGCGCCGGTGATCCACTGGCTGTCGCCGGACGCCGTGGCGACATTGCCATCCAGGCTGGCTGCGACCTTAAGCGTGACGAGCGGTCGACCCAGTGTGATTCGACAGAGGAATCCGGCGTGTAGTTCCCTCGCCTCCTCTTCACCGACACCTATGGTGACCGAAATTCCTGCTGCGTCGAGTCGGGCAATACCGGCTCCCGCCGTTCTGGGGTCTGGGTCGCCAAGCGCAATCACGACACGGGAGACTCCGGCGTCGACCAGGGCATCACAACACGGGGCTGTTTCACCCTGGTGCGCACAGGGTTCCAGCGTGACGTAGGCGGTGCCGCCCTTCGCAGCTACGCCGGCCTGCTTCAACGCTTCGGTTTCTGCATGGGGTCGGCCACCAGGTGCAGTGACACCACGCCCGACAACATAGCCATCCCTGACGATCACACATCCAACGGACGGATTGGGCCATGTCCGGCCCAGATGCCTTCGCGACAGGGCCAACGCCGCCGCCATGTGGCGGCGATCCTGTTCAGTCGTCGTATGAACGGGCGCGGCCAACGGGAACATCTCCATCAAGCTGTTCGACGAACTGCTCGAAGTCCTTGGCTTCGCGGAAGTTGCGATAGACCGAGGCAAAGCGGACATAAGCCACTGGGTCGAGGTTGGACAGACCGTCCATCATCATCTCGCCGATGACACTAGACGGAATTTCCGCCTCGCCCATGCTCTCCAGTCGGCGCTGAATACCGGATACCAGCCGCTCGACGCGTTCCGGATCGACCGGGCGCTTGCGGCAGGCGATCTCCACCGAGCGGGCCAGCTTGTCGCGGTCGAACGGCGCGCGAGAGCCCGACTTCTTCACAACAGTCAGCTCACGAAGCTGAATGCGTTCAAAGGTCGTGAAACGTCCGCTGCAGTTCAGACACTGCCGCCGCCTGCGGATCGTGGCTCCGTCCTCGGTCGGACGTGAGTCCTTGACCTGTGTCTCTTCGTGACCGCAGAAGGGGCAGCGCATCGTCAACCTCGTTCAGCCCAGGTTCATACCTTGATAGACCGGGAACCTGTGGCACAGGTCCAGGACCTTCTCGGCAACCGCCTGTTCGGTCGCGCTGTTGTCGTCCGGGTTGGCCGCAAGACCATCCAGCACTTCAACTATCAGCTCGCCCACCTGCCGGAACTCCGCGACACCAAAGCCACGCGTCGTTCCCGCAGGCGTTCCCAAACGGATGCCCGACGTCACCATAGGCTTTTCCGGGTCGAAGGGAATGCTGTTCTTGTTGCAGGTGATGCGTGCGTGATCGAGGCTTTTGTCAGCGATGTTGCCGGTCACGCCCTTCGGCCGCAGATCGACCAGCATCACATGGGTGTCTGTGCCGCCCGACACGATGTCGAGGCCGCCCTCCATCAGCGACGCCGCCAGTGTCTGGGCGTTGTCGACCACGGCCTGCGAATAGGCCTTGAACTCGGGCTGCAACGCTTCCCCGAAGGCTACTGCCTTAGCAGCGATGACATGCATCAGCGGCCCCCCCTGAAGCCCGGGGAAAACGGCAGAGTTGATCTTCTTGCCCAGGTCTTCGTCGTTGCACAGGATCATGCCACCGCGGGGGCCACGCAGGGTCTTGTGTGTGGTGGTTGAGCAGACATGAGCATGCGGGAGCGGGCTGGGGTGCACACCCGCAGCAACCAGGCCGGCGAAATGTGCCATGTCGACCATCAAATAGGCGCCAACCTTGTCGGCAATCTCACGCATACGGGCAAAATCGATGATGCGAGGAATGGCGGAACCACCGGCCACGATCAGCTTCGGCTTGTTCTCGACGGCCAGCCGTTCGACATCGTCGTAGTCGATCATATTGGTGCCTTCGCGCACGCCGTAGCCGACAGCATTGAACCACTTGCCCGAAATGTTCGGACCAGCGCCGTGAGTCAGATGGCCACCATGGGCCAGCGACATGCCGAGGATCGTGTCGCCGGGCTGCAACAGGGCCAGGAACACGGCACCGTTCGCCTGGGCTCCAGAGTGCGGCTGCACATTGACGAAGTTGCAATCAAAAAGCTTCTTCGCGCGCTCGATCGCCAGGGCCTCAGCCACATCGACATGCTCACAACCACCATAGTAACGCCGACCGGGATAGCCCTCGGCGTACTTGTTGGTGAGAACCGTGCCCTGTGCCTCCATCACCGCGGTGGAGACGATGTTCTCTGACGCGATTAGCTCGATCTGATCTTGCTGACGCCGAAGTTCACCTTTAATGGCATCGAGGAGTTCGGGGTCGCTCTCAGCCAGGCGACGGGTAAAGAAATCACTGGCGGTGTGGTGCTCTGCCGCAAGGGACATGATGGTAGCTCCAGAAAAGTCGGAAAAGCAATGGACCGCGAGGCGTCAGGCCGTCGGCGGCGACAATTTGTCTACTCGACGTTGATGTCGTCCGCCTTCAAACGACGTCTCGATGAACACTTTGAGACAATCTTTGGCTGTTTCGACGCCGATCAGGCGCTCGCCCATAGCCAGAACGTTTGCATCGTTGTGCAGACGGGTCAGTCGCGCCGACGTCACATCGTGGCAGACAGCAGCCCTGACGTGACCATGCCGGTTGGCGGCGATGGAAATCCCGAGGCCGGTGCCACAGATCAGAACACCCCGCTGCGCGGTGCCAACGGCCAGACAAGCGGCCAGTTCATCCGCAAAATCGTAATAGTCAACGGACTCCGGGCTGTGAGTGCCCAGATCGAGGACATGGTGTCCCCATGCCTCCATCGCCTCTTTCAGTTCGTTCTTCAATCTGAAACCGGCGTGGTCGCTGGCGAACGCTGTCGTGATCGTTTTCACGCGGCCCTCAAGATCGGGGGTTTCTATTCGTTTCCCCTACCACATCCGGAATCGGGCCGCCAGCACGATACATGTAGCGGCCCTTTGAAACTGGAAAGATTGAAAGAACTATTAGAAACGCCAAATTTGCTCGCGACTACTCTTGTGAATTGTCTTGTGTATCGCTAAATCAGTCTCATCCTTCACACTGGTGAGAAACATGGACCACAAAGAAAGCTTTGACCTTTTAACACGGGCAGAACTGTTGGAGATGACAACCGAAATTATTTCGGCCTTTGTTTGCAATAACGCTACGGATTCATCCGCGTTGCCGGGCCTTATTGAACAGGTCTACAACTCACTGGCAAACATCGCCGAAAGTGAAGCGGCCGAGCCTGAACCCGAAAAGCCTCAGCCTGCCGTTTCGATCAAGAAGTCGATTACGCCGGACTACATCATTTGTCTGGAAGACGGAAAGAAGCTCAAAGTCCTGAAACGTTACATCCGGACCCGCTACGGCCTTTCGCCGGCCGAATACAAGGCCAAATGGGGTCTGCCGGCCGACTATCCCATGGTCGCGCCGAACTACTCCAAAGCCCGCTCGGAGTTTGCCAAAAACATCGGACTGGGCCGCAAGGCTGGCACCTGACCGCCCTGTCCTTATCAGTTTCTCTACAGCCGGTGTGCCTGATGCCCACCGGCTGTTTTCTTTCGCCAGATCAGCGTTTCACCGGTTCGGGAATCAGGCCTCGGGGCGAGAAGCGCAGAACGATAAGCAGAATGAGTCCCATCACGCAAACGCGCGTGTAGGGGGCTCCCATCAGAAGGTGTTCGCGCAAAGCACTGTCCTCGCCCAGGACAGATGTGGCGGTCTCCATCAGCCAGAGACCGGCAGGCTCGGCCTCGATCCAGACGAACCAGATCACGAAGGCACCCAGGATCGAACCCCAGTTGTTGCCCGAGCCACCGACAATCACCATCACCCATATCAGGAAAGTGAAGCGAAGCGGCTGATAGCTAGAGGGTGTGAATTGACCATCGAGTGTGGTCAGCATCGCTCCGGCAATGCCGATCACAGCCGCACCAATCACAAATATCTCGGTATGTCGCCGTGTGACGTCCTTGCCCATGGCTTCGGCCGCCACCTCATTGTCGCGGATTGCCCGCATCATGCGGCCCCAGGGCGAGTTCAGCGCTTTCTGCGCCAGCACCATCACGACCGCCAGCACAGCGATGAACAACGCGGCATAACAAAGTTTCACGAAGATCGTCGAGGCATCCAGCGTCTCCATGCCCAGACCGGCCACAAACGATTCGAACTGCGCCGAGGACTGGAGATCGACCTCATAGGGAACGGGCCTGTCGAGCCCGACTACATTTTTCACGCCGCGTGTGAGCCAATCCTCGTTCTTCAGGACTGCCAGCACGATCTCTGATATCCCAAGTGTCGCAATGGCCAAATAGTCCGAGCGCAGCCCCAGCGCGACCTTGGCGATCAACCAGGCCGCAGCCGCTGCCACGACACCGCCGATCGGCCACGCTAGCATGATCGGCAGATCCAGACCACCGAGGAACCCGGTTTTGGCCGGATCCACCTCTTCAATCGCGTCCGTTGCCGGATCAAAGAAGATGCGTATCACACCATAGCCAATCAGAAGGACCGCAGCCGTTGCGATCATCCGCAACGCGCCGCGCGGAACCTTCTTCTGAACGAAGACCAACGCTGCAATCGCAATGACCAGGGCCACTGCGGTCCAGAGCAGGTTCAGGCCTCCGGCCTTCCATGCCTCGGCCACCGGCTCGGAGGAGATGAGGACGGCCGACATACCACCCAGCGCCGCAAAGCCCATCACGCCGACATTAAAGAGCCCGGCATAGCCCCACTGCATGTTGAGGCCGAGTGCCATGATCGCCGAGATCAGGCAGAGGTTCACAATCGACAACGCCACCGACCACGACTGGCCAAAGCCAACAATCATCAGCAGACACGCGATCACGGCAAAACAGAGGGGGCCACGCACAGAGTTGCTCATAGCACCTTCCCCTTGAAGATGCCGGTCGGTCTGATCAGCAGGACAACCACCAGGATCACGAAGCTCACGGCGAACTTGTATTCGGTCGACAGAAGCTGAACGAGCCCTTCGGGCTCCCAGGATTCCGGCACGATGTAGATCAGGAACTTCTTGTAGGCATACGTCACCGTGACCTCCGAGAAAGCCACGACGTAGCCACCCACCACCGCACCGACGGGATGACCGATACCGCCGACGATGGCTGCCGCGAAGATCGGGAGAAGAAGCTGAAAGTAGGTGAACGGCTTGAAGCTCTTGTCGAGGCCGTAGAGCGTGCCCGCGATCGTGGCCAGCGTGCCGGCGATCGCCCAGGACACGAGCACAACCTTGTCGGGGCTAACGCCCGACAGCAGGGCCAGGTCCTCATTGTCCGAATAGGCGCGCATCGCCTTGCCGGTCCGCGACTTCTGTAGGAACCAGAACAGAGCAACAACAACCAGTATCGTCGTGGCGATGGTGATGCCCTGTGAAAGCTTCAGCGCGAGGCCTTCGGAAAGGACCGTCATCTCCTTGAACTCGTGCACCTTGATCAGAAACCGGGAGCCGTCAGCGAAGTTCCGTTCCCCTGGCCCGATCACCATGCGCACGATGCCGTTCATGAGGAACATCACGCCGACCGACACGATCACGAAGATCACCGCCGGGCTCTTGTTGCGCCGGTAGAAGCGGTAGACGTAGCGGTCCGTGCCAAGGCAAATCGCGATGGCGGCAACAATCCCGACCGGCAGAGCCAGCAAAGCGGTCGGCAGCGGCGCGATGGAAACACCGGCCTCCTGCAGCAGCCATGTTGCCAGGATCACGAACATGGTTCCGAACGCCATGAGATCGCCGTGAGCGAAGTTCGCAAAACGCAGGATGCCGTAGATGAGCGTCACGCCAAGTGCGCCCAGAGCGAGTTGCGACCCGTAGGCCAGAGCTGGGATGCCGACAAAGTTGGTGAAAAGGACGATGGCGTTCAACAGGCCTTCCATCGTCAGCCTCCCAGAAACGAACGGCGGACTTCGTCGTTCGCAAGCAGTGCTTCACCGGCATCGGTAAAACGGTTCTCGCCCTGCACAAGGACATACCCCTTGTCGGCGATGTTGAGGGCCTGTGCCGCGTTCTGTTCGACCATCAGGACCGCAACACCTGTCCGCTTGACCTCGATGATCCGGTCGAACAGCTCGTCCATCACAATCGGCGACACACCGGCGGTCGGCTCGTCGAGCATCAGAACGCGCGGCTGAGTCATCAGCGCGCGCCCCACAGCCACCTGCTGCCGCTGGCCGCCCGAGAGCTCGCCAGCCGCCTGCCGGCGCTTGTCCTTCAGAATCGGAAACAGCTCGAAGATCTGCTCCATCGTGCCGCTGAAATCGTCGCGACGGAGATAGGCTCCCATCTCGAGGTTCTCTTCGACCGTCATCCCGGCAAACACATTGCTTGTCTGAGGAACGAAGGCCATGCCTTCACTGACCCGTTCCTGCGGCGACAGTGCGTTGATGTCCTTGCCTTCCAGCACGACGCTGCCCTCGCGCAGGTTCAGCATGCCGAACACTGCCTTCATTGCCGTCGACTTGCCCGCACCATTGGGGCCTACGATCACGGCAATCTCCCCGGGATCCACCGCGATGGTGCAACTGTGGAGAATGTCGGCCGCGCCGTAGCCGCCTGTCATGTTCTCGCCGATCAAGAGGCTCATGACACAGCCCCCGGCTTGTTCTTCAGGCCTCGTCCCAGGTACGCCTCGATCACACGCTCATCGTTCTTCACCTCTTCAGCCGTGCCCTGGGTGAGCAGCTTGCCTTCGGCCATCACAATCACGGGATCGCAGAGCCGAGAGATAAAATCCATGTCGTGTTCGATCATGCAGAAGGTGTAGCCACGCTCCTGATTGAGCCGGGCGATGGTGTCGCCAATGGTTCGCAGCAAGGTTCGGTTCACCCCCGCTCCGACCTCATCGAGGAACACAATCTTGGCTTCCACCATCATCGTGCGACCGAGTTCCAGCAGCTTCTTCTGACCGCCGGAGAGGTTGCCTGCCAGCTCGTCAGCAACATGTCCCAGGTTGAGGAAGTCGATAACGTCTTCGGCCCTCTCGCGCACGGCCTTTTCCTGCAGTGCCACGGCGCCGGGCCGGAACCAGGTCCGCAACAGGTTTTCGCCCTGCTGGTCGCCCGGAACCATCATCAGGTTCTCACGCACGGTCAGCGCGCCGAACTCATGAGCAATCTGGAAGGTGCGCAGAAGTCCGCGATGAAAGAGATCATGCGGCTTTAGACCCGTGATGTCGTCGCCGTCGAGCAGTACCTGACCGGAGGTCGGGGGAAAGAGCCCCGCAATGACATTGAACAGGGTGGTCTTGCCCGCACCATTGGGCCCGATCAGGCCCGTGATCGTGCCTGTTCCGATCTCAATGCTCACATTGTCGACGGCATGAAGGCCACCGAAATGCTTGGAAAGTTCAACGACACGGATCATCAGGAGACACCCAAGAAAACGGCCCGGCACCACATGAGCACCGGGCCGTGTCTCCTGTCAGGACAGATCAGCGAACCTGCTGCGTGACGAACTCGCCACCGCTGACTTCAAGCTCCTTATAGGAACCATAGGTCTCGCCAACCTCGGTCAGTTCGACATTGGTCGCACCGACATAGTCGATCTCGCCACCATCGGCGAGAATCTGAAGGCCAAGAGCCAGGTCGCCGGGGCCGATCGGCTCTCCTGGAGCGTTCGCAACATCCATGAGCGAGGCCTGAATAGCCGCACGATCAGCAGAGCCGGCCGCCTGCATGGACAATGCGATCAGAGCCGCAGCGTCATAGGACTCAGCACAGAACGGGCAATCGCCGGTCAGGCCATTGTCCTGGGCATAAGTCACGAAATCGGCCGCTTCCTGTGACTCCGAACCCGGCAGCGTGCCGATTGTACCTTCAAGATCGTCACCGATGTTGTCGATGAGCGACTGGCCGATCATGCCGTCCGCCAGGATGAAATTCTCGAACGCACCGGTATCGATCGAGCTTTGGATGATCCCCTTGCCGCCCTGGTCGACATAACCGAACACGGCCAGGTGGTCAGAACCGGAGGCGGAAAGTGCTGCGACTTCCGCAGCATAGTCGGCCTTGCCGTCTTCATGAGGAGCAACGACCGAAACCTCACCACCCATTTCGGTGTAGGCGCCTTCGAAGCTGTCAGTCAGGCCCTTGCCGTAGTCGTTGTTGGTGTATGTCACGGCGACTTCCATGATGCCGCGGTCGATCAGCACGGCTGCGAGGACTTGACCCTGGCGCGCATCAGACGGCGCAGTACGGAAGAAATAGCCGTTGTCTTCAATGGTGGTAAGCGCCGGCGATGTGGCCGAAGGCGAGACCATGACGACACCGTTGGGCACAGCGACATTGCTGGCGATGGCGGTGGTGACGCCCGAGCAGTCCGCACCCATGATGGCGGCAACACCATCCGACGTAATCAGACGTTCGGCTGCGGCCGTGGCGGCTGCGGAGTCGATACAGGTTGAATCACCACGGACCGGGGTCAGCGTAGTACCACCCAGCAGGAGGCCCGAATCCGACACTTCTTTGAGTGCTAGCTCAGCCGATTCCGCCATATCGGGGGTCAGCGATTCAATCGGGCCGGTGTAGCCCAAGATGATGCCGACCTTAACGTCGTCGGCGAATGCGCCGGAGGCCATCGAAAGGCTCGCGGCACTGATGGAAACCGCAAGCGCGGTCTTGATCGTGCGATTCATAATGTACTCCCGTGTTGTCTGCGCCTTGCCGCCCAACGCGGCGGCGCAACTAGCCCGTTCTTTTGCAGGACGGTCCCCATTGTTTTGTCACGACACAATTGCCTGCGCAAAAGGTTTTCAGCCCCGGAGGCCGGCCAGAGCCCTGATGTGTTCCAGCCCCAGACCACAGCAGCCGCCGAAAATCGTCACACCTTTCGCCTTCCAGTCCTTGGCCTCCTGCGCCAGGTCCTCGGGCGCAATGATGTCGGTGAACTGCCAACGCGGCATCTTGAAGAAACCTGAATCCGGGTAGGCCATCATCGGTCCATCCCATTGTTGCCTGAGGCAATCGAGTGCCGGCCCGGTCGCGTTGACGTTGGTGTGCATCAACCCCACTACCTCCGGCGAACCGTTCATCACCGCCTCGACGCTCTCCTCAAAGGCAAAACTCTCCCACACGTAGCTGACGACCTTGTCTTCTTCCATGCGAGCGCTCATGCCACACCAGTATGGCAATCCGGATTCGCCGGCTGCCTGAAGCGCCGGAGCTATGTGTATCGGGCGCGACATCATCTCCAGCATCACCATGTCGGCCTCTGCTTCGACGCCGGCTTCGACAATCTCGCGGAAGTTCGCGAGCACCTGGTCAGGTGACGGCCGCAACTCCGGGTCATCGCGTGCCGCGCCGGACACCATCGGCATCTGATGGGAAAGTGACACGGCGACGGCCACATCGCGGCCACCTGCAGCCTTGTCACGGGCCCGCTTGGCAATCTCGACGGCGCTGCGCGTCAAAGAAGCGGCCTTGTCCCCTGCCCCGGCCTGTTCGAGCATATGGCGTGCATTGGAGAAGGAGTTGGCAGTGACGACATCGGCGCCTACCCTGATGTAATCCTCATGCAGAGACTGGAGGATGTCCGGGTCTGTCTCCGTGGCCAGGGCACACCAGGCCCCGCCGCTCATCGTCGCCCCGCGACGTTCCAGCTCCGTACCGGTGGCACCATCAAGAAGCAGGATGTCCCCGTCAGCAACGTGCTGCCGCAATTCTGTCATGATCATTCGTGCAGTATCCTTTTGCCGCCACAACTCACCGGTAACGTCGATTGTCTTAGTATGATAACACGCCTGAAATGCTAGTGGTTGACCCGCTGTGCCATCCGGGTAGTGTTCCAGCTTCACTAGGGAGGTATGGGGAAAAACCATGACCCATAAACTTATTTCTTCTCGCCGTTCCGTGCTCAAGGGCACCGCTGCGGCCACCGGTATGCTTGCTGCACCGGCCGTTCTTCGCCGCGCATGGGCCGACGACCCGATCAAGGTTTCGTCCTACGGCGGCTACTTCGAGGACATGCTCGCCGAGTACGCCTATCCTGAGTTCACCAAGGCGACCGGTATCGAAGTCGAGACCGTCTCGCAGCCGGGTGGCTTCGAATGGTTTGTACAGCTTAAGAGCAGCGTTGCCGCTGGTTCGCCTGCTGTCGATGTGACCATGGGCGGGTTCGGTTCCATGCTTCGAGCGCCGGAGCTTTTAATTCCAATCGATGAAACTAAAGTTCCCAACATTGTCAATGTCCCGGACTATCTAATCCAACGCACCGGCGATGGCACTCCGCGTAATTGTCCAGTTTTGGCTTGGTACGCTACGATGGTGACCAATACAGAAGTCTTCCCTGAGGGCGTTTCCAGTTGGGCCGATTTTTGGGATCCAAAGTTTGAAGGTGAACTCGGCTGGAGCAAAGAAATTAGCTCGAGTTATCTGCTGGACATCGTCGCAGCTACCTTCTTTGGCGGCAACGAAATCATGTCTACCGACGACGGCCTCATGGAATGCATGCACAAAGCCTTAGAGCTTAAGGACAATGTGCGTCTGTGGTTCCGTGACGAGGGCCAGTTCCAGGCCATGCTTCAATCGGGCGAGCTTAACGGCGGCCAATACTACCATGACGTTACACAAGTGATGATCATGGATGGTTTTCCGGTAATCTCCACTTTCCCGAAGGAAGGCGGACTTATGGATTTCGGATCCTGGGGCATGGTGCAAGGGACCGATAAGATCGATGCCGCTCAGGAATTCATGAATTGGTCGGTCTCTTCAGAAGCCCAAACCACAATCACGGATGCCCTCTGGACGGCGCCGGTACTGCCGCGCGACATGCTACCGAACCTTACAGACGAATCGTTCAATCTAGCATCCAGCGAGATCCCACCAATCATCCCGAACTATCAGGTCTATGTCGACAAAGGGGACTGGCTATCCGAAAAGTGGAGTGAGCTGCTTTTCGACGTTTAATCCGTTTAATCCCTTTGGTCCTGTAAATAATGATCAAGGCCGGAGCATCCCGCTCCGGCCTTTTTCGTTGTTCGTGGTTCTATTCCGCAGCCTCACGGGCGATCGGGACCACGCGCGGCATCACCTGTTGGGCGATCAGGTCCATGCTGGCCAGGATCTTCTCGAACGGAAAATGCGGGAACTGCTGCAGCAGCATGACTTGCTCCAGGCCGATCTCCTCCTGGAACATGGCGAGTTTCTCGCAGACATAGTCCGGTGTTCCGACAAGGCTCAAGTTGTGGGCCTGAAGGAAATCAAACCAGTCGGCGTCCTTGTCCTTTTGAGACAGGTCCTTGCCGCCTAGCATCTGACCGCGCAGCCAGATCGGGTTGGGCTGTGAACCGCCGACATACTCGTAGTAGTGATTGAGCGCCGGCCGCACCAGAGCATCGGCCTCTTCCATGGTCTCGGCACAGAAGATCACGATGCACAGACCCAGCCCTTCGCCGTAGCCCAGCTCCCTGCCCTGCCGTTCGGAGGCCGTCTTCTGGAAGGCCGACCAGCAGGTCTTGAGGTTCTGCAGGGGTGCAGACATTGCGATGGCGTTGTGGCCTTCCTTGCCGGCCTGCTCGAAGGTGTGGGGCGAGTTCGACATGAACCAGACCGGCGGATGCGGCTCCTGCACCGGCCGCGGATGCACATACATCCCGACATACTCGCCGTCCTCGGCGTAGTAGCGGCCATCGAACGGCTCGAGGAAACGGTTCTTCTCCTTCCAGCCCGGCACGGGAAACTCGTAGAACTCGCCCTTGTAGCGGAACGGGTCCTCGGTCCAGGCCTTCAGGATGATATCGAGACTCTCCCGCATCATGCGGAATGACGTGTCGCCATCGCGTTTGTCGGCCCTTTTGTCGAACTGAATGCTAGCGCGCTCGGGAATGCCGCGGGCGACACCGAAGTCGACCCGGCCATTGGTCATGTTGTCGAGCATGGCGATGTCTTCGGCGACCCGCAGCGGATGCCAGTCCGGCAGCACTACCGGTGCCTGACCGACACGGATCTTCGGGCAGTGCAGCGCAAGGTCGGCATTGACGAGAATGGGATTGGGGGGCGCGTTCAGATAGCCGTTATGGGCGAAATGATGCTCCGTCACCCAGACGGTCGTGAACCCCACGTCTTCGGCGACGCGCGTCTGCTGGCGCATCATGTCGAGCGTGCGCGTCCAGGAGATGTTCTCGCCCGGGTGAAAGTAAGGAACGAAATCGAAGCGCATCGCAATCACCTTTGTCAGTAGGGGCGGAAATCTTTTATGCAAATGTTTTAAACAAATTCAACCAACTTTGTTCTAGCGTTTTCAACCCGGAGATTCCCGGACTAGACTCACGCCGATGACTGTGTCCTCCTTGATCCCCACTATCCCTGAAGACTTTGACCCCATCGCCGCGGGAGCGGAGATACGTCAGGTGCGCAAGGCTCGCGGATTGACCCTGAAAGATCTCAGTGGCCGGGTCGACCGCTCGGTCGCTTATCTCAGCAGGATCGAGCGTGGCGAGGTCCGCGTCTCTGCAAAGCTCTTGGCCGGCATCGGCGCAGCATTGGATGTCGATCCCGTCTGGTTCTTTCCGGAACGGCAAGGCGCTGGCCCCCGCGAGCGTGCGCATGTTGTGCGATCAGAAGCCCGTCGCCCGCTCAGCAATCTCTACACCCGCAGCGTCGATGAGCTCGGATTTGAGGACGAGCTGATCTCAAGCAGCCTCGCCGGTGGCCACTACATGATGCTGTCGCATTTTCCGGCCGGGGCGGAACATCCTACCAGTCCCGCTGAAGGATATGCCTATGAAGGCGAGCAGCATGGCTATGTCATCAGGGGCCTGGTCGAGCTCACGCTCGACGGCGAAATCATCATTCTCGAGGCCGGCGATGGGTTTTCGTACCCGACCGAACTGCCTCACCGATTCCGCAACGCAAGCAAAAAGGACGCCCTGGTCGTGATGACCATGGCGCCCGTTCGCATCACCTGGTGACGCCTTACTTTTCGTAGAACTCGTATGCAGCAAGCTCACAGAGATCGATGCCATAGTCCTCGACCTCGTCATCATCAGCAAAGACACCGAGAATGTCGTAGACGCAATTACGACGTCCGTCGGCGACCGTGACCGCAGCAGTTTCTCCGGGCATCAAAACCTCCGATCCCAGAACATCCTCTTCCCAGTTGTCGACATCAGTCGGCGACATGAAAAGTTCGACCAGCGCCACACTGGTGTTGTTCGCGAGATCGAAACGGAGGTCTTCCGCATGAGCCATGGACGACGTGGCCGGAGCCATCGCCGCAGCAAGCGACATTCCAAGAAGTTTCTTCATGGCAAGCCGCCTCCTCCGCGGCAAGGTCTTCAATTGGACCCTACACGCACCTGGCATCGAAACCCTACGTACGACGTCGTCGTGTGCCAGGGTTTGTGATCGGCATCGCGATGGAGCGGCAACGATATGGTGAGCCCGCAGGGGTTCGAACCCTGGACCTACTGATTAAAAGTCAGTTGCTCTACCAGCTGAGCTACAGGCTCTCACCATCTCGAAAGCGCGCGGACCATATGGTTGCGCCTCGCCGGGGTCAACCACATCAAGCCCTCAGTCGCGACATTCTCGCCCCTGGCCTATGCTGGCGTCCGAAGGGACGCATCGTTGGCCGAAACCATCACACCGGAGCCGCGCAACTCAGGCTCGGAAACCGCTGCATCCAATCTGGAGGCGGCGTTCTTTCTGATCGGGGCAAGCTTCTTTTTCGCGGTCACCGCAGCGCTTGTGAAGGCCTCCTTCGAGCACGGCATCGGATCGTTTCAGCTTGTCCTCCTTCGTGCCGTGATCGGGCTCGTGATCCTCGCGCCGCTGCTTTGGCACGGCGGCATCGTACCCTGGCGCAGCAACCATCTGGACCTTCACATGACCCGGTCCCTCAGCGGCGGTATCGCCGTCACCATCGGGTTCTTCGCCTTCACAGTCATCCCGCTGGCCACTGCGACAGCCATGAACTTCACGATGCCGCTGTTTGTGACCATTCTGTCTGTGCTGATCCTGAAAGAGGCCGTGGGCTGGCGGCGCTGGTCAGCCACGCTCGTGGGTTTTCTCGGTGTCGTCGTGATGATCCAGCCCGGCACCGAGGGCTTCGATCCCATTGCGCTGATCGTTCTGGTGCAAGCCATCTGCATTGCACTGTCGGTCACCGTGGTGAAGCGCTTTCCGGTGAAGGAAAGCCAGCTCTCGATGATGTTCTTTACCTTCATTTCTTCAGGCCTCATCGCACTCGTTCCGGCCATCAACGAATGGGTCTGGCCCGACTGGACCCAGAGTGGCCTGATTCTCGCCGTCGCGCTGGCGGGCATCGCGGCGCAGGCCATGGTCCTGCGTGCCTACCGCAAGGGACAGGCAAGTTACGTTGCGCCCCTCTCCTACTCCCGCCTGATCTTTGCCGGCGCCCTGGGCATGATTTTCTTTGCCGAATATCCGGATGCCGCCACTTGGATCGGCGCGGGCGTGATTGTGCTTTCCGGGATCTACACCGCGCGCCGCGCCGAGGCCCGCCGACGGGCCTGACGGCCCGGCTTGATCCTCCCCATGCTGTGTTGGAAGCTATGCTATGATCGACCTACCGATTCCCCGCAATGACATCGATGGTCTCTGCGCCGATCTCGATCAGTCCGGCTACTGCCTGGTCGAACGATGGCTTGAACCGGATGCCGTGTCTCAGGCCGTTACCGCCATTCATCGTCAGGCCAATCAGACGGTTCCGGAACCCGACCGACTGGCCGACGTCGAAGACTGGGTGATCCGCGGCGGCGATCAATGGGTGCTGTTGCTCGTCCTGGAGTCCGAGCTCGATCATCTGATCACCCACCGCCCGGCCCTCGATCTGGCACGCCACCTTCTCGGACAGAGCATCCACCTCTCAGGGTTTTCGGCCCATGTCGTTCACCCCGGCAATCAGGTGATGGAGCTGCACACCGATCAGTGGTGGCTACCCCGGCCCACCATGCCGGGGACGGAGCCATTCCGTCCTGGCGATGCCTCACGCTCAGTCGCGTATTTCGGCTCGCCCGACCCCGCCGGTCATCCGATCAATCCGGCCGCGGTCATCAATGTGATGTGGGCCCTGACAGACTTCTCGGAAGCCAGCGGCGGCACGCGGCTGGTACCCGGAAGCCATCTTTCCGGCGTCGAGCCAGACCCATCGGTCGCCTGGAATGTCGTGCACGCCGAAGTCCCTGCCGGCGGTGCCGTGATCTGGGATGCCCGCACCTGGCACGCATCGGGCGCCAACACCGGCAACAGCGCCAGGATCGGCGTTACGGCGACCTACTGCGCCCAGCAGTTCCGCCAGCTGCAGAACCACACAGCCGCCATCAAACCCGGTGACTATGGCGCTCTGTCCGACGAGATGAAGCAATTGCTCGGGTTCCGTCTGTTCTCAAGCTACGGCGCAACCGACAGCTTCGAGGCGGAGTTTTCCCGGCCCGGCTTTCTCCGCGAAATGCTCTAGCCGAAGACATTCTGAAGCAATTCAGTCGAACGTTTGAGAGGCCGGCACCGAGATCGCCCAGATCGCCAACCCCATCCAGACAGTCAACTGAGTCGCTCAGGCTGTCGAGAAGGCCGTCCGACCACGCCAGGCGCGGCAGGGTAAGCAGGGGCGCAGCGGCAAAGCCCATAAGGAGTTTGCGGCGGGTGACAATTATCGCGCTTCCTCCAACTGACTGGGCCGGGTCACAATTGTCGCACCCCGGCGTGTGGCCACCAGTGTATGCTCATACTGCACCGTGAACACCCCCGGTTGTGTCAAGAGCGTCCAGCCATCATCGGCTTCCTCGGCCCATTCACCGCCAGTCGACAGAAACGGTTCGATTGTGAAGACCAACCCGTCGGTGATACGGCGTCGGTCGCGCGGTTCGTTCCAGGTCGGAATGGAACCGGGCTCCTCGTGTAGCGAACGCCCGACACCATGGCTCGCCAGATTGCGGATCAGCGTGTAGCCGCCCTTGATCGCAAACCGCTCGACATTGCGGCCGATGCCGCTCAGCGGAGCCCCAGCTTTCACCGCACGAATGCCTTGCGTGAGCGCACGACGGCCGTCCCGGCACAAACGTTCGACAGCGGGCTTGGCCGGCGCGACCGCGAAACTAGCACCGGTGTCGGCGAACAGGCCGTTCATCTCTGCCGAGACATCGATGTTCACGAGATCACCCGCCTTGATGACCCTGTCGCCGGGAATGCCGTGCGCAACCTCTTCGTTGACGCTGATACAGGTCGCACCCGGGAAGCCGTAACAAAGTTCGGGCGCCGATTGCGCGCCTTCCCGCTCGAGCAACAGGCGCCCGAGGTCATCCAGCTCGCGCGTCGTCATCCCCGGTTCCAGCGCCTGTCCCATCGCCTGTAGAACATCGGCAACAACCGTGCCGATGGCCTTTAAACCTTCCAACTGGTCTTCGCCGTCAATGGTCATGCGGCTTCCTTCACATCGCCGCTGCGATAGCGGGCGAGATAGTCATCCGACCACTCAGCAAAACTGCCACCGCCGATGGCGGCTCTGATGTCTGCCATGAGATCCTGGTAGATCGTGATGTTGTGGAGGGTCAGCAACATCGGCCCCAGCATTTCATTGCAGCGGAACAGATGGTGCAGATAGGCGCGGCTGTGATCGGCACAACAGGCGCAGGAACATCCCTCATCAAGAGGCCTGCCGTCGTCCTGATGGCGCGCATTGCGAATGTTGACGGTACCCCTGCGCGTAAACGCCTGGCCTGTCCGCCCGGAGCGGGTCGGCAGGACACAGTCAAACATGTCGATGCCGCGCGCGACCGCTCCGATGATGTCATCGGGCCGCCCAACGCCCATCAGGTAGCGAGGCTGGTCGGCAGGCAGATGCGGTACCGTGGCATCCAGGATGCGGAACATTTCATCCTGGCCTTCGCCCACCGCCAGGCCACCCACGGCGTAGCCGTCGAAGCCGATTGCGATCAGCGCCTCCGCGGAGGCCTGCCGAAGATTTTCATGAACACCCCCCTGCACGATGCCGAACAGGGCATAGCCGTCACGTTTCTCGAAAGCATCCCCGCACCGCTGGGCCCAACGCATGGACCGCTCCATGGAGGACTTGGCCCGCTCATGGGTCGCCGGGTGTTCCGTACATTCGTCCAGGCACATGGTGATCGTGGCATCGAGATCGTTCTGGATCGCCATCGCACGTTCCGGCGACAGCGCGTATTTGCTGCCGTCGATGTGGCTCTTGAAGGTAGCACCCTCCTCCGTGATCTTGCTGAGTTCCTTCAGGGAGAAGACTTGGAACCCGCCGCTGTCCGTCAGGATCGGGCCCGGCCAGTTCATGAATCGGTGCAGGCCGCCTTGTTCGCGGACCCTTTCGGAGCCGGGCCGCAGCATCAGGTGATAGGTGTTGCCGAGAACAATGTCGGCGCCGGCGGATTTGACCTGAGCAGGCAAGAGACCCTTCACCGTGCCTGCCGTACCGACCGGCATGAACGCAGGTGTGCGAATAGAGCCGTGGGCCGTGCTGATCTCTCCGGTGCGGGCAGGACCATCGTTGGCAGAAAGCGTCAGGTGAAACATGGACAAGGCGTCATGGTGAGGTTCGGAACCATTGGAGTCTTCTCAGGGGCGCGTGTTCGCGGTGTTTGGCGTCTTGGCACGATTGGGCCTGTGCGTCACGTCACAGAACTTTAATTGTCATAATTAACAATTAACGTCGATACCCTATCTTGTTCATTATTAA
>CEUN01178415.1_pt1 | contig 19812 bp, 25 predicted proteins | sample 361501 | NCBI WGS metagenome assembly CEUN01 (sample SAMEA2622801, study PRJEB7988) | marine metagenome | biome: marine biome (ENVO:00000447); feature: marine epipelagic mixed layer (ENVO:xxxxxxxxx); material: "saline water (ENVO:00002010), including plankton (ENVO:xxxxxxxx)" | depth 120 m | reverse complement strand
GTCCGCGCGCTACTGATAACAGGTCGCGGCGCAGCGGCACTTGTCGAAATTGTGATCGTCCTTGCGCAAAACGTACTCGCCGTTGAAGGTGTGTTCGACGATACACACGCAGTCCTCTCCGGCAACCGACAGTGCACAAAACGCATGCCGGCCAAGTGGCATCGAACGCTCGGGCGGATCATCAATCTCGAAGGTGCCGGATACGCGCAGCGACAGGCCTCCCGAATGCCTTTGTTCCAGCACCCGCAAGCGTTCGTGGAGTCTGTTGTTTTCCGCCTCCATTCTTTGCAGGATATTGATTGCATCCTGCAGAAGCACGGCTTCCGATTGCGCCAACACCAGCGAGCTGTTGGCCAGCAACATCACAATGGCAATCAGTCTCAGCATGTCGTGTACCGCTCCCGGGAACAGTCCCAAAACACGCAGTATAGCCTGGGTGAAACGTCAACCGCACAGACGCGAGTTGTTATCGTGACGAAACGCACAACCCGAAGTTTGGCTACGAAAATTGCAAGTGGTGGTTTAAGGAAATTCTGTATGTGAGCCGAAGCGCTGCGCAATCCGATATTACCGCTTCCCCATCTTCCTACAACAAGCAAGAGCGTCTGAGACGTTCTCCGAGGTTTACAATAGCCAGCGGCCTCGCCAGGCATTGAATGGGTGCTACCCCGGCGAACTACATACCCAACTCCGCCCGCACGTCATGCCGTAAGCGCATGTGTACAAATGTCTCCAAGGGGGCGACTATAAATTGTGGCGAAACGGTCCTACTTGCTAGTGTGGGCAAACGAATGCAGGGGCGACAGCATGCGGGTGTATATTTTCGCTTTTGCACCGTTCGCGGCGATGAACACACACGCCTCTGAGCGCGTTGCACTAGTATTAGGCAAGGCCAGCTACGCCGACGCACCGCTAGTCAACCCATAGTTTCTTGAGAAGATGGTTCTCAACGGCGAGAAGCGAGAGCCATGAGAAAGGGCCGATTCACCGAAGACCAGATGGTCAAAATTCTGCGCGAGGCCGACTAAAAAGGTTGAATCCAGCAACATTGAATATTGAATGAGGAGATACCCATGGCCGATCCGAAGCGAGTGCAACACCCGGACGTTCCCGAGCCACCCGCGGAAACATGGTCGAACTGCTTGGTAATCGGCGATCAGATACTAGTCGCTGGGATGACTGCGCGAAACGGGACCCAGGTACTGGCCGACGACGAGTACGGCCAAGCGCGGGCGATTTTCGAGAAAATCGAAAAGCTTGTGTCTGCCGCCGGCGCATCCATGGCAGACGTCGTCAAGGTCGTGATCTACGTCACCGATATCTCCCGGCGCGAGGAGGTGTGGCGAGCCCGCCGCGAGTTCTTCTCTGGGGATTTTCCGGTATCGACCCTCGTTGAGGTGAGCGCATTGGCGATGCCAGAGCTCAAAGTCGAAATCGAGGCCATAGCGATCCGAGAATCTGGCTAACCCGCTGCTCCCGTAATTTGCGCCGCTGCTGCTACCAGAGGTGGTACGAGAGAGAGCCCGGCGACGGAGAGGGCGACCAATCAGCGGTTTGCGCTCTTACCTTGCCCGATCCGCTAAATTTTGACAGCGTTACGTCCATGAACAGCTATATCGGTCGCGGGCAAGACAACAAAGAGGGCACCTACGTGGAAGAGGTACAGCGCAGGATCGAAATCCTCAGGCGTCGTCTTGCAGACAAGCGTTGCTTCTACGACTGAGAACCTTCGCCGGTCGCGTGTTGCTCGCGTCTGAGGATGTACAACCCGCTCGCCGCGATGATCAGCGCACCGATGATCGTCGGACCATCAGGTACATCGGCAAAAAAGATGAAGCCGAAGGCGGATGCCCATACAAGTCCAAGATAGTTGAACGGTGCGACAACGCTGACCGGCGCTAGTTGAATGGCCTTGATGAGCGCAAGTTGGCCCAGCGCGCCAAACAAGCCTGCACCCGTCATCAGTACCCAACCTCGCATGTCAGGCTCAACCCATACGGACGGCACCAATACACAACTTCCCACCGTGCCGGCGACGGAGGTGTAGAAAAGCGTGGTAAGGGGCGGGTCATACGTCGCCAGCTTGCGGGTCAGGATTTGATATAAGGCAAACGACAGTGCCGCTAACAGCGGTAACACGGCCACGGTCTGCAGAATGTCCGTCCCGGGTCGAATGATGATCAGGGCACCCACAAACCCAACCACCACTGCCGATATCCGACGCAACCCTACGCGTTCACCCAACAGCGGAATTGATAACAGTGTCACGAACAACGGGCCACAGAACACGATGGCCGTCGCCTCCACTAGCGCCATCGTGCGAATGGCCAGAAAGAAGCACGCGTTGGCGCCCAACATGAAACACGAGCGCAGTAGTTGCAGGCCCGGTCGTTTTGAGCGAAACATCGGCAGCCCGCGTGGTGCGAGCACGCAGGCAACAAACGCAAGATGAAACGTGAATCTTGCCCATACGACCTGTTCCACGGGGTAAATCGCGGTCAGATACTTGGCGATGGTATCCAGCGCGACAAACAAAGCCGTGGCCAGAACCATCCACGCGATGCCACCCAGCGTACTACCGCGAACGCTCATGCGCTCAAACTATGGTTTCGGGAAAGACGCCCTGACGGAAAGCCGGAACCCGCAGTCAGTTCTCAACTTCCTCGATAGCGAACTCCGGACAGTTGTCCATGCACAGTCTGGCTTTATCAACCAAATCCGGCGGTACAACCCCATCATTCAGAGCAGATGCAAGCCCGTAGTCGTCCGCATCAAACAACTCTGGCGCAAGCGACATGCAGCGGTTATGACCTTGGCACAGGTCGGGATTAACGCGAATTTTCATGCGACCGCCCAGTTGTCCAAAGAGTTCTTGAAGTCCTGTACCGTGACTTCATGCAATACGTTCAATTCATCATCCAGAATGTCGTAGATGTGATCCTGCTCTGCGTGAAAGCTGAAGAATATGGTGCCACCATCCGGGCCGCCCCCCTCGATGTGTGCGTGGCTACCGGTGCTCACGGTAAACTCACCCTGACGTCGGATTTTGGTGAGTCGTGACCCGTCTGCCTGCACTTCGACCAGGTGATGCTCACCTTCGAGTACCAACGATTTCACCGGACCACAATGGCGGTGGTAAAAGCACACGCAATTGGGTTCGAACTGCAGAACCATATCGACAGTGCGCCGTTCCACATCCACATCAAGGATCTTGTAAACGAACCCCTCGTAATGGGCGAACGGCCTCCACGGCACATCCTGGTCTGTCACGGGTACGTCGATTACGTTGGCTTGAGCCATAGCGAGATCATCCTGGTTTGCAACTCGGGCGAGAAGGTAACAGACGGCGCGAGCGGATGCACAGGCGCCAGTGTGCCGCGTATCCGAATTCGCATATCGAAGCTGGCATGTACCATACTGCTAGCGCAGCCGCAGGCAGAAACCTCGCACAAGCTCAAACGCGATAGGAGCACACAACATGTCCATCAACATCAAAGGCCTGCATCACAACGCCTATCGTTGCCGGGACTCGGAAGAGACGCGGGAATTCTATGAGGACTTCCTGGGTCTGCCGCTCGCCGAAGCGTTCCAGATCAAGACCACGCAGACAGGGCGTGACACGTGCGTACTGCATTCGTTCTACGAGATGGACGATGGTTCTTTGCTGGCTTTTTTTGAAGCGCCAGATCAGCCGTTCGAGTTCAAGGACCAGCATGACTTTGACCTGCATATCGCGTTGACTGTGGACGACTCCACGTTGGAATCCATGTTCGCCAAGGGCAAAGCGAGCGGCGTGGAGACACGCGGGATCTCCGACCACGGGTTTTGCCGCTCCATCTATTTCCGCGATCCGAATGGATACGTGATAGAACTGGCCGCGCCCATAAACATGAGTAACCGGAACATCGAAGAAGAGCGCAGCCACGCGCAGGCTTCCCTTGCCGCCTGGCAGGCCGCCAAAGCCTAGTCGCACTCGTCCACCCCATTACCAAGTCAGAAAAGCCACCCGAGCTCTTGGCTCCAGAGCCCGATCGCAAGACCAGGCGGCGTCAATCTTTCGCCGAATGGCTACCGTTCTACTATGGCTGGATAGTGATTGCCGTGGCGTTCTTGACGGTGTCCATCAGCGTCAACACCCGTTCGGCCTTCTCGTTACTGTTCCCGCCTATTCTCACGGAAATGCAATGGGACCGCGGCACCACCGCAGCGGCGTTTTCGATAGGCTTCATGACCTCCGCGTTCGTTGCTCCTCTGGTGGGGATGGCGCTCGATCGGGTGGGGCCGCGGGTGGTCATGCCGGTAGCGGGCATCATCGTCGCCACGGGGCTGTGGCTGACTGCGCATGTCAACAGTGCGTTGGAACTCTATGTGAGCTACGGCGTGCTGGTCGTCGGCGCCAGCATCAGCATCAGCTATATGGGCCATGGCGCGTTCCTGCCCAACTGGTTCGTAGCACGTCGTGGTCTTGCACTCGGCATTGCGTTTTCAGGGGCGGGCATCGGTGCGGTAGTGCTGTTCCCGTGGCTGCAGCACCTGATCGACGGTGACGGCGGCTGGCGGAGCGCCTGCCTCGCGATGGCTGTCCTGGTCGTAGTTGTCGTCGTGCCACTCAACGCCATCTTCCAGCGCTACCATCCGCGTGAGGTGGGTCTGCACGCTGATGGAAACTCTGCTGCCACCGCGGCGGCGCAGGATGACCGCAACGTTGTGGACTCAGCCTGGGTAGCAACCGAGTGGACACTGGCGCGTGCTATTCGCACGGCACGGTTCTGGTGGTTCTTCTGGGGTTGCTGTGGCGCGTTGTTTGCCTGGTACGCGGTGCAGATCCATCAGACGCGTTACCTGCTTGATATGGGGTATTCAAGCGCCACCGCCGCGTGGGCGCTGGGGCTGGTACCGTTTTGTGGTTTGTTGGGCCAAATCGCAATCGGACATTTCTCTGACCAGTACGGAAGGGAATGGGCGTGGACGCTCGTGTGCGCCGGTTTTGCCATCTGTTATGCCGCGTTGATGGCGATGCCTTATCTGCAGGCAGACTGGCTATTGCTGGTAATCGTAGGCGCGCAAGGGCTATTGGGCTACGGTTTGCCGATATTGATCAGCGCGGTTCCGGCTGAACTGTTTGCCGGCCGCCACTTTGGCGCGGTGTTTGGCGCCATCAGTGTTTCCGCGGCCTTGGGGCCATCGGCCGGTCCTTGGCTGACCGGCATCATGTTTGACCACTTCGGGAGCTACGAGCACGCGTTCGCGCTTGGTATTGTTATCTGCATCGCATCCAGCATCTGCGTCTGGATGAGCGCCCCGCGCAAGGTCCGACTGGTAGCGGGCCAGGTCGGTAGACAGCGAGCCTAAGCTGTTACAGCGCTACGCCCAGGGCCTCCGCCAACTCGGGGAACGTGTCGACGATGATGTCGTGTTGCGGGTTTGGCTCGGGATCAGGTGGTCCGGCCGATCCCCATTCATCCGGACGCCGCACAAATGCGGTGTTGAAGCCGCAAGCTTTCGCCGCGTCCAGGTCAAAGTTATGGCAAGCGACCATGCAGATCTCATTCGGCTTCAACTGCAGGTACCGTGCAGCCGTCAGGTACGACTCCGGCAAGATCTTGTATTTGCCAATCGCCTCGCAGGAAATAACCGCGTCCCAGGACAAGCCATTGCGGCGTGCCGTATCGATGATGATGCGGAAGCTCAAGATTGTGAATGACGCACAAATGTAGTGCCCGCGGAGCTTCGGCAAAACGGCCGGAAAGTCAGGCCAGCACACGAGGTTATGCACGGCATCCCACCAGATCTGCTTGCGCTGTTCCCCGGTGATGGCGTCGAGGCCATGTTCGGCCAGCAACTCGTCCAACGACGTCTGGTGCGAACCGTCGAAGTTATAGCCCGGCGGTTCGTGTTGTCCCAGGTTCAGCATCTTGCCCAACGACCGTTTGCGCATCTCGTTTGCGAGTTCGCTCCAGTCCGCCGAGAGCCCATGCGGCGCAGCCGCGGTTTCCAGGGCTGTCTTGAAGCCAGTATGCCAATCGAGAATGGTACCGCCCGTGTCGAAGGTCAGGGCTTTTATATCCGCCAGTGCCATGAAATGTGTGTCTGTTCTGTTATCGGGTTACATGAATACGGTGTCGGCCTCGTAGCCCAGCAGATAACGACCGACCGTCTCAAAATTCGTTCGACGTCCCTGCACCTGTTGCGAGACGGCATGCATGTCGCGAAAGCGCCGCTCGAACGGTTCCGCTTGGAATATCGCGGTTGAGCCCGCCAGCCGATATACGGCCTGCACGATCTGCGTGGACTGTCCGATCGCATACGTGGTCGCCAGTCGAATTCTGGCGCGATCATCCATTGCCAACGAGCCGCCGGCGACTACTTGTTTCCAGATCTCTTGAATGGTGCTTTGTTGATAGGCGTGTGACGCGCCCCATTGGGCTTCGAGTTCAGCCAGTTCTGTTTGGAACACCGGGCTCTCTCGCAGCGAAGTGCGCGCGCCGCGCGCGGTCTTCGTGCTGGCGAGGCTGGTCAGATCATCCAGCGCGCCGCGCGCGATGCCCAGCGCAACGCCGGAAAACGCGCAGGCGTACACATTGGTAGTCGGGAAACGAAACAACGGTGCCGGTTGCCGGCACTCACTTGGGTCCTCACGATTCAGCGTGTAATCATCGGGCACAAATACATCGTCTAACGCATACCCTTCGCTGCGCGTGCCGCGCAGACCCATGACGTGCCAGTCGTCCGCAATTTCGGCTGTCTCGCGACGCACCAGCACAGTTCGATCGACGTGTTTACCGCTGGCATCACGACGCTTGCTGCCATCGGCCTCAAATACCTTGCAATGGCCACCCAGCCAGGTCGCGTGTTTGCCTCCGCTTGCAAACCGCCACTTTCCGCTAACCCGGTAGCCGCCCTCGACAGCCGTCGCGTGGCCTTGCGCACCGGCGCCCCAGGCCAAAACCGCGTTGGCGGGCCCAAACACTTGTTCAGCCACCGCGTCATCCAGAAATGCAGCAGACATCGCACAGCCAAACGACTGCCCCAGGCACCAGGCGGCGCTCGCGTCTGCAGCAGCAATACACATCGTGACCTGTGCCAGTTCCGCGGGGCCCAGTTCATCGCCGCCCAAAGCCTTCGGCAACGTCAGTCTGAACAGCCGTTCAGCGTGCATCGCAGACAACACATCGGCGGGCAACTCACGGGCTTGCTCAATGGCGGCACTGGCCGCCGCAATCGTGACGGCTGCCGCACGCGCCCGCGCAAGTGGTGGCGAATGTGTCGGCGCCGGTTTACTTTCCGCGTTCACTCCCTTACCTCCTGGCCGCATCAGCCATCTGTGTCACTCGTGCGCCTGCCCATCGGCGCCAACCATTGAACCCGAGCATCGACCTGAAACGTCCACCTCAAGCGTCGACCTGGATGGTAATTCATCAGCCTTGGAAGGCATCAAACCCGCGCTGGTAGTTCAGCAGCGTCTGCTCGGGATTCCGGTTGACCAGCGGGCGCCCGTACATCGGGTGGGTCAGGCTGCGGACCTCATGCTCAACTTCAAACAGACGTTCGTTGGTGTCCGGATCCACGATCCAGTTGAACCGGTACTGGCGCGCGTTCGATTCTTCAGCGACCAGACCGCGTTCCAGGAGTTTCTGGTGTGGACCAGAGAAATCCGCAACATATATTGCAATGTGATGACCATCGTAGTCCGGTTGCGGCGCATCCGACTCACGAAACTCGATGGTCTGCTCCACACCTATATGTACGCGCACAATCACGCCGGCGTTGTCGTCGGAAACCGCCGTTGGTGCCCCCAGGACCTTTTCATAGAACCGACTAATGCCTGCCGCGGTGCCTGTGGGTACATCAAACTGGACATATGGCATACCCAGGCTCATGGGCCCGAATTCACCCGGTTCACGCGCCTCCAGCGCGTTCCCCCAGGGCGATGTGATGTTCAGCGTGCCGTTCTCGCGTGACCAGGCGATCGCGGTACCCTCGAGCAGCTTCGCCACTTTCTCAAGGCGACGCTCCAAACCGTCTAACGAAGGAACAACCAATCCGGTCCGTCCTCTCAGCACCTGCGGCTTACCGACCGGCAGATGAAACTGCTGACGCCCCAGATTGATCCACATGTTGCGCATACCAAAATCAATGTACGGATCACGCGTAAATCCGAGGCCCGTGACATAAAACAGATGCGCTTGTGACTGATCGGGAATCAACGTGTTCACGTGTTCCAGCAACACAATGTTGCCAACATCTTCGGCGGCGCGATCAAACGGTTTTTCCATGCCCTGACCTACCATATGTCTTTAGGTAGAAGTGTTCTTCACAGTGTCAGTTAATCGAGAGCGAATGGCAAAAACAGTTGATCTCAGCGGGCCGAACGCGCACATCAGCCCGGCGATGCGGTCCGGCATACGCGGCAAGTGCTAGCCGACGAGTGGGAAATCCAGCTCCGGATAATGTCGGAAAATGCCGTGTTCGTTTAACGGCAGTCGGCGTCGCGAAGCCAAGTAGGCTTTAATTCGCGGTCGCGCGGCGACCGCGGCTTGCAAGGCGGCACACCGCGGCAAGGTTGGCATCAACGCCCCCATGGCCGTCGGAAATGCGTACTGAAGCCCTGAGATCAACTGGAACAAGGCAATGTCTGCGTGACAGATACCCGAGGACAGCAGACTACCCGACGATGATGCCTCAGGCAGACGTTCAAAATGGGTCAACCGGGTCCTGGTGCGTTCCCCGGCAAATGACCGGGCGGCGCTGGTGGCGGCATCGCGTTGCTCCTCATAGGTGAGCGCAACCGTCAAGGGATGGTGAGTATCGTGGGCCTCATCCACCACGTCCAACACCGTCAACAGATGCTGGCGCGCGGCCAGTCGCTCGAACTCGTCGCCCGGCATCAGACCCGCCTGCTCGGCAACGTAGTCGTTGATGACTGGAGTCTGGCTGAGCACACGCCCATCTACCCGCAGGTAGGGGGGCGCGAAACCAGTGCCAGCCGCCTCTTTGAGCGCGAGCACGCTCGAAAATCCGCCGCCGTCAGCCTCTGACATCCGCGCGACATCTACATAGTTCAGTCCGGCGTCTTCCAATAGCAGACGCAGGAACTCACCACGGCCTTGCAGGACCGGCCATTAGATGAGCTACAGGGCCATGTCCTGCTTTTTACCAGCCCCGACTCAGGCGCTGTGGCGCATTTGCTCGTCGGATGGGAACTCGAGGAGTGCCCCGTCCTGGTCGAATACTGCGTCAAACGGCTCGCCGACAGCATCCAGCTTGGGATTTGTCTCCACCTGGTCCAGCATCGTCTCCGTCAGCCAGATTTCCCCCAGTTCCAACGTATTGCGCGCGCGCGCAATACGTGCCTGCTCAGGTTGCACGCGGGCACAGCCACGCAGTGCGATAGCGATGGCTTGTTGATCGGTATCCGCCACGAGCGGCAGCTTGGCACCGGATATGATGCCTGAGGTGACGATGTTCACGTACGTCATTGACCAGTCCATCTTGCTGACTACTCGTTGCGTTGTGACATCCGCACCCGACAAGCCGGTGGCGTTGCCATGGGTCGCCTCCGTCAGGTCACGCACCACGATCTGATTGATATCGGGCACATCCTCGAAACCCGGCAAGCCGGTGTTGGGGCGCCCGGTTGCATTGGGGTCCATACCACTGCCGGAGATGTTCTTGCCGATCTGATCGATCACCAATACGTCCACAGCATCAAAAAGGAAACGCGGAATGTTCTGCTTGGCGATCTCCAGCAGGGCGGCGTCGCGCTCGAAGATATCGTCGCGCGGCACCAGCTCCACGTGTTTCAGCTGGTCGTATGCGTTTTCCATCATGGCGACGCCAAACAGGACTTTTGTATTGTCAATGAAGATACGGGCCGCGGCAGGCAACACCTCGTGGAAATCCGCAAAACCCTGCAAGTGCAGTGCCTCCGCGCCAGCATGTTTGCCTAACCCGATCGTGATCATCTTGATAAGACCACTTTCGTGTTTCGCGCGGAAATCGGTATGCGGTTTAACGCGATTACACGGGACGATGTAGTCAGCCTCGTACGCGTATTTGTCGCAATACACAGGGCAGCCGTTTTCCAACGCACCCACCTGCACGACTTCCATTGACGCTTTGATCGGACACCCGAGGAATTCCTCGCTCATCCCATAGTCCAGCAGAATGCCGCGTTGCCCTTCCGCGGTACCACCACCGTGACTACCCATTGCCGGTACGACAAACGGTTCCGCGCCAGCCGCCTTCAACTCGCGAATGACGGCGCGCACCACCGGCGGCTGCGGCGTGATGCCGCGGCTGCCAACCCCAACAGCGATGCTCTTACCCACGAGGTCCATGGGGGGCAGGCGTCCAAATTCCTCTTTGATGCGCGCGTCCACGTCGTCGACGTGCGCGTCATCAAAATGCTGGCGCACGCGTACGAAACGCGGCAATTGAATGTCGAAGCCACCAGGCATCGGGATAGGAATGGAATGGGGGACCATGGCGCTCGCCTCTCTCGGCCGTCCTGTTAACGAAGCAGACCTTACCACTATTCCCGACGCCAGATCCGGGCTTGTACGCCGAGGTTTGTAGGGGTTGCGCTATTCCGTACAGCGAAGCGCGACCGCGTCGGCGGATACCGGATAAGTCTGCATGTCCCCGGTTGGCCAGCGGATCTCCACGCTGGCGGGAGATGCTTCGCGCAAACCAAAATGACATGCCAATTCGCTCCCACCCGCCAGCCCTGGTTGGGAGATATGAAAGCAACGCTGACGCTGTTCGTCCGCGGTGGTCACGGTCACCTCCGCACCTACGGCCTGGGTGTTGGGGTGTTTGCCATGCAAGCGGACCGTAAGAGAGCCGTGCCCCGGCCAGATTTCCCGCCCACGATTGCGGTACAGACGGAAGCGGCCTCGGTATGGCGCAACAGCAATATCGAGCCAACCATCACCGTCCAGATCGACAACCGCGCTGCCCATTCCGGGGCCCGGATCAGCCAGTCCGGCCGCAAACGCGAGTTCCGAGAAACGGCCATTGCCGTCGTTGAAGAACAGCGCATTAGGTATCGGGCGCCGCCCAAACACCGCGCCGTGGAAATTGTCGACTGGCGCGCCACCTACAAAAAACAGATCGAGATCCCGGTCGTTGTCGACATCCAGAAACTGTGTGCCCCAGGTGATGGACATGTCCTGCCACGCCGCACGCCGGGAGCCCGCTACAGTCTTCGGTTGCCAGGGCAGATACGTGCGCTCGACGCCGGCGGCACTGGCAACATCCTCAAAACGAGGCGCCCCGAGACGCGAACGGTTCATCAAAAGCGCGTTTGGCCCGATGTTGGACATGGCGGCGTCCGGTGTGCCATCGCCATCAATGTCAGCGATCGCAAGCCCCATTGCGTTCAGCCCCTGCCCTTTTCCGTCCGGAATCCGCGCAAAACCAGACGCCTCCGAATGATCAGAAAAGCGCCACTGGCGCCCGTCCACACCCTGTCCGACCGGACCGTCGTTCAACCATAATACGTTAGGCCGGGCGAGCTTGGGATGCGAGAAAGAGTCGTGGTCGGACGCCACCAGCAGATCTGGAGCACCGTCCCGGTCGACGTCTACCCACGCCGCTGCAAAAGTGGCCAGGCGAGTCTGGTCACCTATATTGCCGAGTAACTCCGTGACCTCGGTGTAGCCGGCGCCATTGTTCCAGAACAGCCGGTCCTGATGCATCGTTTCCGCATCGTTGATATTCGTGATGTGACTCGCGACGTAAGCGTCCAGCCGGCCATCCTGGTCATAGTCGCCTAACGCGATGCTGGTGGTGCGATGCGAATTCGTAAGGTTGGCGTCCGCACGCACCAGACCCGAGGCCACGCTGATATCCACGAAAGTGCTGCGTCCGGTCTCAACCCATTGATTAGCGAAGACCTTGTCCGGTCCGTCGCGACCCACAAACAGATCGAGATCGGTGTCACCGTCAATATCGAAAAATGCGACGCTCGAACCGCGGAAGACGCCGTCAATGCCCGCTGCCTGAGTAATATCAGTGAAGCGGATATGCCCGTCGCTGCTCACGCCATCGTTGCGAAACAGGACTCCCGGGATGCCGAAGTTGGCAAGATACAGATCCGGGTCGCCGTCATTGTCTATATCGCCAAAAGCGAGCCCGGTAGACGCAGGAAACTCTTCACCCAGGTCATCTTGCGTATTGTGCAGAACCGCGACGCCCGCATCGGCTGATATCTCTTCGAACTGCCCATGCGGGACCAGTAACACGCGGCAATCAGACGGCGCCTTGGCGCCCTTGTTGGCGACGCTGACGGACACGGCGCATGCGTTGGTTGCAGCCGGCAGCGGGTACACCCCGCCAAGCGCAGGCTCATCGACATACATCGGCGTGGCGACTTGACCGGCAACCGTGACGTCTATAGCGTCAGGGGCCAGGTCCGTTCGCAGATGAAAAAAGGCTTCCGGGCCGCGCGCAACCACATTGGACATCTCCGCGATGGCGGGGCCTAGTTGCGCGGTCGGGGCACACAATTGGTTCGTCGATACGCAACTTCGCATGGGTAAAGAAGTGGCCTTGGCGGCCACCATCTCGCAACCCCCAGCCAAGGCTGAGAGGCTTCCCAAACACAGCGCGCCTGCGACAAACGCGCGGCGCCAACCGCAGCTAGTTCGCGGCAGAATCCGAGTCAAAGCAGTATGCAGATTCATTCGCTCAGCATAGGCTAGGGCGATGGCATTTGCTGCGGCGGCGCAGACGAATCGGGCCGCACATACAAACGGGAGTGAATGGATGTTGAACCTCACCCAGCGGCTTTGCCTTACGGTGAGCTGGGTGGCGATTTCTGCTGCCTCGGCGCCCACGTTGGCAGCAGACGCGGGCATGCAGGCGTGGGATCGCGGCAGCGACCTGATCCTGGCAATGCCACACGGCCGCTTCGACCGCGGTACCGGCGCTATCGTGAAATCAGTGTGTAAGCAGCTGCGTTGGAACTGACTGGTCGCCGCTGGATACAGACGCGAACACGCCCCCGTAAACGTCAATCGACCTACCGAGGGCGTTGGCCTCGGTCCACGCGAGGAGCGCAAGACTGATCGCGCCGCGGCGGTCTATGCGGAGTATCACGATAACTGGCTGTCGCTCGGCGGCCCAAGGGCACGGCTGTACGTCGAGGTGCACGGTAACAGTCGTCCGCAGAGCCAGTCGCACATCGAAATCGCAACCGTGGGCTTCACCAAACCGGAGTTGCGCGCGATTCGCGCAATCCTGGTCAACCGGCTGACCGCTGGCGGCTTGCCTGCAAACCTGAAGGTCATGCTCGAAGGCATCGACAGGATCTACTACCGCGCCCGCTCGACAAAATGGTTCGGCATCCTTGGCCACGCGCGCTGCGGTCAAAATCCCGAAGACACCGGATTGTGGCTTACCTGACCGATACGCTGCCTCGTATCGCCCACATCTTGAGGTAGCGTCGTGCGATACTGTCAGGCTGTTGCCGCGCGACCTGGTGGTCGTGCGTACGATCTCCCAAGATTGATTCGTCGATGCCATTTGAGCTCGAACGGTTTTTTGATGCGTGTGATGGCGCGCCATTAAAACCGCTCACGGAGTCACGTTGTGCCGCGGTCGCCCTGATATTCGTCGATGGCGCGGACGGGCATGAGTTGTGTTTCGTGAAACGTCAGGTCTATCCGGGCGACCCCTGGTCAGGGCAGATGGCACTGCCAGGCGGGAAACGTACTCCCGAAGATACAACACCGCACGATGTGGCCAAGCGCGAAGCGTTTGAGGAAGTGGGTATCACGTTGAGCGACGCCGACCTGGTCGGGATGATGCCGCGCATGACTGCAGGTGCCGGTGGCGTGCGCGAGCCGCTACCTGTCTACCCGGTACTGTATCGGCTGCACGGTCCGGGACCACGTATCACGATTGGTGATGAATTAGCCGAGGGACACTGGATTTCGCTTCGGCATCTGTGGAATCGGGAGAACTGGTCGTCGATGGAGTGGCGCGGCGGTGAGTTCGCCGGCATACAGCACGGCGAGCGGGTGATCTGGGGATTTACCCTCAGTCTGTTGACGCGTCTGGCGGATATAGCGGAGGCGCCGATCAGCGATGTTTATAACTATATCTGAACTGACAAGGTGAAGTAGTGGGTAGTGGGGTTTCTCCATTTGTCGCCATCGCAGGGAGCCTGATGGAAGTATCGGGCCGCCGATTTATGGTCCATGGCACCTCGCAGGTGGTGGTCCAGTCCGTCGCAAAGTTCAGCGACTGCATTCCGGTTGTGTTACCAGGGTTGAGCGACCTCTACGACTGCCAGGAGCTTGCCAGCCGCCTGGATGGGCTCGTGTTGCCGGGTGGCCGGGCCAATGTGGAGCCCCATCACTTTGATGGTCCGCCGTTCCCGGACGACGAGCCAATTGACCCTGGCCGTGACGGTACTGTGTTGCCACTGGTGCGCGCTTGTATCGAGCAACAGGTGCCAATTTTTGGTATCTGCCGCGGCATTCAGGAAATGAACGTGGCGATGGGCGGTTCTCTCTACTACCGCATCCACCTGCTCGAAGGAAAAGAAGACCATCGCATGCCGCGCCGCGACGACGTCACACCGGAGGAAATCTTCAGGCCCAGACATCGGCTTGCGCTGAGCGGTTCAATGGTGGACATCGCGGGTTCAGATTCCGTGGTCGTAAACTCTCTACACGGTCAGGGCCTCGACCGCGTCGCAGATGCGTTTGAGGTTGAAGCCGTCACTGATGACGACGTCATCGAGGTGATCCGTCTAAAAAACGATCCCAACTTCACCGTGGGTGTGCAGTGGCACGCGGAGTGGGAGCCGGAGCGCCACGATTTCTCGCGGCGCTTGTTCGAGTTATTCGGGAACGCAGCGCGCGCGCGCGCGAACGCACGCTAGAACGCTCAAGCTTTGGGCACCTCGCGCGGGTCGTAAGCAAGTCCAGCCGAGCCGTAACCCCCATCCACGTTCAACACCTCGCCACTGATCCAGTCGCATTCGTCCGACGCCAGGAACAATGCTGCGTTGGCGACCGCTGCAACGTTGCCGTATTGCCCGGTTGGGATACGGTCCTCATACCCGGCCTTGCGTGTCGGTCCGTGCACGCTGATACCCGTCTCTATGGGGCCCGGCGCAATCGCGTTGACCATGACTCCAGCACTCGCCAGTTCCACTGAAAACACCTTGCAAAGATGCATGACGGCGGCTTTGGAAGCACCGTACGCAAGGCCCCCCATGTTGCCACGTTGACCGGAAATGGAGCCGAGTTGAACGATGCGCCCACCGCCCTGCTCCACCATCACGCGCGCAGCAGCCTGCGCGGTCATGAACGACCCGGTCAGATTGATGCGCAAGACGCGTTCCCAATCCGCCAGTGACGTGTCTAGTGCCAGACGGTGCAGGGCCACACCCGCGTTGTTGATCAGCACATCGATCGCGCCATAACGACCAACGGTCTCCGCAACCTGTGCCTCACAATCCTCTGGCCTGGTAACGTCAGCTGTCATGGCGCTGGCCACGCCGCCGGCGGTGATAATTGCCTCCGCAACGGCCTCGGCGCGGTCACCCAGATCCGTACACAGGACCCGGGCCCCCTCTTCCGCGAGGCGCTTGGCGATGGCCGCACCCAGACCGCCACCAGCCCCCGTGACCAATACACCCTTTCCAGACACTCGCATCATCGTTCGCTCCTGTCTCGGTTCTGACCGAAGTCAGCTCAAAATCATCTGCGTCTGCGTCACCATTGCGATGAGCTTACCCTCGCCGGAGTCGATGCGCGTCTGCCCCACCTGCGTGCTACGCCCGCGATGCGACGCCGTACTGGTCGCGTAAGTCGTCTCACCGAGTGGCGTCGCCTTGAAAAATGACTGGCATCTCGCCTTTGACCAAGCCATCCGTTGAGGCGGTCACCCGAATGCCCAACAGCTGGCCGAACGGAAACATGTGCGTGTTGATATCGTCTAGTATCATCAGGCCTCTTCTGCTGGTTCTGGCACCCTATCACGATGACAACGCGAGTAGAGCGACATGACACCTGGGCCGAGGTCATCCTGGAACGGCCGGAACGCAAGAACGCGATTACCGGCCCACTGGGGACAGCGCTGGCTGATGCGTTTGAGTCGGTCCAGACGGATGACACCATCAAGGCTGTGTTGTTCCGCGGCGCGGGTGGCGCATTCTGTTCGGGTCTGGACCTGAAAGCATTTGGCGCGGAACCCAAACCCGATTGGATGGCGGATTGGGCGGCAACATGGCGCCGGGCGCATTTGGCAATCTTCGCCTGCGAAAAACCCATCGTTTGCGCTCTTGAGCGTTACGCGATCAACGGCGGGGCCGCACTCGCGATCGCAAGCGACTTCTGTATTGCGGGTGAAGAAGCGTTTCTACAGGTAGGCGAGGTACGCATTGGCATGGCGGCACCGTATAACCTGGCATGGCTGTCCATCCGGCACGGGGAAGCGGTGAGCGCCCGCGTCGCGTTACGAGGCGACCGGATTCAGGGCCCGGAACTGGTACGCCTGGGGCTGGCTACCGAGGCAGTCGCCGACGCGGACGTCCTGACGCGGGCGCGTGCATATACCGAGGAACTGGCAGGATTTCCCGCGGGCGCCAGTGCCCGCATCAAGCGTATTCTGCGCCGATGTAACGGCGTGGACGCGGCGGCCCTGTTCGATGAGGCAAAAGCCCTGTCGGCGGGCGGCGCGGCGCCACCCAAACAAGGTCAGCGCGTGTAACGCGTGCCCGGGAAAAGACGTAAGCCCGCATTCGTCACGGCAAAGCCCCCAGCGTCGAATCTCACGCCGCACAGCTCAACGCCACGGCCCGTGATTTGTACGTAGGTCCCGACCCCAACCAACTGGTCCCGGCGGCCTACGTCGGTCTCAACGCTCCGATGCTGCCGGCGTGTTTTTGGATTGAGTGGTCGGGTCGCGGTGCGACTCAAAAGCAACTGGTTGTTCAGGTAACGCGTGCGATATATCTCGCACTCGGGAATCTCGCTCCACGTGGGAATACGCGATCGGGTGACCGGATTGGCGCGGGCGGATTCGTTGCCGATACCAAGGGTGCGCGCGTGCGCCATGATTTCGCTGCAGGTTGGTGGATTCAGCTCACCTGTCCGACGCAGTTGTACCGTGCCCTGGAAGGCTTTGACAGCGGCCCGCGTGGCAGCGGTGATGCGCATATCGGCTTCGCCCGGCGAGAACCCCAGAGCTTCCAACGTCAACTCGGCGGTACGCACATTACAGAACGGGCGCACATCAGCCCACGCGCTGCCCACCGCAAGCCAACCCAGCATCAATGCCGGAAACATTCGACTAAATGCGACCACGAAGCGCCCGTCTCCCTCTGAACCAGTCCCCAAGAAAGTGAGTATAAACCCCCATCTGTAATCAGGCGGGACAAACAAGCCAACGTAATTTAATGATATAGACGACCTGCCGATAGCGTGGTTTCACATCTGTCTGGACGCGCGTCGCGAATGATGATTGCAACAAGACCTCAGATGGACTTCAGCCCGGAACAGTTGGCGCAGTTGCGCTTCTTCAACGGCGAAAGTCCGGACGCCATCGAATGGTTACTGGACAACTGCACTCGTCTCACGCTGGACGAAGGTGAGGTCCTGCTGGAGCCCGGACAGGACAACGAAAAACTCTATGTGGTGCTGGACGGGAGTCTGAGTGTGCGCCTGTCACAAAACGGGGATCCGATTTCGACGTTGGTGCAGGGCGATTGTGTCGGGGAAATGTCAGTGATCGACGGCACCCATACATCCGCGTGGGTGGTGGCCCGATCTGCGGTTGAACTGATGGTCCTGGACGGCGACCACGTGTGGGCGCTAATCACGCGCTCTCATACCGTTGCAGTCAATCTGCTGTGCATTCTGTCGGACCGCGTGCGCAGAGATAACCGGCTGATCGAAAAGAGTGAGCAGCTGAAAAGCTTTTACGAGTATCACGCGCGGGTCGACGCGCTTACCGGTCTCAATAATCGGCGCTGGCTGGATGAGACGATGGTACGCCTGACGCGGCGAAGCGATATCTGCGGTTAGCCGCTGGGTATCATCATGGCGGACATCGACCACTTCAAGCGCTACAACGATGTACACAGTCACCCGGTAGGTGACATTGCGCTGCATGCTGTGGCGCAAACACTGAAACGCAGCATCCGGCCAAATGATCTGGCGGCGCGCTATGGCGGCGAAGAGTTTGTGGTACTGCTACCCGATACCGATCTGAGTACGGCGGAAGAGATCGCTCATCGTTTGTGCAAAGCAGTACGCGCTACGTTGGTCCGCTCCAATGGGGGTCGACTGCTGGAAAGCGTCACCATCTCCGCCGGCGTCACGTACGGCAAGCCGGGTGCCACTCCCGGCGATTTGATGGGCGCGGCTGACGCCGCTATGTACCGCGCCAAACATCTGGGTCCCGACTGCGTCTCGATCTGACGCGCGCCCGCTCCGCCGGGCTCGCATTCAACGCCTCTACCGCGCACACTGCAGGTTTATGTTCGTGTAACCGGGCCAACCCGCCTGCCATGCAAGTCCTGAGCTGCGCCAATACCACACCCGCCTACGGAGCGACCGGATCGGTGCCCGTGCTCAACGTCGCTATTGGCGAAACCTTCTGTATCGAGACCAACGACCGATTCGAGATGATGCCAGGCGGCGGTCAGCCAGACCCGGAAATCGTGCGCGCGCTGATCGGGCCAGTCCACGTAGAGGGCATCGCGGCTGGAGATACGCTGGCCATCGAGATCGTGGACATAACGCCACGCACGGATTGCGGCTACCTGCTGGCATCTTCGCGTTTTGGCCTGCTCGGCGATCAGGTCGCAACGCGGGCCAAGGTGATTCCGATACGCGGTGACCAGGTGTTTCTGACGGACCAGACAACCATCCGGTATGCCCCCATGATCGGGAAGATCGGCGTAGCCCCCGATAGACCAGAACCCGGGACGGCAACCGGGGCATTCGGCGGCGCGTTGAGCTGCATCCAGATTGCACCGGGGGCCACGCTGTACGTCAAAGCGGCACGCGACGGCGCGGGCGTGTGCCTGGAAGACGTGCACGCGGCGATGGGTGACGGCGAGGCGACGGCATCGGCGGTTGAAATGGCTGCCAGCGTGACGCTCCGTTGCACGCGCTACGAGGGACCTGTCTTACCATTGCCAGCTTTGACCAACGCGGATGAGTTGGTTGTTTTCGCAAAAGGCGATACGGCAGACATCGCCGCCCGCGCGGCCACAGATGCACTGCTGGAAGCCCTGATGACACACCGGGACATCGACCTGACGGAAGCCGCATTGATTGTTGGTGCCGCCGGTGACGTGCGCATATCGTTTATTGGCTCCACCCCCGTTCAGGCGCGCGCGGCGATCGCGCGCCACTTGTCAGGAATCTAATCCCATGACCATCACACGTGATCTGCCGGTCTGGCGCTCGCTCATGTACGTACCGATCAACGTTGACAAGTTTGTCACCAGGGCGCACACCCGCGGCGCGGACGTCATTCAACTGGACCTGGAGGACAGCGTGCCACCCTCGGAAAAAGCGGCCGCGCGTCAGCTGGTCGAGCGTGTAACGCCACAGGTACGCGCCGGGGGCGGCGACGTGGTGGTGCGGATCAACCGGCCTATCCAACTGGCCGTGCGCGATATCGAACACTCGGTGGTTGAAGGCGTGGACGGGCTGGCCATCACGAAGGTCGACAGCGCATCGCATCTGAAGATTCTCGATGAACTGGTAAGCGAGCTGGAGCTGGCCCGCGGCCTGCCCGTTGGCGGCATCCGCTTTATCGCGATGATCGAAACGGCAG
>CEUN01030191.1_pt1 | contig 19823 bp, 12 predicted proteins | sample 361501 | NCBI WGS metagenome assembly CEUN01 (sample SAMEA2622801, study PRJEB7988) | marine metagenome | biome: marine biome (ENVO:00000447); feature: marine epipelagic mixed layer (ENVO:xxxxxxxxx); material: "saline water (ENVO:00002010), including plankton (ENVO:xxxxxxxx)" | depth 120 m | reverse complement strand
GTAGCGATTGGTGCTATTCTGGGAGGTGGCTTCCTCGGACTGTTCAAGATGGCCCCAACATTCATCGGGATCTTCGGAGACATCACCCAGGCATTCACAGGGGAGCAGGGGGAGGAGTTCGTCGAGGGGAAGGGGTGGTACGAATGGCCACTCTACCACATACCAATTTTCATGCTGATCTCATTCATCGCAATCACAGCCATCTTCGTCCTAGGCGGTTACCCAGTAGTGCCCTCGCTGATATTCTCGATTGTCCTCCTATCGACCACATTCCTCCTTGGCGCAATCGCCGTCCGAGTCATGGGTGAGACTGGAATCGAACCCGTCTCCGGCACATCGTTCATCGTACTCCTCATCCTGCTGATGATTTTCCTGAACTTCGACGTCGGTCTGACCAAGGAGGAGGCGATACTGATGTCACTGGTAGGAACTACCGTGTTCGGATCTGCGATCAGCATGAGCGGAACCGTGGTCGGCGACTACAAGAACAGCCTATACATCGGAAACAGGCCATACCACATCTCGAAGGGCAATATCATGGGTGTCGTGCCGGGAGCCATTCTGGGCGCAGGGGTCGCGATCTTCCTCTCCAAGCTTCTAGCCGATGGGACCATAGAACTCCTAGCCCCACAAGCAAACGCATTCGCCTACTTCACCACGATACTAGCCGAGGGACAAGGAAACTGGAGCGCACTGCTCATTGGCATGGCCCTTGGTGCCTTCGCTGAATGGGCCACGGGAATGGGGACCTCATTCGGGTTGGGGATGTACCTACCCACCCCTGCGACATTCCCGATGCTAATTGGGGGCGCATACCGCTCTTGGTGGGAGGAGAGGAGGCTCAAGCCAGTCGTAGAGTCGGTTAGGAACGAGGAAGGAGGGCCCGCTGCAGAGAAGAGGAGTGCGCAGATGCTGCTTCTGACCTTCATGATTGCAGCCGGCGCACTTACTGGGGAGGCGTTCTACGGGGTCGAGGCTGCAATACTCGCTGTCCTGGATGGACTTGTGGTGAATGAGCAGGCGCTCTCTCTCTACTCATGGTGGCCGTACGCTAGACTTGGCGGATTCGTTATGATCAACGTCATTCTCGGAGTAATCATATACGCTCTTTTCAGCAAGGCCGGCATCATCGGTGGTGGTCCGGGAGATGAGCCACCCAAGGCCACAAAGGTCAGAGCCACAGACAGGGGGCCAAAGAGGGGCACGGGCGTACTTGATGCCGAACTGGCGGACTGACCATGGCGGATGCCAATAAACCACCTGCAGTAGCATGGCTGACGCTGTCAGTCGCCGTCCTCGCTGTCTCAAGCGCTGGCATAGTGCTACAGGAGATGTCCGACGTTCCCCCGATACTCAGAGCTTCTTGGAGGATGCAAGGCACCGCTCTAGTTCTCCTTCCAGGATTTCTCTACCAGTTATCTCGACCCTCAGAGTTCGAACTCAACCGAAATGACGCCAAACTAATCCTGGCTTCTAGCCTATTCCTTGCTATCCACTTCGGCAGTTGGGTTTGGTCTTTGGACAATACTAGCCTAGTACACAGCCTCCTATTCGTAAACACTCACCCCTTGGTGGTGGTTGCAATAATGCCGTTCCTCGGCGAAGCTGTCCGAAGAGGACACATCGCGGGTGTGCTATTGGGTTTCGGAGGCGCCACGGTATCCCTGGTGGACCTGGGTGACGGCGGCCAGGTGTCACTCGTCGGAGACTTTGCTGCATTTGTCGGGGCCGTGACCGTGGTGGGGTACATCATTGTTGGAAGGAACCTCAGATTCAAGAGGGGCATGCCGATTTTCATTTACGCATTCCCAGTGACCCTAGCAGCGGGAATCTGGCTCTCTTTCGCGACGGCGTTCTTCGAGGGCTCTTCGTTGTCGCACATTGAGCCAACGGACTCGCTATTCGGTTGGTCCGACCCAATTTGGATCATGTGGGTCGCTTACCTCTCATTGGGTCCCGGTCTATGCGGGCACACTGGCGTTAACACTGTACTTCGATGGATTCCACCAATCGTCGTGTCCATCGCATTGCTGATGGAACCCTTACTTGGCGCAATTATTGGCTGGCTGTGGACCAACGAGGTCGTTATAGGGCTGCCAACTGTAGTCGGCGGACTCATGATGATGGCGGGCGCAATCACTGTCACTCTCCAGGAGAAGGGCCAGAATTCCGGTGAATCGGTTTCATAACATGATTTCCGCACGGAATGACGATGACATTCCCCCTGCTCCTGACAAATGACGATGGCATACACTCCGCCGGTCTCCAGGAGCTGGCCTCTTCCCTGAACGAGAGGGGACACCCATTAGTCGTCCTGGCACCGCTTAGTGAGCAATCTGCTGTTGGCATGAAACTCACCCTTCGTGACGATATGGCATTCCAGGAGCACATGGAAATCGCCGATAGGATAAGGGTAAACGATGAAGTCCCACTCCGTGTTTTCTCCCTGGACGGATCCCCATGCGATTGCGTGATCGTCGCAATAGACGGTGGCCTCAGAGCATGGTCTCCAGAGATCGAGCCGTGGATGTGCATCTCTGGCATTAACAGGGGGCCGAACCTATCCGTAGACGTCCTTCACTCGGGCACAGTCTCTGCGGCTCGAGAATCTGCACTGTACGGCCTGCCATCACTATCGGTGAGCCTAGCGACATACTCGCATGAGGACTACTCGGATTCCATAGGTGCAACGATGGAAGTGATCGACTACCTTTCCGTATTAGTGACAAATAAGCCAGAAAACCTACTGAGGCCCCAGGGATCCAAGAAAAAACCCCCCGAAGGCATCGATAGCGACTCCATCAGGACTTGGTTTCTCCAAGGCAACCTGTTTCTGAACCTCAACGTCCCGGAGAAATGGGGTGGCTCCTTCCAGACGGTCCCCCTTGGCGCTAGGTGGTATCACAATGCAACAGACATGCTGCAAAAGGACGCAATGGGGGTTGCTTTCGAGGTCGGGGCAGCTCGAATAGTGGATGAGAACCTGGAAATGACCGATTGCAACGCTGTTGTTAATGGAAAGGCGGCATTAACTCCTCTGGCAAGCTGGCCTCAGAATCATCCGCTAGGTGTTCCGCAGTCAGTGATGGATGCGTCAACCAAGATGGGTAAAGACGGGATGCCAGAGTGGTTCTAGTCGCCATCAAGAAGATAGTGAAGAATGGTAATGCACGAATGGCCCTGGAGCCATCTACTACCCAGTGAGAGAGAAAGCGGATCCTGGAGTGATTTCGTGTCATTCTTGGTCAGTGGCTTGTCATCAGAGATGATGAACCCAAAATCAATCGAAGTTGGCAAATCAGAGAAATCTCCCCCATCAGCATCCATTATTACTGGGCATATCCCTCTGGATGACCATTCTTCAAGCGTCTGCTCAATATCGCCTCCTGAGTGGAGAATCCCACTGCTGTACTCTCTGAATTGCCCTCTGGGGGGTACTGACTCCTTCAAGACCGCCTTGATCTGACCAGATATCGACCTTTCATCTGGCCTGACTCCCCCTAGGGTGGAACCGTTGAACCAAATTCTCCTGCTTGGCCCCTCACCACCCATCAGGTGGAGCAAAACATGACTATCCCTCCTAATTCCATGAGAGACGAATAGTGCTGAATTCACCGCCCTAGCAAGAACGTCCATCCTCCCTCCAGAACCAGCAAGATCATTCAGATTCAGAGACCCTGAACTAGGTGCCCTATGTCCAATGATGGCAAACCACCTTTCCAAATGATCACCCTAGATCGAGATCGTCATCGATGCCCATCATCGATTGCATTTGACGCCTCATCTTCCTGTCGCCCCTGAATCCTCGCATCATCTTCTTGCTTCTATTCCATTGCGTTAGAAGCTCCTTGACCTCCCTTTCCTCACATCCAGCACCTCTTGCAATACGCCTAATCCTGCTTGACTTGAGTAGCAAGGGATCATCCTTTTCCTCTTGGGTCATTGAGTCCATAACTATTCGGTATTTGTCGAGATTTGCCTGCATCTGCCTCTTCTGCGCCACTCCCATGTTCCCCATTCCGCCGAACATCGTATCTGGCAAATGCGAGAGTACCTTGTCCAGCGTGCCAATCTTGCTCATCATTTCCATCTGGGCATACATGTCTGTGAGGGTAAATCTGCCTGACATCAGCCTCCTAGTCAGGCGCATTGCTTCTTGCTCATCTAGGTCCTCCGGTGCTAGATCAATTAGCCCCTTGATATCCCCCATCCCTAGCAATCGTGAAATGAACCTATCAGACTCGAATTTCTCGATATCACCAATCTTCTCTCCCTCCCCAACGAAGACGATCGGTGCACCTGTCGTCGAAACTGCGCTTAGAGCGCCACCGCCTCTTGCAGTACCATCCAACTTGGTCACTATGGTCCCAGTTACTCCAACTAGTTCGTGGAATGTTTCGGCCATCGGGCCAGCAGCCTGTCCAACCTGGGCATCAATAACTAGGAACCTCTCTGAGGCATTGGCAATTCGAGCGATATCTAGCAATTCATCTTTCAGCTCTCCATCAAGGCTGTCCCTTCCAGCGGTATCAATGATTACGATATCAGACGTACCCACCTTCTTCAGGCCATTCCTGACTATTTCCGCTGCATCCTCAGACCCTGGCTCCCCGTATACTTCTACACCCGTCCCTTCGAGCATCTGACTCAATTGCTCGAATGCACCTGGGCGATGCACATCTGCCTCTATTACCGAGACCTTTGCACCATGGCTTCTTCTCCACCAATCTGCTAGTTTGGCAGTAGTTGTGGTTTTTCCCTGGCCATACAAACCAACCATTAGCACTGTCTGATTGTGGGGTTTTATTTCCCTGGGCTGACCAAGAATCCTAACCAGCTCTGAGTAAATCAGATTCATTGCATGTGTTTCTAATTTAACCCCCGGGCGAGGCTCTTCGTCGACCATCCCTCTTTCTACTCGTTCTGTGAGCTCCTTAGCCTGCCTAACATTGAAATCAGCCTCTAGAAGTGCCCTTCTGAGCGATTTGCTAAGATCCTTGACGGTCTCTTCGTCAATCTTCCTCTTGCCCTTGAGAACTCCTATGGAACCTAGAACTCTACGCTTGAATCCTTCTAGCGCCATGGGTTTCGGCATCAATCGTGTGGTTTGAACATTGTCTGGCCAGTTAGAGGCAAGAAAGCCCTCTAATATCCGCTGTACTGAAAGGGAACCCGTCATTGGGGTGTATATGGCTGAAGCACCCATTGAGATGTGGGAGATGCAGATAGCCTTCGCCATCGGTCTACTTGGGATCTACGCCGGTTGGCGAGGAACCATAGCAAAAATGACAGGATTCTATGACCTGTCCGGGGCCGTTAAAACATTACTATACGGTATAATTTCCGGAGTATTGGTCGCTTCTGCCATAGACGTCTTGATTTTGTCAGAAGTCAGAAATGAGACTCAGAACATAATCTCGATTAGTGCTATTGCACTAGTTATTGCTCTTGCTGAGTCTTCATTTACTCTATTCGTACTTGGTCGCTCTAGAACCGTCGGATTGAGGGCATGCGCTCCATATGGGTGGACACTTGGTCTGGGTTTTGGGGCAATGCGTTCCGCCCACCTAAACGTTCGATTATTCGATCCAGTTGTGTGGGAGGGAACGGGCTTCACTTCTGCAAATGTCGCATTGGCTTTGGTTCTCACCGTGGTAACCTGCCTTGGCCATGCATCAATAACAACCTGGCAAGGTTCTAGAATCATCGAAAACAGCAGATTACGACCAATAGTTTACGCTTCGATCGCACGCTCTGCCCTGATTCTTGCCACAGTTCTGACGGTATTCTTCCCGCCGACACTAGCACTGGTCGCCCCTATTGTGGCGTGGTCTTGGTTCCCCGCCCAGGAATCATGGCTACCATCCGGACTCACTCCTGCTGCAAGACAGGCATATAGGAGAACAATTAGACAAGCTGAAATCATCCAATCCAGAGCGGACAGTAGAATCAGAGGAAAGTTAGTCGATTCCGAGGAATAGTACGAGAAAAAGGCCAGATTTGCAATTTTCCAGTCATGGCGCAGGATTATATCCAAATCACATATTCATTTGACTGAATGCGAGTCATTATCGCAGGTGCCGGCGAGGTCGGCCGGGGTGTCGCCGCCGCGCTTCGTGGTGAGAAGAGGGGCGTAGCGATGATCGACCCGGATCCTAATGCAATCAGTGACTCTCAGTCTCTGGATTGCCTCTTGATTACCGGCAACGCACTATCTAGGGACTCATTGGTCAGGGCTGGAATAAGCGACGCCGAAATCATCGTTTTCGCCACAAATGATGACAACGTGAACATATTGGGATGCGCATTCGCCAAACGAGTATTCAGTGAGCAGGTAGGCGATAGGACCGCTTCAGGACTAATTACGATAGCAAATGTTCGTGATTCTGAAATCACCCATCCGACAAGGGGTGCGGGACCTTTGGAGAACTGGGCTCGGACTAACTTCGTAGTTTCACCCTCCACAGATGTGGTGGAACAATTGATTTCCGGTCTGGTCGCACCATCACTTTCTGACATCATCCCCCTCGGAGAAAATGCGTGGATTGTCGAGTCTAGCGTATCATTGGACTCTCCACTAATCGGGTCAACAATAGTTGATGCCAACTCTAGGGCACTTTCTGACCCCGATTATCCCAGGATTATAGCCATGAAAGGGCAAGGTAGCAAGGGAAGGATAGTTTCAGGAAATGAAATTATCCAAGAAGGGGACATGCTCGTTTTCGTCATTGGTGATACGAAGTTCTTCGGGGACGTCTCCAGAATGGTCGGAGATGTAGACTCGGAGATGCCAGAGAAGCCCAGGGTTGCCGTTTTCGGTGCAACAAGCTTCGGGAGCAAGCTGGCTGAGCACTATCTCGGTAAAGGCTCGAATGTGGTGATAATTGAGCCAGACCTAGACGCAGCAAATGCAATCGTCGGTTCACGAATAGGCGTAAACAAGCGTCTCGATGTAATTCACGGGGACCCCCAGGACGAAGATCTGCTAAGGGAACTAGCAGTAGAGGATCACGATATTGCAATTTCGACACTGAGTGATGACAATCTGAATATTTCAATCGCAATGAGGACCTTTGACAAGGGCGTCTCTAGGACTGGACTGATTCTCAAGGACAGAGCACTCGTAGAGGCTATTCAGAGAATAGGTCTCAGACCTGTCAGCAAGCGCAGAGTTGCCGTAAAATCAATTCTCAAAGCAATCCACATGCATGTTCCAGGGCTTTACGAACCAATTCCAAGAATCCCATCCTTAGTTTCAATGTCCGCGGAAGTCAATCCCGGTAGTTCACTAATGGGCAAAGAACTGGACGAAGTTGAGGACATCATCGGGGCGAATCTAGTAATGCTCGAGAGGATGGGGGCAGATGGGTCCTTCAACAATATCGTGGCAGAGGAGATTGGCCCCCTGGAGGAAGGAGATCGAATCTATCTGATTCTAGAAATTGACGATGTAGGGAAGGCCGAGGAGTCACTGCGGAGTTAGTATGCGCTGGGAAGTTGTAAGCCTAGTTCTCGGTTGGACCATTGGATTGGTTTCATTACCCTTGGCAGTAGTTGGTCTTTACAGCCTATACTCGGAGGGACTAGAGCCTGCAATTCGCACATTCGCGATCCCCGCTATGATTTCTATTTCGGTCGGATACTCTCTCGTCTTCCAGTCCCGTGTTTCCGACCCCTCAGCAAGGGTAAGGGATAGAGAGGCATTTGCCTCCGTCGCGTTAGGATGGATTCCAGTGGTGATAGTGGGGGCATTGCCCCTTTGGCTGGGGGGGATGTTCCACGGCCCCTTCGGCGAATACTGGGATCCAGGTAATGAGAATTCGTTTAGCCAGATTTCGTATGGATTACTCCACTCGTGGTTTGAGTCAATGTCAGGTTTCACCACAACCGGAGCATCACTCGTCGATCCTGCCACTAGTCCTGTTTGTGGATCCGGTATTGCAGGAATCAATGAATTCCAAGGGGACTGCTTGGGGAGTCAAAGGAAAAGCCTCATTCTTTGGCGCTCAATTTCCCAGTGGATCGGTGGAATGGGGGTAATTATGCTAGGGCTCCTAATATTCTCCAGGGCCCTTGGCGGGGGGATGGCGCTAGCCCGGGCCGAACTAACCGGCCCCTCGGTTTCGAATCTAGGAACAACTCTGGAGAGCACCGCTCGTAAACTATGGTCAATTTACGTCGGTCTCACGCTTCTACAGGCCATCCTCCTTTTTCAGTTTACAAAGATGGGTTCTTTTGATTCTATTAACTATGCACTAACGACAATGCCATCAGGTGGATTTGGAACCACTGATGGTGGAATTATGCACTTCGATGACGCAATTATCGAATCCATTGTGATGGTCTTCATGATACTTACGTGTATCAACTTCAGCCTGCTATATTTTGCATTCTCTGGTAGATCAAAAGAGATTTGGAAGGACGAAGAACTCCGGACATATCTGCTAATCGTTTTCATCGCATGGATTGCTATGGCGATAAACATCTATCGCTCGGATGATTTGGGATACGGATTTCTGGAATCAATCAGGCACTCCATTTTCCAGGCCATTTCGATTACAAGTACCGGATATTCTAGCGCCAACTTCTCCGATTGGCCAGTCTTCAGCCAATTTGTCCTACTCCTACTGATGATTATTGGGGCCAGCGCAGGATCAACTGGCGGCGGACTCAAGGTGCTACGAATCAGAATTGCATTTGAATTGGCCAAGAGGGAAGTAATGAAAATCATCCAACCAAGAAGGGTTGTCGCTATCAGATTCAACCGTTCTGTGGTTGACGAGGAAAGGGTCTGGATCATTCTGGGAATGGTTAGCTCATGGATGGTCCTAGTCACTGCATCGATGCTGACCATTTCTTTCCTAGAGCCAAATCTCGACATGGATGACGTATTATCGGTATCAGTATCATTACTCGGCAATACTGGCCCTGCATTGGGTGACTTCGGTCCTTCTGGAGCCGCTTCCTCATGGGCGGCCATGAGCACCCCTTCCCTTCTGGCATCAACCATGCTGATGTGGCTAGGACGTCTCGAACTGCTCACAGTCCTGGTGCTTCTTCACCCAAGGACATGGGAGTCAGACTAGCCGAATCTGTCCAGGGTCGACTGGCCATCGTCTTCGACTTGACTATCGGGGGGCTTCTCCACTAGTATCTCAGCACCCCTGCCTAACTCTTCTTCACCGAAAGACTCCATTATCTTCTTTGCACTCTTGCTAGACTTCGGAATCCCATGCATGGCAAGATGGTCCTCCGCGGTCAAGCCGATCTTCTTCGCAACTCTGAAATCAGCCTCAGATCCACCTAGGCTCGGATTATGGGTGGCAAGCAGAGTCGGCCACAGATCTTCCCTAATCGAAGCGCGACTAGTCCCGAACTTCTCAGACAGACCCGAAATAAGGCTGCCAGTCCGCCAGGATTCGCCACCCCTCCTTAGGAAGTCGGGGAAACTGACGAACACCTCATTCTCACTTCCACCAGTCGAGACAGAAGCTATTGCCTGAGCAGGCAATGCTGAACCCCAGTACCATGATCTGAAAGCCCGATTGGAGAATTTCGTTGCTAGAAATGAATCCGATTTGCACATGGCCGCTGATACTGACTCCAAGCTGGAGGATGCCATTATTGACTGATTGTTCCAAGCGAACCAAGCTAGCATCTCATCCGGGTCCTTGTCCGAGTTCCGGACAATCTCGGAGACTCTTTCGCCCGATTGAGTCGTGTAGGCTTTCTTTAGTGAGTTGAAGACGTTGATCTGCGAGTCCCTAACGACCGCCTCTGAGAGTTCTCTGACCGCACTCATTTCGATATGCCCCTCGACTATGCAAGAAAGTGACTGCAGATCTCTGACCAGGGCTCTGAGATCGCCTGGATTACCATCAATAAGGGCATTAAGGGACTCGGGATCAATTCCGACGCCCTCAGAATCCAGAACTCTGAGAGCTATTCTCCTGAGGTCAGACCTATCCACCCTCTCGAAAATGACATTCTCTGAGACCCTAAGTACCCTATCCCTGTTGGATCTCCAATTCCCACCACGTCCCCATAGCCTCATCGGGTCATTACAAGTCATTATCACTGGATTCTTGGTATTTTTTAGCAGGTTGAGGAGCTCTGCTTTCCCCCCAGAGTCACCCCTCAATACTGACCCATCATCTTCGGAAGAAATAGACTTCTCAATACGATCTTCAGAGATTTTTGCGAAACCCCCACTGAGATGGTCAACTTCGTCAAGCAGAACCACCGTCCTAATGGTCTTGGAGGAGTCCGTTGAGAAATTCTCGAGCGAGAAATTCTGAGACCCCCTAGTCGCCGACCCTCTTATTGCAGCCGCATTCCTCTGCTCAGAAGCGTTTAACTCAACGACCTTCCAACCTCTTTCTTTGGCCAGTGCATGTGCTAGAGTAGTCTTTCCGACTCCAGGGGGTCCCGAGAGAAGCAAACCCCTCTTTTTCGGAACCTTTCCCCCAGACCAACCATCTAGCCACAACTTGACCCTTCTCAACTTGTCTCCATTGCCCTCCATCTCAGATATTGTCGAAGGGCGATATCTTTCTGTCCAATCATCTGGACTGCTGTCCCCTTCCACGGGCATAGATGCCCTAGGCGACACTTGAAGATTAGCCTAGAATAGGGACTGCAGCGAGCCCGAAGCAATGCCCTCAATCAGAGCATCGACGTCAGCACGAACCTGCCTCTGGTCATCCCTTCTTCTGATTGTCACGGTACCGTCATCCAGAGACTGATGGTCAATCGTCACGGCCCAAGGGACCCCGATCTCATCGGCCCTTGCATACCTTCTACCGATTGATCTGCTAGTATCAATTTCAGCGATAATGCCAGAAATTGAGGAAATAAGGGACAAAACCTCTCTCGCCATCACATCCATGCCATCCTTGGAGAAAAGTGGCAATACAACTAGGTCACAAGGAGCCAAAGATGGCTCCAGAGTCAATATTGTGTACTCCTCTCCTTCTTTTTCCAATTCAAGATAGTTGTGATCGAGGATATGCCAGATTATCCTGTCTATGCCGAATGCCGGCTCAATTACGTGTGGTGTGAAGTACTCTCCGGAGATCACCGTCTCCTGAAGACTTCTAGTCACCATGCCCTCTTCTATCTCCACTTTAGTGCCATCAACAAGAGATAGCGTAAAGGGTAGACTTTCGGGTATTTCTTTCAATCCTGATAATGCCGCTGACACATCCGCAGCCCTTTCTCTGAAAGCGGGCCCTATGACCGAGCCCTCGGGCTTTAGGACCTCACGACTCTCCTTTACTGGAGCTTCGAAGTTCCTCCAGCCCTTCAATAGCCCAGATTTGGAATAATTCTCATGCGACTCCAAATCATGACAAGTCCTATTGGCTATCCCGACAACCTCAATCCATCCGTGCTCGCCACTGAGTTCGCAGTCCCAGCAGTCAGAAGCGTAATGAGCCATCTCAGTACTAGCGTGCTGTCTGAACCTAACTTTTGAGGGATCGACACCGACATCTTCGAGGAACTGCATTGTCATAGCCAGGAACCAAGCCACGGTTGGGTGTTTCACAATCCCCGATTCGAACGCTTCTTCGATTGTTACCTCCACCTCACTCGGGTGAGGTCCATCGGGGTCAGGAAGAATGCGGACCTTTCTCACCCATCTGCTCAAATCGGTGGTAGGAGGACTTTCGGGATCGATGAAATACTCCAATTCAGCCATATTGAACTCCCTGAGCCTAATCATCCCCTGTCGAGGGCTAATTTCGTTCCTGTATCCCTTCCCTGTTTGCATTGCTCCGAATGGTAGCCTCTGCCTGAAATGCCTGTAGAGCGCCGGATAAAGCATGAACATCCCCTGAGCCGTCTCCGGTCTCATGTAAGCAGCCCTCGAACCGCTCATCGCACCAATGCTCGTTTGGAACATCAGATTCATCGCACTAGCACCTAACCAGTCCTGGGAATCACAACTTGGGCATTTCACCCCCTTCTTCGCAATCAATTCATCGAGCTCAGAAGCATCCAATGTGTCCGGATTTTCGTGTAACCCGTCAAGCAGATGATCGCTCCTGAATGTCCCTCCGCAGGATTTGCATTCAGACATCTTGTCATTGAATTCACCCACGTGTCCACTTGCTACAAGAACTGGCTCAGGGGTAATTGTCGGCGAATCAATCTCTACTACGTTAGGAATATTGCCCCAGTGTTCAATCCACGAATTAACCACACGTCGCTTTATTCTGGCTCCAACCGGTCCGTAATCTACTAGACCAGACACTCCGCCATATATCTCGAAAGATGGAAGCACTATCCCTCTCCTGCGCAGCAGGGAGCTCAGTCTCGACAGCCTCCCTTTGTCGTCCATATGGACAACGACAACCAATCGTGGTTTTCAAGCCATCCTAATGTTCAGGGATATCCATGCGATTGAGTTGCCATCACGAGTTTTTCGGGCACAATTGGACAATTTCAGACTAATTATTGAGAAGCATTAATTTATGCAATCGATACCCTGAAACGCAAGGTGGTTTGAAAAAAATGCCAGAAATTACGTATGTCTCAGAGATTTCAGAGACCGAGGACATTCTGAGCAAACTCTCCCCCCCAGTGAGGAATTGGTTTCAAGACAAGTTTCCCGATTTCACCGAGCCTCAGAAAGTTGCCATACCCCAGATTCTGTCGGGGGAGCACCTGCTACTATGCTCACCCACGGGTTCTGGAAAGACTTTGACCGCATTCCTTTCAATTATTGATGACTTGGTTCGGAAATCTCTAGAGGGCAAGCTAACAGATTCCGTCCAATGCATCTACATATCCCCAATCAAGGCCCTGGCAAACGATATCCAGAAGAATCTAATCGGACCTCTTACAGAAATAAAGGAGAGATTCCTACCCGGTAGGGCTCAGGAGATCAAAGTAGGCCTCAGAACAGGTGATACGCCCCAGAAAGAAAGGGAGAGGATGCTGAGGAAGCCCCCTCACATTCTGATCACTACTCCGGAATCGTTGGCCCTCGCCCTCGCCTCGAAGAGGTTTCGACCTCTTCTGAATGACTTGCAATGGTTGATTGTCGACGAGATGCACTCCCTTGTGCCGACAAAGAGGGGGACTCATCTGTCTCTGAGTCTTGCACTAATGGACTCTGTAGTTGAATCTGATGTTCAGAGGATTGGCATCAGTGCAACAATGGAGCCCCTTAGCGAAGTCGCCGAGTTCCTAGTTGCCAGTGACTCTAGAGAGGAACAAGGAAATCAGCAGAGAGTCTCGATAGCCAAGATTTCAGGGTCAAGAAAACTCGACCTGGACATCATCCTACCTACTCCAAGATTCTCATCAATACCCGTTAAGGAGGTTCTAGATCACAATATCGATCGAATCAAGGAGCTTGTGGAGGCCCACACCACAACCCTTGTTTTCGTGAATACTAGGAACATGACAGAGACTTTCGTACAGCGTCTTAAAGTTGCAGGGGTAGCCGGCGTTGAAGGCCACCACGGTTCAATGGATAAATCAATTCGGCTAGATGTAGAACAGAGGCTCAAAGATGGTAAACTGAGGTGCGTAGTTTCATCCTCGAGCCTCGAAATGGGAATCGATATCGGATCAGTTGACTTGGTAATCCAAGTTGGCTCTCCTGGTTCCATTGCCACGGCTCTTCAGAGGATTGGTAGGGCAGGCCACCAGGTAGGGGGCCTACCAAGGGCACGTTTCCTACCTACCTCATCTCATGATCTACTCGAGATTGTCGCACTTCAGAATGGAATACTATCGGGGAACATGGATCTGTTAAAGTTCCCACAGAATTGCCTAGATGTTCTGGCGCAGTTCCTAATCGGATTGACAATAATCAGGGAATGGGACATCGACGAAGCTTACGAATTGGTGCAAGCATCTTGGCCATATCGTAAACTCCCCTATGAAGACTACATCGAAGTGCTGGACCTCTTGGAAGAGGAGAGAAGAGTGTGGGTTGATTGGGAGGAGAATCGTTTCGGAAAGAGGGGCTACGCCCAAATGATATACTACACAAATATAGGCACCATTTCTCCAGACAACAACTATCTCGTCTTCACTTCAGATGGGACGCTAGTCGGTCAACTATCCTCTTCATTCGTTTCCAGCATGAGGAATGGTGACGTTTTCCTTCTGGGAGGATCAACATACAGGGTTGCTAGCGTAATCGGAACCAGGGTGAATGTGACCCCGGCAACCGGTTTCCGCCCCACAATACCATCTTGGACCGGAGAAGCGATGAGCAGGACTAGCGAACTAAGCAACGAGGTCCTCGGACTATTGGGTATCCTATCCATCCAGTATAGGACCGGAAATCCGATTACTCCATTCCTAGTTGACGTAATGGGCCTCAATAAACCAGTAGCTAACGCATTATCCCAGTTTCTGGACGAACACTCTGCCACTACCTTCCAGGTCCCTTCTCGGGACCGAATCCTTGTTGAACAGGTCGAAGCACCTCTGCCCACCTATGTGGTTACGACATGTAGGGGCAGGGCATTCAATCTAGCACTAGGTTACCTATTCGCTGGAATGGCAACCAGGGATGACATCATCGTGCACGAGCTCTCTTTCGATGAGAATGGATTCATGGCAAAATTGAGCCACGAGGTCGAGGTTTCTCTCATACCTGAGGTTTTCCGAGGAAAGGGTAGCGAGGAAATCCTAAACAAGTACCTCATAGATTCACAGCTCTTTGCAAAACGTTTCCGCGAGGTCTCTTCAAGGAGCATGCTGAATCCTAGAAGGATTGGGGCCGAGGAGGTGAGCCCCAAGCAATTCCAGGTCAAAGCAGAGCAGATAATGAACAAACATAGGAAAATGGATGATTCCGTAATCGTTAGGGAGGCAATGAATGAGATCCTAACAACAGACTTGGGAATGGGGCAGCTAAGACAATTCATAGAGAGGATGGATGGCGAGGACGTTCGAATTGTGCATCGCAGGGTCAAGATACCCTCTCCATTGGGGCTGACCCTATTCATGTCCTCTTTCGAGGACCTTCTTTCTCTCAGGACACGGGCATACCTGATCAAGGATGTCGACCCCGAAATACTCAGGCGTCTATTGGGCGCAAGATCACTAGCCACTGAGCTTGACAAGGAAAAGCTCAGCGATTACTACCAATCCAAGGTCTCGATACCAACAAATGCCAATGAACTGCTCAGGCTGATGGACATGGGAGGGGGTCTGGAGAGGCAACTCACTCATCCCTTGTACAGTGAAAAGCTGAAGGGAATTGAATTCGAAAAGATGCGCTCCTGGGTCCATGACCTTGCAGAGAGGGGGCTAATTACCAAAGTAAGGGGGACCGGCCTTGAGAAGATAGACGGCAAGTGGTTCTCGATGAGGATGACTGAGGTGCACGGGACCCTTGGCTGCCTCGCTGTTGCAGGGGCCGCTGAGATGGATGATCTCAGGGAACTGTATACTGGGGGTCTGAACTATGAGGTCGGTGAGGGTTATGTCGGGGGGGAGCCATCCAATTGGAAGAAAAAGGCACTCTCTGACCCAATGGACTGCCTGAGGCTAAAACTTCTAGATATGCTAGGTTCGGAGGGCCCACAGACTATTGAATCACTCAGCTCCCGCCTTCCTTTCCCAACTGCTCAGGTAGAATCTGTTCTTCAGGAGCTCGAGATGAGGAACCTTGTCTCGATTGGATTCTTCACTCAAACAGACGAGGGCGAGTTCATTCTCAGAATTGATGAGTACAGGATCACAGGCGGCGAATTCAATGTCATTGACTATAGAACCCTCCAGACATTAATTCTGAACAAGTCATTTTCCAGGTTCGAAGAGCCAGCAGATGCAATTCGCAATCTAACATTTGTTCAGAGGAGGGAGGAGTTACTACATCGCGTCGAGAATTATAGATTCCGTGATTGGAAGGACATTAAACATGATTCTGACGTATACAACGGAAGATTACTCCACAATAGGGTGGGGTACACCCTAAGTGAAAAACTACCCATGCTGATGGGCCTTCGTTCAGAGCCTTGGTTCGGTCCTCTCGAAGAGGAGTTGATTGAGAAGATTCCCGAAGAGGGAATATCCAGAAACGACCTATTTTCCGAATATCCCAAGGGCAAAGAGAATGCACACATCCAGAGGAGCCTGAAGTCCGCGCTCTCGAATATGGAAAGGCAACTCGTGGTGGCTAAGCAGTTCGTCGATGTTCCAAACCGTAAGAGGTCAATGGCCATCTTCAAGAGACTTCACGGAAGAATCAAACCATTACCTTTCGACAAGGCACTAACCGAATTAATTGCTCGAATAGGGCCCGTTAGGCTACACACTCTGAGACTTTTCGTCTCTAGGCCAGTGGAGGAACTGGCAGACACACTTCGGGAACTAGAGAGGAGAGGATCAATTGCTAGGGTTGTAGCCCTCCAACCCGATCCCACGGACTACTATTCTTCTCACGAAGACGCAGAAAGCCTCCTCTCACCCCTGCCAGAAGATAGGAAGATGCGGATCCTCGCACAATCAGATCCATTCAGCAGCCGTTTCATACAGGAGGTCAGACTTCTACTAAAGCAAGGATGGTACTATCCTGTCTTCAAGGGGGTCGACCCAATAGGAAGAGTCCTTATGTTCGTGGTCAATGACTACTTGGAAATAAAGGACATCAACATCCCGCACTCCTATCTTGATGACTTCAAGAAAACATTCGCCGAATTGCTAGAAAACTACAGGGATAGACTCGTAGACGTATCAGTGCTTCATGCATTCAATGGAGTACCTGTCCACGACTGCGACGAGAACATCCAGCAGATACTAGCCGAACTGGGATTCTCATCAATGGGGGATGGGGAGCGATACATCAGAGGGGGGGTGGTGGAACCAAGATCAAGAAAGGAAATCAATAGGATGCTTTTCTACCACCATTCAATCCACCAAAATAGTAGGTGGGAGAATGAGACTATCGCCCTCGAGAACTCCACAGAGCTACGTGACGACTTTTCACTTAGGGGCCGGTGCGAGATGTTCAGAGTTAATCTCGATTCAATGGTCGCGGCTCACCAGTTGCATCAAGGATCAAATCTCCGTGGCCATCTAGTTTGGGCAAGATATCAACACTTCCAGAGGCTTCTATCTATTCGAAACGTATCTAACGATCCAGAGGACGAAGAGATTCTTCAGTTTTTCAGAGACACAAACGATCCCGATTTGTTCATGGAAAGGAATGCAATGTCGAGGTCAGAGTTCCGCAAAATTGTATCACCACTGGTTAGAAGTGGCCACCTAATCCAAGACTATCGAGGGGGTTTCAGAACAGTAGAACCACTGCGGAATATCGATTTGTGGGAGGTCAAAAGAAGATACTTGCGAACGCTCGTAGAGGATTACCCAGTAATCACCCTAAAGCAGGTGGAGAGGCTCGCAGGCTCGTCCTTCTCTCCCGAAGAGATCAGCGATGTCATGCATGACTTCGAGGACGATGGGACCTTGATCAAGGGATTCCTGGTAGATGACCTCCAGGACATATGCTGGGGCCGACTCGATATGCTTGAGGGCGAGGAGAGGATTAGCCAAACCCGAGACTTGGTCATTCCTCCTTCGGATCCCCTGATACACTATTTCGGAAGCCTACTTAGAGAAAGATTCGGCTTTGGTACCGCATACCTAGTATTCCACAAGGAAAACCCAATTGCGGCATTCAAGGCCAATACTAGAAACAACAAGATTGAGCTAACAGACTTTGTTGGCGACTCCGAGTTAGAAAAGGAAGCAATCAGAGTAATGAAGGAATTCGCATGGGAGCACGACATGCCCCTTTCTGGGAAGCTTTTCGATAGAATCAGGTCAAGAATTGTCTGAGTTTCACAATCGGGCTCATTACCTTCATTACATGTTTATGAAGTTCAGGAAGTAGGTCGAAAAGGGCCAGAGCCATGAGGAACATTGCAAAAAGGCTCGCCACCTTCGCAGCATAGCTATGGGCGAAATCAAAGATTCCCATACCCGCTAGACTCCAAGTAGGATATGTGTCAGTGAGCCAGACAATTCCAGCATTCCTGAAAACGTTCAGAACATGTATGGTTGGGATGGCAATAACCAGTGCACGTGCCCGCCTCTTCCAATGAACTGACTTTAATGCCACAATAGCCCCTATGAAGACTGCCATTGACTGGAGGGCAGAGCAAGCCAGAATGAATGCAACCACAGATTCACCCTCATCGTTAATCATTGGTGCGTAGAAGCCACCTTCTCCGAGAGGTTCGCTAAGAACTAAGCGATTCCCATCCCAATCTGAAACTGGAATCGCGACCTCCCCGTGCCTTTCGATCATCATTGAACCGATTTCGTAACCACCAAATCCTGCAAACTCAAGCATCAACTCGGCACTAACTGCAGTGAATTGCACGAATGCCATATTTAGATGAGGAATCCCGAAAACAACATAGTATGGGACCATCGACCAAACGACGAATCCCCTCAACCAGACAATAGTTTCATCTCCGCTACCATCGGAAACCCACTCCCAATACGAAATTGCTAGGCCCGCGGGAAGGGCTCCAGCAGTCATGACAATCAAAACAGGATCGGATATCTCTACGAAATGTCCAGAGTATAGGTAGAAGAAGAGGCCGATAAAAGGCCATGAGATTATGGCGAGACCCTTCGAATATCTCTCAGAATGACGATGAAATGAAAATGACATCATCACCAAACCAAGTGATCCGATCAGTAGCTGCATGGTCACATCAGAGATGCCAAAACTAGTCGCGAACGATCCAACAAATGCAGATATCGGGTCCTCCACGAGCCACTTGCTTTCATCAACCCGTAAATAGGATGCCCCCTCCCGAACAATCGGACATATGAGTTTCGACTTCACCGAATTCGCCGAAGATTACGCCTCCTCCCTTATGGAGACAATAGGAAACTTGCCCATGCCTCAGATGGAAGAATTCTGGCAGCTAGTCGAGACTACTCGGAAATCGGGAGCAACTGTCCACTTCATTGGAAACGGCGGAAGTGCCGGCACTCCGTCCCATAGTGCAGGGGACTGGTCGAAGGAACTCTCCCTAAGAACAATTTCTCACTCGGACAATGCTTCATCACTGACTGCGTGGGCTAATGACACCGATTACGCAAACATCTTTGTTGGACAACTTTCGACCTTTATCAGATCCGGAGATTTGGTAGTTGCTTTCAGTGGTTCAGGCAATTCTGAAAACGTCATTAATGGAATTGAGTTCTCTAAGGAGAACGGCTGTAAAACAGTGGCAATAACTGGAGACTACAGGGGTTCAGGAGGAGGGCAATTGGCTAATATCGCAGACCTCTGCATCCTGGTTCCTTCACAGTCAATGGAGAGGATCGAGGACACTCAATTGATAATCAATCATATCATTAAAGAGGCAGTAAAGTCGAATCACGGGTTGTAAGAAGATGTTGCCGCCCCATAGGCACGGTTCTCCTCTTGAAGCCCCATTGAGGCTCATAGATCTTCCAGAGAATGCTGATTGGGGTGGAAGAATTGCGTATCTGGACAGAGATGGCGTGTTAAACAAATGGAAGGATGATTATGTCAGTTCTCCCGACGAACTGGAAATTCTGGTCGGTTCGGGAAAGGCAATTTCTAGTCTAAGGAGAATGGGCTTCAGGATTTGCATAGTGACCAACCAGTCTCCAATAGGGCGGGGACTTTGGGGGCATGATGTCCTTGCAGAAATAAATGATAGATTGCAGGCACTACTTCTAGAAGAGGACCAAGAGGCCGAAATAGACTTGATTCTGTATAGCCCATATAGCCCCCTCGAGGATTCTTGGTCACGAAAGCCAAACCCAGGAATGCTTGAAGCAGGAAGACAAATTATTGA
>CEUN01178733.1_pt1 | contig 19840 bp, 22 predicted proteins | sample 361501 | NCBI WGS metagenome assembly CEUN01 (sample SAMEA2622801, study PRJEB7988) | marine metagenome | biome: marine biome (ENVO:00000447); feature: marine epipelagic mixed layer (ENVO:xxxxxxxxx); material: "saline water (ENVO:00002010), including plankton (ENVO:xxxxxxxx)" | depth 120 m | reverse complement strand
TTATTATTATTTATTAATGATTTTTTAGGAATGTTGCTATCTCTTTAAATAATTCCTAGTTACACATAACATTTACAAAGTCATATTATAATCTAGTTGACATCATATGAGACAAAATAATTTTAAAAATAAATTTTTTAAATTTACAATGAAAATTATTGGGAATAAAGGTTTAGGGAAAAACTTTTTGGGAAAAACTGTAAAGAACTATCTTATTGAGAACTCAAAAACTAATGAGATAATTATTAATGGATATAGTATGCTATTAGATGAGAATTGCAACTTTCATAAATCGATGTCCTTATTTGGTTGGGAGCCATTCGAAACTGAATTAGTTAAATCTAATGTTAAAAAAAATGATATAGTAATTGATGTTGGTGCCAATATAGGATATTATACGCTTCTTATGGCTAAAATCGGTGCATTTGTTAATTCATATGAACCTGCACCTAGTAATTTTAAATTATTAAAAAAAAATGTTCAGCAGAATAATTTTTCTCAAAATACCACATTACATAATACTGCAGTTTCAAATTTTATTGGAACTTCAAAATTATATTTACAGAAAAACAATACAGGAGGACATCAATTAGGTTTTAATCTACTTCAAACTGATAATTCAATTGAAGTACCAGTAACAAAAATAAATCTCGATAAAATTAATTTTGCAAAAATTGATGTCGAAGGTTCAGAACTTCATGTACTAGAAGGAATGAAAGTATTACCTGAAAAATTACTGATAGAATTTGCTCCTCGAAAGCTTCAAAATAATGGAACAAAACTTGAAGATTTTTTTAAATTTATTCAAAAATTTTCTGTAAAAGAAGTTTCAAAAAATGGCTTAATTGAAGCTGATTTTGACAATCAAACTGGCGAAAAGAGTTTATTCTTATACTAAGTTTCTATGTTTTCACTTGCATGTTTTAGTCCTTTAATCTAAACGAAGGATCTCCAAGTATTACACTTAGAAACAATCATCTGATAATTCTTAAAAAATGAAAATCCTTAAAGAAAAATATATCAAAATTTCTTAATATTACTCATTTTTGGTACTGAAATTAATAATTAGATCATACATAATCCTTAAAAGAAATTTAAATGATAATTGATTTTGAAAAGTATGTCAGACCCAAAAGATAAAAAATATTCTGAACTTTATAAAAATAAATCTAGTCTATCTGACGCAATACTTGGAAGAGTTCGTACAGATAAAGCTGATAGTTATTATGAAAATTTACAAACAAAAGTTAGCAATCAATTATCAAATAATACAACTATGTACACATTCATAAAAAAATTATATTCAATCTATGGTAAAATATTTGGTCCATTTCATGTCTTGCCTGATTTTCTAATTCTAGGTTCTGGACGTTGTGGAACAACCTCTTTAGTTGAGTTATATCTACGTTCAAACTCTAATATCATGCCCTCAAATAACAACGAAATATTTTTCTTTGATATACATTACAATAAATCATTAAATTGGTACCGTCTCTTTTTTCCTACTTATTTAAAAAAATTTTTTAGAAAAATATCTGGAAAAAAAACATTAGTTTGTGATGCAACTGGAAATTATTTTTTTCATCCATATGCACCCAAAAGAATTAAAAAAATTCTTCCAAATGCAAAGCTAATACTAATGATGAGAAATCCAGTTGAAAGAACGATCTCACAATATCGTACTCAAGTCAGACATGGAATACAACATCTTCCTTTTGAAGAAGTATTAGAAAATGAACATAATCTTTTTGAAAAAGAATTTCAACAATTCTTAGAAAATGGTTATCTTGAAAGAGATGTTGATACAAAGATCTCCATTGTAGCACGTTCACGATACTCTGAAGCATTAGAACGATGGTTAGAATATTTTGATAAATCACATTTTCTATTCTTAAACTCTGATGAATATTTCAAAAATCCTCTAAAAGTGTATAATCGTGTACTTAGTTTTCTAGAACTTCCACCAGAAACTCCAACTATTACAGGAAAACGTGGTATCGTTCCTCCTGGTGCATATAAAAATATTCATCTGAATGATGAAACACGCAATAACTTAAAGAATTATTTTGAACCATGGAATAATAAACTATTTAATTTGATTGGAGAAAAATTTGACTGGAAATAAAATTTGAAAGAAAAAATTCGTGTTGCATTAATCTATAATAGTAATAGCAAGTTCCTTTCAGGAACACATTTTGATAATACGTATTATAATTTTTTTATTAAAGCCTGGAAAAGAAATCCTTTACTAGACGTAACTTATTTTCCAACTGATAAAAGATTTGATGCGTCAAAACTAAAAGGTAAATTTGATATCATTTTTCTCTGGTCCAATAATAATTTTGAAATGCCTGAAGAGATTGTTGGCATACATTCGTTAGAAATTCCAGTAATTGCAAGATGTGGTGATCCTGTGGATGCAACAAATGCAATAAAATTCCATGAAAAATGGAAAATTGATTATTATATCTCATTTTACTCAGAAGAATTTTTTCATGAGTTGTATCCAAAAAATTTTAAATACAAAACAATATTCTATGGTGTTGAACCATCCCTCTTCGAAAATATTAATTCATTTCAAAATCGAATCAAAAATAAAATTTTATTGACTGGTGCTATTGGAAATAAAAAAATACATTCTAGAATTATTAATGATATTTTACGACCTAAATGGAATGCATATAGATTCTATCATCTAAGAACAAAATGTTCAGATTTACCCTTTGTAGATTATACCCCAACGCTGCAACATGACTATATTGGCGATAGATATCCAAAATTATTAGAAAAATATGCAGCAACTATAACAGCTACATCTTATAACCCAAATATCAAATATTGGGAAAATGCAGCTGCAGGATGTCTAACATTTATGGAAATAACAGAAAAAAATAAAGGAAAATTTTTAGGATATGAAGATAATAAAACCTGTATGATTATTAATGAAGAAAATTATCATGATAAATTTCAAACATTCCTCTCTGATCCTAATAACTCAAAATGGGAAGAAATTGCAAATGAGGGAAGAGACTACACGTTAAAAAATTTCTCTAACGATGTTGCTACTGAATCATTACTTAATTTGATGAAAAACCTTGTCTAAAATATGAAAAAAATAAAAACTGTGATTGTATTGGGAAAAGGTTCACTTGCAATCAATATTGCAAAATGGTTTAAGGAAAGTCCTGATTATAATATCATCTGTGTAGTACCTGTAATTCCGGAGCCAACATGGACTGATTCTTTTAAAGATTGGGCAAATTCGGAAAATCTACCTATTATTACATCTGGAGATTATGGTGAAATAGAAAATGTCAATGATCCAAATTGGAAAGTTGATCTATGTTTTTCAGTTTTTTATGATAAAATTATCAAGGATTGGTTCATACGAAAATGTAACAAAATTCTTAATCTGCATAATGCTCCATTGCCAAAATATCGAGGAGTCCAACCAATTAATTGGGCCTTGAAAAATAATGAAGACAAACATGGTGTGACGATTCATGAAATCACTCCTGGTATAGATGATGGTCCGATTATTTCTCAACTGGAATATTCAATCTATCCATATTTTGACGAAGTAAAGGATGTATATGAACGCGCATTAAATTATTCATGGATGTTATTTGAACAGACCATTCCAATACTAGATAAAATAATTCCAAAAGAACAAGATGATTCCGCTGCTACGTATTATAGTAGAAAACAAAGCAATCGGTTAGAAGAACGTCAAAATTTTACCAAAGAATCATCTCAATAAATTTTGGTTAAGCGATTTTTACCTTTTTTCCATTATTTTTGATTGACATTTCAGCACATTCTAAAATCTTAACTATCATCAAACTTAATTCATTATTTGAAACTGGTTTCTTCTTCTTTTTTATACTGAGAACAAAATCCTTTACTACATTCACTAGTCCTTCCGTCATTTCTAACTTCGGTGAAAACACATCACCTATTCTATAATCTGCTAAGAATTTATTCGGCTGTGTTAAAATTGGTTTTTCTTTGTATCCAGAATCATAGATCTTTATTTTTTCAGTAGATTCTAAATCATTAAAAACAATCATTTTCTTTGTTCCTCCAATCAACATATGTCTAATTTTTACTGGCGATATCCATGAACAATTAAAATGTGCAATTTTGTTTGAACCAAAATGCATAGTTAGATATGCAATATCTTCCAAACCACTTTTTGTGTGTGATTGTCCAATTGCTTGAATAAAATTTGGTTTCTCTTGCATCAAGTATAAACAAATGGAGATATCATGTGTAGCCAGATCCCATAAAACATTTACATGCGATTGAAATTTTCCTAAATTAATTCTTGTAGAATCAATATATTGTATATTTCCAATATTGTTTGATTTTACCTGTTTGTATAGCTCTTGTACTGCTGGAGTATACAAATACGTATTATCTACAAATAAAACACATCTTTTTTCTTTTGCTAACTTGATCAGTTCTCTTGCTTTCTTATATGAATGTGTTAGTGGTTTTTCCACAAAAACATGTTTTTTCTTTTGTAACGATTTTTTTACAAGTTCATAATGTGTATGTACAGGAGTTGCTATTCCTATACAATCAATTGATTTGTCATTTAGTATTTCTTCAAAAGTATTCTTAGTATTAATTGAGGGATAATCTTCATTGACAGATTTCAATCTATTTTTATCAAAATCAACAACATGTGTAACTATACATTGTGAGTTTTTCCAAAAATTTCTAACTAAGTTTGGTCCCCAATAACCATATCCTATAATTGCAATTCTTAATTTATCCATTAAAGAATTATTTAGATTTTATCTCATAAAGGTTGTGATAAAATAATTACACAAAAATCATTCTAAATTACTTGATTCATCTTCTCACAAATCCGGATTATATCATCATCTAGTAATTGTGGATATGATGGTAATGAGAGAATTTTTTTCGAAAAGTCTTCACTGATTGGTAATGATAGATTTTGTTCTAGGTAAATTGGTTGTTTATGAATTGGAATTGGATAATGTATGATGGTTGAAATTCCATTTTTATCAAGGTGTTCTTTTATCTCATCTCTCTTTTCATGTTTGATGACAATTTGATGAAATACACTTTCTCCATTAGGGTTAGTAGATAACAAAATATCTTGTTTAAGATTTTTTTTATATAAATTATAAATTTCTTGTCTACGTTTATTCTTTCTATCTAATTCTCTTAGTTCCACTCTACCAATTGCTGCATTAATTGTATTTAGACGCATAGTAAAGCCTAATCTCTCATGTAATGCTCTGTTTGTTTCATTACGGCCGTTATCTCTCAAAGATGTTACAATCTTTGCCAAATCTTCATTATCAGTTGTTACCATTCCTCCGTCTCCCCCGACTGTCATATTCTTTGTAGGATAAAAGGAAAAACATCCTAAATCTCCTAGTGCTCCTACTTTCTTACCATCAAATGTTGCACCGTGTGCTTGGCATGCATCTTCTACTATGGGTATTTCCCCCTCATCTGCAAACTCTCTGATTTTCTTAAAATCACATGGATTTCCATATATGTGAACTGGTACAATTGCATCTACGGATTTTTCTATGCCATCTATATTGATATTTCCATCACTTTCGTGAATGTCTGCAAGAATAGGATTTCCGTTGGCCATCTTAATTGTATTTGCAGATGCAACAAACGAATTTGTGCTAGTTATCACATCTGCATCTTTTTTTAATCCTAATGACATTAATGATAATTGTATAGCGCTACTGCCAGAATTAACTGCTATTGCATATTTGGTCCCAATGTATTTGGCAAATTCTTCTTCAAATTTAAAAACACTTTCTCCAAGAATGAATTTTTCATTTTGAAATGCTGATATCGCAGCGTTAACCATTTCATCTGATATTTCTGAAATAAAACTTGGAATATTTTTCATATTACATCTGTTTTAATGGTGTTTAGGGTTTAGTTATAGCTAACTATTCCTTAATACAAGTTTAAAATGCTATTTTATGCTGTTTAAGTAATCTTTATCAAAAGCATTTGTTAATGTTCTTTCGTCTAACATTTTAGTTACCTCATCATGCATTTTTAAGATCTTTTCTTTTTCTTCAGCAGAAATTGACTCTGAAGAATTTAGTTTTAATAACATCCTACTTAATTCAAGTTGAAATCTTGTAATAACCTCTGAGTTAACTAACATTCGTCTTTGAAAAGGATTTGATTCAAAAACCACTCCCATTTCATTTCTATATGCACTAGTTTTTTTATAATGTAAATATCCCACAAACACCAATAATGGAATGCCTATTACAACCGCAGAAACAATATAGTGTGCAAATGAAGGAAATATTCCTTGTAATTCAGGAATATTATCAATTGCTAGGTAATATGTAACAGTTAATGTATTGATTGCAGCCAATATGAATGCAAAATATAAACTCCACCCCTGTCTAAAATAATACCAACCTCTAAAACCATATCTCTTTTCCATATACAATCAAGATTTTCTAGTAGTTAATAATGTTTGAACATGAATTATTCTTAATAATCCCAACATTAAAAAATCAGATTTTTTACAAAATTTTTATGATAATTTTATCTCAGAATATGACCAACCTAGACATGGAACTTCCAAAAGATGCAATTTTTAGGATTAATCTAGCATGGATAAATAGTTTGGATGAATTAAAATTAATTTTAGAAAAACATCACGACCGTGAAATATTTCTAGATCTACCTCAAAATAGAACTAAACCTCCAAACAACAAATATTCTATGGAAGAAATAGAACCTATTTTACAAAATTTTTCTAATATCAAATATTTTGCAATATCTAATGTTGATTCGGGAAACGATTTACAGCCATTTTTAAAGTTCCTACCACAAAATGTAATTCCTGTACCAAAAATTGAAAGTCCAAATGGAGTAAAAAATATTGAAAATATTTCTGAATTATTACCTAATGAAAAACTTGTAATGCTTGATCACGATGATCTATTTTCTAAAATACTTAAAAATAATGAGGATCCAAATAACTTTCAGAATTATATCAAGTCATTAATTGAATTTTGTGATACAAATAATGTAACATTATTACGAACTATTGGAGTAGTTTTTGGTGATAATGAAAGACGAACATCCGATTATGTAAAATAAATATTTGTAGTTTGATATTTGTTAAAAATTCATTTATTTTTAATTCCATTCAAATTTTTGCTTTATAGTTTCAAAAAATTTTTCATTATGTGGTTTATAATATTCAATTAGTTGTTCTCTTGTTCTATCATTCATTTTTTTATAATTTGCTACTTTTCGTCTCTGTGGAGTTGGAATATTATAATTTGGAATAGATAAAAATTTAAAAATTTGATTTAATGTGTCTACTGGTTCACTTTTCATTTGTTCTATTGATAAAAAATGAAATTGCTCTCGAGGAAAAATTTCTAACCATGGTATGATCTGATTTACATAAACTCCCTTTGTTAAATATGATCTAAAACGATTTACTGTTTCCAAAAATGAATTTTTTGATAAAAACTCCATTTCTTCCTGGATCGCTTCTTCAAATGTTAATTTTTCATTATTTTCTCTTACAGCCAGATTATAATTTGAATATGCTCTATCAACTGGATTCCGGAGAATAACAATTATCTTTGTTTTTGGTATGTCCAAAGATATTCTTTCAGCAACTTCTTTTTTCCAAAAATAAAATGGAGTATCTTCTCCCGTAATTGAATATCCTGTGTCTTCTCTTATCTTATTCATAATTTTTTGTGTTGGAAACATTGATCTATACCAATTCTCACCTAAGTGATAATTACTATCAAAATACCCTATCTCATCATATGCTGCCTCTAATACCGATGGATGTTCACAAATATTGTAATATAATGAAGTGGAACCACTTCTCACAGTACCAATTATAATGAAATCTGGCAGTACTCTTGATGATGCAGTGATTCCTGAAATCCCTCGTTTGAAATACCTGTGATAATATCCTCTTATCTTATTTTTATTCATAATACCTAAAATTATAATTCATTTAAATTATTTTCAACATCCATGTAATCAAGTTCTTAAATCAAACAATTCATAATTTATTTTAAATATACTAAATTCATTATTTCTTTCAGTTTCATCATAACTAAAAATTTTTTTTAGGTAAACATACTCTTCTGAACTCTCTCTTAAATCTCTGAATAATTCTGTATTTTCATCAACCACAATAAACTCTAATCCTTTGTCTCTAGATTTAATTATTAATTCTTCAATACTCTTAAATTCTTTAATTGGAATTTTTTCAAATTCGTGTTTTATCTTCCCATCTGCACCTGAATCTGGTAATTGTGGCCAATTACTGAAAAGCATTGCTATTTTGATATATCCTCCCTGGTCAAATGAATTGGTAATACCTGTAACTTTGACTATCTCTTTGGACACGGTAAATGATTTCATATCATGTACATAATCCCGTTTATTCATTTCAATAAAAAATATTGAAGTAAACAAAATCAATGTTAATAAAATAATCATTATGTGAATCTTTGTAATTTTTTCATGAATTTTCTTATTCCATAATACAGACAAAATAGTAAATATTGGCATTAAAATTAGAATATATCTAATCTCATCAATTCCTCTGGCGTATGCATAAAGTGCTGGTAATAACATTATTCCTGATGAGATCAGAATAACTTTGATATCAAAATTAATTTTTCTACTAGAATCTTTGATTCTAGTTAATAAATTAAATAACATAAAAAATCCAAAAAATGGAATCATAGAAATGGCTACAAATTTTATTAATCTACTAAGACTCTCTTCTAAAGCATTACCAAGATTTGTTCCTCCACTACCATATTTTTCTCCATGAAACTCGCTATCTGAATCGCCCATATTGGAAGTAAAAGCAATTGGATTAGTCTCAGAAAGTGGTTCATTCATTATGAGATATTTATATATGAATTTTGGACCTGCAAGAAAATTATTAGTTATTCCATCTTGACCACAAACTGTTCCAAAAATATAATCCATACAATACTCTTGTGTTGCTTCGCTACGAAGAACACCTACTGGAATTAAAATTAAAATTAAAATTCCAATCATTCCAATGAATCTGTATAAAGATTTTTTATTTTTGTACTGAATAAAATATAATATTGAAAAAGGAACAATTAACAGAATTCCTTCATATCTTACCAATGCTAAAAGTGCAATACAAACAAAGCTAAGAAAAAATCCTAGACTAGTTTTCTTTAAGAATAAAACTAATGATGAAATAAATATGAAAAAGAAAAGTGTATAGTTTAATCCTTCTAATGATGCTAGTAATAATCTTGGTTCTATGACTAACATAAAACCTCCAAAAAGTGCCCATTTTGTATCTACAAATTTTTTTAATAGATAAAACGATGGTATTGCGGTTAATGATGAAATGATAATTGTTGACATTCTTTGGATATTCATCAAATGTAATGGCTCTGTTCTATCGGAGAACATGAAAAGAAAACTTAGGAAATTAGACCAACCTGAATTTGTAACTAAATATCCTTCAGGTAAATTTCCTTCAATTATGGTTTTCATTGCATAAACGAAATTAAAGTGCCCATCTGTTACAATCGGTATATCATTAGGAAAATAAAAAATTCTTATACTTAATCCAATTATTATGATTGAAATTAATCCAAGAATTACCTGTCTGTTAGTTGTTTTAATTTGATTTTCTAATTTACTCAATAATTTGTTATTTTTTGATTTTGCGTATTAATATATCACTATGAACTTTGAACATTATTCCATTTTTTCCAGTCATAGTCTTCAAATGTCGTATTATTCATTTCATCATCATCTGGTCTCCAAGCTAGATCTGCTAAGGCTAAAACTCTTGAAGTATTATCTGAAATATTGACATGAGCAGAGGCTACATTCTTTGGAACAAAAACCATGACAGGTTTTTCGCTACTAGACTCAATCTCAGTATATTTTCCATTTTCATCTTTTAAAATAAAAATTACTTTCCCGTGCATGCACACAAAATAGCTATTTCTTTTTGTATGAGTGTGTGGCCCTTTTCTCTCTCCAGGATTTACCGAACTAACATAGATCATTTTAGGTTCATTCTTAACAATCTTATCCCAATCTCTCCATACAACCGTTAATTCACCATTAACATGTTCATCTCGAATATCTTTTGTTTGATGAGTTTCCAAATTTATGGTAATTTCATTTTCTTTCAATATGCTTAGAAGATATTATTTTGCAATAAAAGTTTGTACTAACTACTACGATTGTTATCATTACATCTAATGTTTTATTAAGATTGAATAGTTCATTCAACTATGAAATTACTTGTAACAGGTGGTTTAGGATTCATTGGAAGTAATTTTATTCTTAAACTACTAAAAGATTCAAATGATTATGAAATACTAAATATTGATGCTGAGATATATGGTGCAGATCATAGAAATTTATCTCAAATCCAAAATTCAGATAAGTATGAATTTATCAAAGGTACTATAACAAATAAAAAATTAATGGAAGAACAAATTAAAAAATGTGATGCTGTTGTTAATTTTGCTGCTGAATCCTTTGTAGATAGAAGTATTAGTGATGCAAATCCATTTTTGGTCTCGAATATACGTGGTGCATTCACTATACTTGATATCGTTACTAAAGAAAAAAAACGAATGATCCAAATATCAACTGATGAAGTTTTTGGAAGTCTATCTACTGGGACCGCAAACGAAGATTCGAAATTCAATCCATCTAGTCCATATGCTGCTACAAAAGCTGCAGCTGAGCTACTAATCAATTCATATTCTATAACATACGGTTCTGATGTAATTATTACTAGATGTACAAATAATTATGGCCCAAGACAATTTCTTGAAAAACTAATTCCCAAAGTTATAACTCTGGCTCACAATGACAAAAAAATCCCTGTTTATGGAAACGGCTCCAATATACGAGATTGGATTTTTGTTAATGATCATTGTGAAGCTGTTCAACTTGCTTTGGAAAAAGGAAAATCTGGCGAATCATATAATATCTCTGCAAATAATGAAATTGACAATCTAACTGTAATTAAAAAAATTCTTGAACTAATGAATAAATCTGAAGACTTGATAGAATTTGTTGAAGACAGACCTGGACATGATCTTAGATATAGTATGAATTCTGATAAAATAATCAAAACTCTCGATTGGAAAATTAAATCTGATTTTGAAAGTGGTCTAAAAACTACAATTGAATGGTATTTACAAAACCCTGAAATTTTAAATGACATTACAAAAGCTTTAGAACCAACACCATGGAAAAATTCTAATTAATTTAAAAAATATGGTATTTAGAAAATGAAAGGTATAATTCTTCACGGTGGTCATGGAACAAGACTCAGACCTTTAACTCATACAGGTCCTAAACAACTTTTACCTATAGCTAACAAACCTATGTCAGAATATTGCATAGAGTCTATAAAAGAAACTGGCATCACTGATATTGCAATAATAATTGGTGGTCTAGGTTCTAACAAAGTTAAGGAATATTACGGAACTGGTGAAAAATTTGGAATAAAAATTACATATGTTGAACAAGATGAGCCAAAAGGAATCGCACATGCTATTAATCTATGTAAAGATTTTGTTAATAATGAAAAATTCCTTGTTTTTCTTGGTGATAATATCATTCAACGTTCAATCGCTGATTATGTTGAAAATTTTAAAAAATCAAATTTTGATTCAACATTACTACTTTGTGAGGTAGATAATCCTTCAAGTTTTGGGATTGCACAAGTTGAAAATAAAAAAATTATTAAAATTGTTGAAAAACCAAAAAATCCTCAATCAAATCTTGCAGTAACTGGAATCTATCTTTTAACACCAACAATATTCTCGATAATAGAAAATCTTAAACCATCTTGGCGAAATGAATTGGAAATTACTGATGCATTAGATATTCTTTTGAATCAAAATAATAATATTAGTTTTGAAATTATTACTGATTATTGGAAAGACACTGGTACACCTCAGGACATCATTCATGCCAATGGTGAAATAATTAAGAATATTCCCGAATATTTCTATGGTACAAAATCTAGTAATTCTAAAATTTCTGGAAAAGTATTATCTGGAAAAAATTCTATAATTGGAGAAAATGTTATAATTCAAGGACCTGTAATCATTGGTGAAAATTGTAAAATTAATTCGGGAGTTGTTATTGGACCTAATACAAGTATAGGTAATAATTCTGTTATTAATCACGGAAATATCAAGAACTCAATAATTATGGAAAATTGTGAAATAGATTCTATAATAAAAATTCGTGATAGTATTATTTCAAAAAACTCAAAAATCATTCAATCTGAAAAATCCACTGATGAAAAAATATTCCTGCTTGGAGAAGGAACAAAAATCTATCTTTGATCTAATTTTTTATTATCATAGCTTGTGATCCAGTTAATTCTATCAAATGTATTTTATTTTCATTTTTGAATTCTTGAAATGCTTTTTGAATTCCATCTGAATGAAAATCATGTATCAAAATTATTCCTCCTTGAACCATTTTTGGAAAGAAAAATCTTAAAGCATCAATTGTACTTTTATACAGATCAACATCTAAATGAACAAAACAAAATCTTTTTTCTGTAATCTCTCTACCTGATTCAGGAAAATTTCCTTCTATGACATGTACATTCTCATATTTATCTAATAATTTTCTAATTGATTCTGCACTTGTATTACTAAATTCATTATCGCGCCAATGTTTTTCACCAAAATGTGTATCCTCATTTGATACTTCTGGAAGTCCTGTGAATGTGTCAAATAAATATAATTTTTTTCCTTTTTTCACTTCACAAATTAGTTTAGCTGAACCTCCTTGGTAGACACCTACTTCTGCTAAATCCCCTTCTATAGTTTCTTGTGTTTTAACAATTGAATGAATCATAAAAGCTTCATATGGATAAAATGCAAAATCTACTTCTTTTTTAATTTGTTTGATTAGATCTACAACTTCTTTATCTTTATAAAAATACAAAAGTTTGAATTGAAAACTTGTCGCAAATTTACTTAAAATACCACCTATGCTTCTTGAGTTATAAACAACTTTTCTTGTTTTATTTGTCATACATCATATCAACTATAATACGACATAATATGTTATAATTAATAATTTAACATTATTGCTAGTATGTTTTATGCGTCTTCAATATATTATACCTCATTAAGGATTTATCAAATTGGAACAAAATGTTGAACATCCACTAGTAAGTATAATTATCTTGAATTACAATGCAGGTAAATTACTTGAAGATTGTATAGATTCTATTCTTCAAAGTAATTATAAAAATTATGAAATTATTGTTGTTGATAATGATTCAAAAGATAACAGTCATGTCCTATGTAAAGAAAAATTTCCATCTATTAACTTGATAGAAAATAAAAAGAATTTAGGTTATTGTGAAGGTAACAATGTAGGAATTCGAAGTTCTAAAGGTGAATTTATAATAATTCTTAATCCTGATACGATTGTAGATCCAAATTGGATAGACGAATTACTTCTTGGATATCAAAAATTTGGTGATGGAATATATCAACCAAAGTTTCTAACTATTAACAATGAATCAGTTATACAAAGTACTGGAAATATGATCCAATTATTTGGTTTTGGATATTCAAGAAGTAAAGGTGATCAAGATAAAAATCAATTTAATAAAATAGAAATTATTGATTATGCATCTGGTACATGTTTACTTACATCAAAAAAAATTCTCACACAATTAGATCTTTTTGATTCATTTTTATTTGCTTATCATGATGATCTAGATCTTTGTTGGAGAGCTAGAATGCAAGGAATCCATTCTTACTATGTCCCAACTTCAATTGTATTTCATCCTTCAGAAGGATTCAGTTTCAAATGGAGTAATTTCAAATTTTTTCTATTGGAAAGAAATAGACTATACTGTCTCTTTACACATTATTCTCGAAGTACTATTTTGAAATTTTTACCATCATTGATATTGATAGATATTGCTGTAAGTTTTTTTTATTTTAAGAATGGATTACTTACGGAAAAAATTAAGGCATCATTGAATATATTAAAAAATTTTAGAAAAATAAATTCTCGTTATTCAGAAATTCAAAAGAAAAGAATAATTGATGATAAGACAATAATCATGGATTTTAAAAATGAAGTCATTCTGCCTAATGGGACAAATCTGAAAAATAAAATACCATTTAATTTTCTACTAGTATCTCTTTCAAAAATATGTAAATCTATAATCTAATTAAATTATTAAAAATCAAACAATTTTTTCTGAAAGTACAATCCCTATAGCAAAATCTGTCTCATGTGATAATGATGCGTGAAAATCATATTCTCCATGGGATTTTTTAATGCTTATCTGTGGTTTGGAATTTAAATGTGATGTAAAAATATCCGAAAAATGTATTTTTTTTTTGACAGATTTTATCAATGCTTCTTTCAGTGCAAATTTTCCGGCAAAATGTCTGTATGAATCACTGAATTTTATACAATAATTTATCTCATCTTCAGAAAAAATTTTTGTATAAAATGATTGATTTGTGGAATATGGACGTTCTTTGAATCTTTTAATCTCCACAAGATCTATTCCAACTCCTATATCAAAAAACTCATTCATTTTTCTCTTCGGCAAATTCAATCAGATTACAATTTGTATTTCTCATATTAAGTAAAACAAATGCGGTTATTCTTCCCTCAAAACCTATTACCGGTTCAACAATGATTCTTGCTCCTTGTTTTCTCATTTTCTCAATTTCTTTATGTATGTCTTTTACTTCAAAACATAAGTGATGAAAACCTCCACCTGAATTTGAAAATTTTTCTACAGGAGAATCATTTCCTACTGGTTCGATTAATTCTAGATAGGTATCACTTGTTTTTAAAAAACATACATTGACTTTTTGTGATTCAACTAATGTTGGAATTGTAGTTTCTTCAAATTTAATATATTTTGATATTTCTCCAAGTGATTCCTGGATATTTTTAACAACAATCCCTATGTGATGAAGTTTCATCTATTCCCACTCTATCCCTCTTTTTTGTAGTAGTGATTTGAAATCTCCAATTTTTTTAATTTCCACTGTTTCATCTATATCAAATTTAATATTGAATTCTTTTTCAATCTCATTTAATAAAACATAAAAATTAAAAGAATCCCATTTTCCTGAACTTTCAGGATTAGTATTTTCGTTAATCTTACTAATCTCAATATTAAAAACCTCTGAAACTATTTGATATAATTTTTTATTCATCTTTAATCACTTTGATATGTTCGACCTTTTTTGTTTCTTGTTCTGTATCAAAAACCCAAAAATCTCCTTCTTCCTTAAAATTGAAATTTTTATAAAAATCTTCAGCAGGTTTATTTTTTGCTGTTGGAATAAATTTACCTTTTATCTTTTTAATATTTTCTTTTTTTGCTCTATCAATTAATTGTCCAAGCATAATATCTTCAACTCCACGTCCCATTACTCTACAACTTAAAAGAAATGTATCTATTATCCATTCCGAATCTGTTTTTTCAACTATGTATACACCTGTGATTCCATTATCTCCAAATTTATCACTAACCTCAACACCTTCTACAATCTTATTTTCATCCTTAGAAAAACCCAAAACATCTTCGTGTTGATAACGTTTTGTAGTAAGATTGAATTGATTTGTTTTTAATGTTAACTGAGAAATTCTAGGAATTACAAAATTATCTGCTTTCTTGATTTTTATTTTAATATCCATCCCTTTAAGAAACTCATCCAAATTACTTACCTCATTTTTAAACTCATTTCTTTTCCGTTGCTCAAGATACATTTCTTTTCGCTTAATATCCTCATCAGTAATTTTTAATGACTCAAATACTCTCATATCTGTTAATATTTTAGAATATTGTGAAGAGTCAGTTGGTAAATCTACTACTAAAACCTCGTTTAATTCATGACTAACAAATTCTCTATTTACAGGATCATCATCAAAAAAAACCAAACTGTCTAAACCTATATTCAATTCCTTTGAAATTTCACGTAGATTTGAAACTTTGTCATTCCAATTAATTCTCATACAACTAAAATTATCTTCTTTTAAAATCATATTTGGATGCTTTCTTATCACTTCCATTGCATCCTCAAAATTATTTTTACTATTAATTGCTAAAATAATTCCTCTTTGGTTTAACGCAAGTAATCTTTTTTGAAATTCTACAAATGAACGACCTACGGGATTTTCGCCCAATTGTATGTTATCAAAACCATCTTCTCCAATCACTCCTCCCCATAATGTATTGTCAAGATCTAACACAATACATTTCTTAGTAATTCCTGTATATGCAATTACAAATCTCATCAACTCATCACAAAATTTTGGAATATACTCGATTGAAATTTTCATATCTCCAGAAAAATATTCTTTATAATTGAAAATATTTTGTTCACCATATTTTTGCACAAATTCATTAAACTCTAAAATTGATATAAAATCGTCATTTTTTATTTCATGTTTGATTTTTTTATTAATTTCTGTAACTATCTGTTTAATTCCAAACTCTTCCTTTTGTTCGTTAATTCCATAAGGTGAGTATGTTGGAACTTGTAATTCTGTAAGAATTATTTGTGATTTTGAATTTTTTCTTATAGTTTTCAGTAGATTCATAATCTCTTGAATCTTATTTTCACAAAACTCTTTCTTTTCTAAATCATTTAATGAATATGGATAAAAAAATAACTCTCCTAGAATATGTCTTACATCTAAAATCAAAAATGTTAATTCTGGATTAAATTTGTATAATTCAGAATTTTCTCTTAAAATCTCTTGATTGTATTGATTGTATTCTCCAACAAAGCTTCTGCAGCCTATGTTGTTTTGACTACATTTCACTCGAAGAGTCTCTTCTACTCCATTTATTGTAAAACTACCTAAAATTGCTATTCTAATTTTTTTCCCTAATTCATCTATTTTTATGATCTTAGATTCATTAAGAAAATAGGCTAAACTCTCTTCATTTTTCAAGTTATTACTACAAAAATCTTCTTGAATTTAGAATTTATCATACTAAGTAACTCATGTATTTTGTTAGAAATCTTTAGATAGATTAAAAAATTCACTCCGGTGTGAGTAATTTCGAAGAATTATCTAAAGACACCTTTAAAATTAATGAAAAAGAGTTGCTGGAATATTATGGGTATTCTGGAATAACTGGAAAATTAAAACTGAGAATTAATTATATGAGATCCTGGTTACATCATACTCTGGCATTTCATTCAACACACTCAGGATTTGCTGTCAAGATGCAAAGATTAAGAGGAGTAAAAATTGGTGAAAATTGTCATCTAAATCCTTATGCATTAATAGATTTAATGTATCCTGAATTAATTACTATTGAAAACAATGTAACGTTGGGTTCGTTTTCTATGTTATTTGCACACAATAATCCTACTGCAAATTTATTTTTAAAACAAGGTGATTACCCAAGAAAAACTGGCAAAATTTACATCAAAACTGGTGCAGTGATTAACCCTGGAGCTATTATCACATTAGGTGTTACTATTGGTAAAAATTCAATAATTTCCTCTGGTAGTGTTGTCACTCAGGACATTCCTGATTATTGTGTTGTTGTTGGCAATCCTGCTAGAGTTATAAAAAAAATTGATCATTAGTTGTTGATATGAATATTTTAGGAATTGATTTTGAAGATTGGTTTCATCCTGAACTAATTCAAAAATATATCACAAATGAAAAAAAACATCCACAAGTAATAGATGGAATTCATGAAATTCTAGATTTGTTACGAAAAAAAGAAACCAGTGCAACTTTCTTTGTTGTAGGCGAACTTTTAGAATTTAAACCAGATTTACTTGATTTAATTCTTGACGGTGACCATGAAATTGCTTTTCATACAATGAATCATACTAGATTAGACGCTCCAAATTTTAAAGATTGCTTTGAAAACGAATTAAAAAAATTTGATTCATTGACGGAAGGAAAATCAAAAGGATTCCGTGCTCCAAGTTTTTCACTTAACAAAACTAGTTCTTGGGCAATAGATCTACTTGAAGAAAATAATTATGTATATGATAGTAGTGTCATGCCTGCAAAAACAAGTCTTTATGGACTCCCACATGCACAAAAAACACCATATAAAATTACTAGCACATCTCTAGAAAATAATTCTTACAATGGAAAAATAATCGAATTTCCAATTATGGTTAGTAAAATACTTGGAAAAACTATTCCAGTTGGCGGTGGATTCTATTTGAGAACCTTACCATTTAAGTTGATAAAAAATGGTTTCAAACAATATGAAGAGAATGGAATCCCTGGTGTGTTCTACATACATTCTTGGGAACTAACTCCAAAATATATGCCAAAAATAAAACTCTCTACTAAAGACAATTTCGTGACTTATCATAATATTGATACTGCATATGGTAAAATGGAAAAATTACTTTCATTACATGAATTCACATCTTTTGAAAATTATCTTAGAAACTAATCTTTTTGATTTTTAAAATAATCAAGTGTTTTTGAGACACCTTCTTCAATTGAATTATTGACTTTCCACCCTAATTTTCTAAGTTTTTTATTATCAACAACAAAATTACCGACATCAACTTTTTTTGTATAATTTGGTGTTGGTGGAAATGATATTTCGCAATTGGTCATATTCTCTAAAATTTTTCCAAATCTCTTAAACCACATTTTTTTACCTGATGAAATCCAGTAAAGCTCGCCTGGTTTACCTTTCTTTAAAATTGTGATTATTCCACTAATTACATCATCAACAAATATCAAATCTCTAAAAAATTCTCCTTTATTAAAAATAGTTACCTGGTTATTTTTTGATGCTTGATGGATAAGAAAATTTACAGCATTTTTATTTGGTTTAGTTTGTTCTCGTGGGCCATATGAATTTGTAATTCGAAAAATGTTTGTATCTATATCATAAACCTGATGATAAATTTTACAAAGATGTTCACTTGCTAATCTGTTTGTTCCATATATTGTAGTTGGATTACATGGAGTATTTTCATTTACAGGAAGTTTTTTTGGTTTTCCAATTACAATAAATGTACTACCCAGAATAAACTTACAGGATAATTTCAATTTTCGAATTTTTTCTAGCATGAATAATGTACTCTTTGTATTTGAATTCACATCTTCCATAGGTTTTTCAAATGATATTGAATGTGATGTATTTCCAGCTAAATGAATAATTACATTTGGTTTGTAGTTCTCTATAATTTTACCAACTCTTGGAAAATCGGTCATATTGATTTTTTTAATTTTGACATTTTTTCTTTGATTCTGAAGATTAGATTTTTTCGAAAGTGTTTTTGTAAGAATCAAAATTTCATTATCTTTTTTTGATAAATTGTCCACAAGATGACTGCCTATGAAGCCAAGTCCACCTGTTATCAGTAATTTCAATAAACTTTTGAAAATTCAGTAAGTTAAAAGTTCATTCACACATTCCTACGAAAATATATTTCAGAGCATATACTCTTTTCATATAATGTGTACTTTTTTCTCAAAATTGAAAATATTCCTTAATTCACGTACAATCTTTAAAAATTGGTATGTATACCCGACAATCTACTACAAATTAACATCTAAAAAATTTTCAATACTAGAAACTAAATCTGGTATAAAGATCAAATTGAGAACTAATTCTACAGATTTGATGGCTCTCACACATGTTTGGTTAATTGGAGAATACAAAAAGAAAAATTTTGAAATAAATCCGGATGATGTTGTAATAGATGTTGGTGGTCATATTGGACTTTTTAGTCTATATGCATCTCAGTTTTGTAAATCTGGTAAAATATTTACATTT
>CEUN01089119.1_pt1 | contig 19844 bp, 15 predicted proteins | sample 361501 | NCBI WGS metagenome assembly CEUN01 (sample SAMEA2622801, study PRJEB7988) | marine metagenome | biome: marine biome (ENVO:00000447); feature: marine epipelagic mixed layer (ENVO:xxxxxxxxx); material: "saline water (ENVO:00002010), including plankton (ENVO:xxxxxxxx)" | depth 120 m | reverse complement strand
TAATCCGAAAGATCTTTTGCGGGTTGGGGTTCCTCATCGCAGGAATGTCGGCAGCACTTGGCCAAGCGCCTGCTGGAACGACGATCGAAGATTTCCGTGTGTCGGAAAAGTCGGTGGACGGTAATCGAACCACATTGCTGACTGGGGGGCAGGCTGTGTTTCGTGAAGATGGTCTTCTCTCTCTTAGCGATCCCCGCTTGGTTTCAGTGACGGCAGAGGGGAGGACGAACCTCGTCTTTCATGCCAGCGAATGCCTTTATAATCAGGATACCAAGGAAATTTCCTCGGTCGGCCAATTGAACCTTTCCACTTCGGATGGCCAAATGCAGTTAAGTGGCATCGGTTTTTCGGGAAACCTCACCGGGCCGACACTGACTGTGACTGATAAGGTTCAAGCTCGATTGAACAAAAAACTGAGAGGCGTTCCGCTTGGCCAAGCGACGCAGCAGGGGGGCGTCGGCGACCAAAGAGCGGACATTATTCAAATCGCTTCAAAACAATTTGATCTCCAACCCGGTCAGGCTGAGTTCAGCGAATCCGTTACGGTAGGCGATGCGAATGGAACTCTAAAATGCAGTATAATAAGTGTAGAACTTCGCGAGGATGATTGGGATTTGCAGTCGATTAAAGCTCAGGGCGGAGTCGCGGTCGAGAGCGCCCAATTTAAAACAACCAGCGAGCAGGCAGTTTACGATCTGGGAGGTGGGACAGTGTTGTTCCAAGGCAATCCACGCTGGGAAATGGATGAGCGCTCCGGCAGGGCTGACGAATTATTGATTCACCAAGAGTCGAGGGTCGTCAGTGCACAGGGTCATGTATCAATGACACTGCCGGGAGGGGCTGGCACGGAAGGTGACCTGTTCCAGTTTGCTCCTTCGCGCACGGGGGGGAATAAGTCGTCTTCTGCGGTGTTGGAGGTTCAGGCGCGTTCATTTGTGTTTCAACCGGCAAGTGAAACGAAAATGGGATACGCGCGGTACATTGGGTCTGTTCAACTATCCCGGGGCGACAATCGTTTGGAATGCCATTATTTAAATATCAAACTCGGAGTCGAAAAAGAGGACGGAGTGAGTATGGCCACCGCGATTGGCGCCGAATTGATGCAGGGTGAGAATCGACTGTCCTCCCAACTTGCCGTCTACGACTTTAAGTCTGGAGAGATCCGCCTCAACATGGAGCCAACATGGAAGTTGGGCGAACAGAGTGGCAGGGCTGACCGAGTTGACATAACTCCCGACCGCGGCCGGTTTCGAGCTGTCGGCAATGTGAAAATGAATCTTCCGAAACAAAGCGGAGGGATCGGTTTTCTTTTTCCGGAGAGAGAAAAGGAAAACGGCGATGAAACTGGGGCTCCTCTTTTGGTCGATTGCGAGTCGTTTGAATACCATCAAGCGACCATTGGGGGGGAAGCGGATCGCGCAATTTTCCAAGGCAATGTGCGACTGGCCAACGAGACCGGCTTCAACGTGAGGGCGAATTCGATCGCCTTGGGTATTCACTCCGTCAAAAACGAGTTGGAATCACTTGTCGCGACCGGTGCGTTGAACGGAAAGACTGCCGGTCAAAACTCAATGCGGTTTATCGGGAACCGCTTGGTTTATGATCGCGATACCGATACGGTTCGGCTCACCGGAGAGCCAAGTGTGGAAATTCACACCACGCAGGATGGTGCCGATGTGGTCGCGCTTGGCCAAGCGGCGCAATACAGCGTGGGCAACGGACAGTTGAGGCTCACTGGCAATCCGGTACTGCGAACTCCTGAAGGAGAGCTGCGTGGTAACGAGGTAGTTTACGATCAGCAAGCCAGGCGACTGAGGGCCAGTGGCCGATGGAAGATGATATTGAACGCGAAAATGATCAGGCAAATGCAGCAATCACCGGAAACCCCAGAGAAATCCCAACCATGAGTTTGCTTGAGGTAAGAGGGCTGGCCAAGCAATTCAAAAAACGGCAGGTAGTTAATAGCGTTTCGATTTCGGTGTCGCCTGGGGAAATTGTTGGATTGCTTGGGCCGAACGGGGCAGGGAAAACCACAACGTTTAATATGATCGTCGGTTTGATAAAGCCGGACGAGGGTGACGTTGTCTTTGAGGGTAACACCATCGTTGACAAGCCGATGCACGCTCGTGCCCGCTTGGGGATCGGTTACCTGACTCAAGAGCCGTCTGTTTTCCGGAAGTTAACGGTGGAACAAAACATTCTCGCCATTCTCGAGACCTGCACGAGAGACAAGGTTGAACAGAAGGCACGGTTGAAATCGTTGCTGGAAGAGTTGGATCTGACTTCGCTTGCCAAAAGTAAAGCGTACACGTTGAGCGGAGGAGAAAAGCGGCGGCTTGAGATTACGCGCGCATTGGTCACCAGCCCCAGGATGTTGCTTTTGGATGAACCATTTAGTGGGATCGATCCCATAGCGGTCTACGAAGTGCAAAAGATTTTGAAGAGTCTGACCGAGCGTCGAATGGGAATCCTGATAACCGACCATAATGTGCGTGAGACTTTAAAATTGGTCGATCGGGCCTATATTATTCACAAGGGGGATGTGCGTTGTGAGGGGGAAGCGGAGCACCTTGTCAACGACCCCACGGCGAGGGATATTTATTTGGGACCAGAATTCAACCTGTAATCATGGCATCGAAAAAGAAAACCAAGCGGCAAAAGATCACGACGCAGCGTTTTTTTGAGGAACAGGCCGACCCGTTACAAATGAAATTGGTTGCTGGCAAAAGTGGTTTGTCCCGGTCAATCATCGAGCCAACTGTGAATCGGCCAAGCTTGGCGCTCGCAGGTTTTACAAAGTACATCGCTTACAAGCGTATTCAGGTTATCGGCAACGCCGAGGCATATTATTTAAAATCACTGTCAGTGGGTGAACGAACCAAGCGGTATAAGAAGCTTTGCTCCTACAAAATTCCCTGCATCGTCTATACACGGAATCTGCCTATTGACAGGCAACTCAAGTCAATTGCGAATGAAGCGGGTGTCCCTATTTTTCAAACCCCAATGGTGACCATGCGTTTTGTTAATTTGGCGACCATTGAGCTGGATTTGCTATTTGCACCGCGCGATTCGGTGATCGGCAGCATGGTCGATGTCCACGGTATCGGGGTGTTGATTCGCGGGGAAAGCGGTATCGGTAAAAGTGAGACGGTGCTGGAGTTGATCGAAAAAGGGTACAGCCTTGTATCGGACGATATCACGAAAGTCACCCTGCTGGATGGCCGCGAGATCATCGGGACCAGTTCCGAGTTGTCGCGGAATCATATGGAGGTGCGGGGGATTGGGATCATAAACGTAGGCGCGATGTTCGGGGCCAAAAGTGTCCGAACTGAAAAGCGGATGGATTTGGTGGTGACACTGAAGTCGTGGAAAGAATCCGATGATGTGGACCGGTTGGGGATGGATCAGGAACACGTAAAAATTCTCGGGGTAAAGGTTCGCCACATCAGCATACCTGTTAGACCGGGCAGGACGCTGGCCCGATTAATTGAGGTTGCGGCATTAAGTACCAAACTCGGTGCGGCCGGCTACAACCCAGCGCGTGAGTTGAACGATCGGTTGATCGCAAAAATGTCCAATTAAAATGTCAGAAGATCCATCCGCAGGCGGGGAACAGAAGAAACAATCTTGGATTCCGAAAGATTTTCTTAAGGAGGTGAAGTCCTTTGCCAATACTGAAGGCAAACAAATGGTGGGGTTCGTTCGGGACAAATTCCGGGAAGCCATGGATGAGGACGAGCAGGATGAAGAGCCGACACCGGACAAGGAGGTAAAAAAACGGCCGATTGTCGTTTTGGATCCAGAGGTGTTGGATGCCTTAAAGTCTGCCGCGAAAGAGACAGGCAAAAGCGTTGCGGAATTAATTCGTGAGTGTGTTACCCGTTCACTTGAAGAGGTGATACAGGAAGAGGACGCGAAGAAAAAAGAGGCGATTAGTAAATTGAAACTTCTGAAAAAGGAGGGAGATTCATCTAGTCCTCGATGATTAAAACCTCGACGGATTCGCCCTTGGTTAAGTGGCTTTCTGGGGGCAAATCGAGAAGTGCATTGGCGTTGGCCAAGCTGCGAAGCATGTGTGATCGCTGACCACCGCTACTCGAAACTTGGCCAAGCGGGTTGATCGCCACTCGAACAAAGTGACGCCGGTCACCTTTGTTGGTAAACGGTTCAGACAAAATTCCAGCGCGCTTGGCCGAGCGGCATTCCGTAGCGCCCTGCATTTTCAACAGTGAGGGGCGTACCATTAGTTGATAGGTAACCAAGGCCGAAGCAGGGTTGCCTGGCAATCCGAAAAGGGGGCGGCCGTTCACTTGGCCAAGCACAAACGGTTTACCCGGTTTGATAGCCACCTTCCACAAACCAACGGTGCCTCCAAGCTCCTTGATCGCCGGTTTGACGTGGTCGTGGTCCCCAACAGAAACCCCACCCGAGGTTAGAACGATATCATTCTCTGCGAATGCCGATTCCAGAACCGAACAGGTTTCACGCAAATCATCCCGAACGATCGGATAACGCTTCGGTATCCCGTTGATGCTTGAAATCATCGAGGCAAGCATGGTGCGATTGCTATCATATATCTTGCCGGGTGCTAACTCTTGCGGTGCTTCCTCCAGCTCACTGCCGGTGGCCACGAGCGCCACTTTTGGGCGGCGTCCCACTTTGATTTCATGGTGGCCGGTTGCAGCAAGCAAGCCGATCGCTCCAGCGTTTAAAAGTTGTCCTTTGGCGAGAACACGCTCACCTTCGCGAACATCTTCACCTGTCATGCGAATGTTTTCCCATGGCTTCACTTGGTCTGTACAATCAACAGATTTGCCGGATTCAGTGGTCTGACAATACTCCTGCATGATGACGGCATCCGCTCCGGCTGGGATGGGGGATCCGGTAAAAATCTTCATGCAAGTCCCGGGAGAGACGACGTGTTCTGTGGTAGACCCTGCCGGGATGACGCCAGTGCAGCGAAGGGTAACCGGGGTTGGTTCCGAGGCTTGCTTTAAATCTGAACTGACTACGGCAAAACCGTCCATTGCGGAGTTGTCAAATCCAGGGAGCGAAACCTGTGCGTACATCTCCTCGGCAGCAAAACGACGGCAGGACTCCCGCAGGGGTATCAATTCCGGTTTCAGCGTGGTAACCGAGGCGAGTGATTTTTCGACAACTTCTTCCAGAGGTAGCATCCCTAACGACTTTCCATGATGGAGCTGGTGGAATCAAACCTCATTCACAGATTTGATGAAATCGCTCGCAGTTAAGATTTGAAAATGTTAACAATGGCAAAGAGTGGGAGATGCCCTAACCCAACAGAATCACATCGAAAAGGTGGACGCTTTGTTTGCGTCCATCGCGTCACGCTATGATTTGGTTAACGACGTTCAAAGCGTTGGGTTTCATCGTTTATGGAAGCGAAACATGGCTCGCTCGGTCGATTTGGGACAAGCAGAGCAGGCGCTGGATATATGTTGCGGTACAGGGGATTTGGTTTTCCGCTTGGCCAAGCACGGAGGAAAGGTGACAGGGGTGGATATAAACGCACCAATGTTAGAAGTCGCGAAGCAACGCTTGGCCAAGCGGAACTGTGAAAAGGTGCATTTGTGTCAGGCAGATGCACTGCGGTTACCATTTGATGACGCTCAATTCGATGTGGTGACCATTGCCTATGGGCTTAGAAATCTGGCCGATTATGAAGCGGGATTGGTTGAAATTTACCGGGTGTTAAAACCCGGAGGGCGGTTGGCTATTTTGGATTTCGGCAAGCCACCTTTACGTATGGTTCGTGCATTGTACTACAAGTATCTTAAATGGGCGCTACCTGTTTTTGGTTGGCTGTTTTGCGGGAGTGCATCTGCTTATGGTTATATTCTTGATTCACTAGAAAGGTACCCAGCTCAGAACGGGGTAAGAGCTATGCTTTCCGGAATTGGGTTTTCTTCCGTTGATGTGACTAATATTATGCTCGGAACCATGAGTCTACACGTTGCCAGTCGGTAGTTCTCGTTTGAAATATCTAATAATACCGCTTGCCAAGGGGTTATAATATAGTACTTTTCGCCCTCGCGCCAAGATTCGGCGCATTAACCCTATAATAAATGAGCAAAGACAACGTTAAGGAATATCAGCAGGCAGTCGCCGCGTTGCAAAGTGAAAGGGCTTCATTGCAGAAGGCCTTGAATGCTGCGCAAGCGACCGTTGCGGACGCTGAAAAGCGTTTGGCTGAAATCGATGCCGCATTGGGCGGTTCAGCGAAAGCCGCTCCGACCAAGCGTCGGGGTCGCCCAGCAGGTAAGAAAAAGGCCGCCAAGCCGGCTGCGAAAAAAGCGGCTAAGAAGGCCGTAAAAAAAGCGGCCAAAAAGGTCGCGGAAAAAGCGGTGAAGAAAGCTGCTAAAAAAGCACCGGCCAAGCGCGCCAAGAATAAGACCACACTAAAAGATGTGGTTTTACAGGTAACCAAGGGCAAAGCCTTGGACGCCAAGCAAATATTTGAGGCGGCTAAGAAGGCTGGACACAAGTTCGGTGGCAAAAACCCGATGAATTCCATTCGGGTGTTGCTCTATACGAACAAGAAGCTCTTCAAGAATAACAAGGGCAAGTTTACGGCATCTTAATTCTCACCGGTCACGTTCGCCAAACTTGAATGGCGGGCGGATTAAGGATATTTCATTTCCCGGCGGCATTAGTCGCCGGGTTTTTGTTTTCATGTTGGCGAAACGAGTCATTCCCTGTCTGGACGTGCACGATGGTGCCGTGACACGCGGTGTGCAATTTGGTCGTGCGGAGGAGGGTGGCTTGCGAAACGTTGGTGATCCCGTGGAGTTGGCCGTTCGTTACGATGAACAGGGCGCGGATGAGATGGTGTTTTTCGATATCACGGCCAGCGCACATGGTCGCGATACGATGGTCGATGTGATGGAACGGGTGGCGAGTCGATGCTTTATGCCGTTAACTGTCGGGGGGGGGATTCGCACGGTAGATGACATGGGCACAATGCTCAAGGCTGGTGCCGATAAGATCAGCATTAACAGTGCAGCGATCGCCAATCCTGATCTCATTGGAGAAGGAGCTGAAAAATTTGGTAGTCAATGCATCGTGGTGTCCGTGGATGCAAAAAAGACTGCAGACGATAAGTGGGGCGTGTTTTCACATGGCGGACGGAAGCCGGTCGGGTTGGACGCGATTGAGTGGGCTATCCGTGCGGTTGAGTTGGGCGCTGGTGAAATTGTATTGAACAGTATCGATGCCGACGGAACCAAGGCCGGTTATGATCTGGAAATTACACGCCGAATCAGCGAATCAGTGGATGTGCCGGTTGTGGCAAGTGGAGGGGCAGGGAGTCTGCAGCATATGGCGGATGTGCTGCATGAGGGGCGCGCCGATGCGGTGTTGGCTGCGAGTATTTTTCACTTTGAGGAATATACCGTGGCGGATGTGAAGAATTTTTTGAGGGCGGATGGAATTCCAGTTCGCAATATTTGAGATGAAGTTTATCGAAAAACTGAAATTCAACGATGACGGCTTGATTCCTGCGATCGTGCAGGAGGCTTCAAGTGGCCGTGTGGTTATGATGGCGTGGATGAATGAGGCTTCTCTGAAGTCGACCATCGAGACCGGCAAGACTCATTTTTGGAGTCGCTCACGCCAGAAGTACTGGATGAAGGGTGAGTCAAGCGGTCACACGCAGGAAGTGAAGGATATTGCGTTTGATTGTGACGGCGACACGTTGTTGATACAGGTGGAGCAGCACGGTGCGGCTTGTCACGAGGGCTATAAGTCCTGTTTTTTTCGCTCCATCGATGAGGAGGGAGACTTCGATGTTACGGAGGAACGTCTCGTTAATCCCGAGGAGGTTTATAAAAAATAGTACCGCTTGGCCAAGTGCTTGGCCTGTATTGTGTTGGTATTCAATAAAGAGCACGGTTTAGACTGACCGCCGCATGGAGTTTTGCAGTCCAACAAAGGATGAGTTTTGCCGCTTGGCCAAGCAGGGGAACCTGATACCGGTCACGCGGCGACTTTTGGCTGATCAGGAAACTCCGTTGACTGCCTATCGGAAAATTCGAGGGCAAGGTGAGTCGTTCCTGTTTGAGTCGGTCGAGGGAGGGGAGCATTTGGGACGCTATTCATTCGTGGGCTGCAATCCTCGAGGTATGATTCGGCAATCCGGCGATCTGGTTGAGTGGATTGAGGGCGGCCAAGTTATAGAGACATTCAATGTCGTTGGGCGTGGCGGGGGGCAGGGCTCGAACGATGTTACTGACGGTTTGGCCGTCGTGGAAAGGGTGCTGGCTAATTATCGGCCGGTCGATGTGCCGGGACTGCCACGCTTTACTGGAGGAGCACTGGGGTTTGTTGGCCATGAGTTTATCCATGATATTGAGCCGGTGGTTCCGAGGCCGCCGGAGGACGAACTTGGAACTCCGACAATCTGTTTCGTTATCGCTGATGAATTGCTGGTGTTTGATCGTGTCGCTCAAACTTTGACGATCATCGTGAACGGCATCATTTCTGATGGTGATGATCCTGCGGAGGTCTATGAGGAGGCGGCGTCGGAAGTGGAACGAATCGTTTCGTTGCTAGAACAACCGAGCGAGTACAAACCGGTATCGTTTCCATCGGAATTACCGGAGAAGGAATTCCAGTCCAATCAGGAGAAGGATCGATTCCTTCGAAACGTTGAGAAGGCGAAGGAGTACATTAATGCCGGGGACATTATTCAAGTGGTGGGCTCGCAACGATTTTCTGCCGAAGTCAACGCTTCGCCGCTGGATGTCTATCGTGCGGTGCGATCGATTAACCCGTCACCCTATATGTTCCTGTTGGAATTCGAGGGCTATTCGTTGGTTGGAGCATCACCTGAAATTCATGTTCGTTGCGAAGATCGGCGTGTCGAGATTCGCCCCATCGCCGGGACCCGGCCGCGAGGGAAAAATGCAGAGGAAGATCTGGCCCTTGAGAAGGAATTACTTGCGGATCCGAAGGAGCGCGCCGAACACGTAATGCTGGTTGACTTGGCGCGGAACGATATTGGCCGGGTTTGTGACTACGGCTCGGTAGAAGTGAAAGATCTCATGATCATCGAGCGGTATAGCCATGTCATGCACATCGTTTCGCAGGTGGAGGGCAATCTGACGGAAGACCGCACGCCGTATGATTTGATTCGGGCGACTTTTCCGGCGGGCACCCTCTCCGGGGCACCCAAGATTCGAGCAATGCAAATCATCGCGGAATTCGAGCAAACCACGCGCGGCCCGTATGGAGGCTGCGTGGGTTATTTTTCGTTCAATGGCAATCTGGATTGCTGCATTACCATTCGAACTGCGCTGTTAAAGGATGGCAAGGCATTCGTGCAGGCCGGTGGTGGATGGGTGGCCGACTCCGTTCCTGAAAGTGAATTTCAGGAAACAGTCAACAAATCCAAGGCGATGATCAAGGCCTTGGCCTTGGCTGAAAGCTTCAACACCCAGTAGGTACTTGGCCAAGCGCTTGGCCAAGCGCGGTATCATGGGCCGGTAAACAGTTCGATGTGGTAGCCATCAGGGTCGGCCACGTAAATTTGAAATGCCCCATCTGGTCGGGTGCGCCGTGGCACGTAATCCTGATCGATACTTTTGAAATACTCCTCCCATTCATCCAGGTTGTCGGCTCGCAGGGCGAAATGATTACTTCGCGGCCTTGAGATGACCGCATCCTCTCGCCCGCCAATCAGGTGTAGTTCCTGAAATTCGCCGAGCCGGAACCAAGCGCCGGGGAAGTCGAACGCGGGGCGTTCCATCGGCTCGAGTTTGAGGACATCCCGGTAAAAGGCGCAACTTTTTTCAACGTCTGCGACGTGAAGTGCCACGTGATTTAGTTCGTAATGAGTCATTCAATGGTTTGTTTTGTTGTTTTTTGAAAAAGCGTTTGACGGCTTAAAGCGAATCCATACAATCGCCGTCCCTCTGGTGGGGTCGTAGCTCAGTTGGTAGAGCACCACAATGGCATTGTGGGGGTCGCTGGTTCGACTCCAGTCGGCTCCACCATTTTTCTTTTCTCCCGATCACCTCGATCCAATTCTTCTCCCGGTTACCACCGGGCTGCTGCGGTGCAAGAAAGTAGCCCAGCCATTTCGAAGTTGAAAGATTCCCTTCACCCTGCTTTTGACAGGTCTGCCGTGGTACAGCATAGTTCCTCCCAGATCATTACGATGCGTGGTTTTCAACGATTCAACTTGTGGTTTGCCTTGTCGATGTTGGTGTTGTCCGTTTCGGGGCATGCTGAAAATCGGGTGCATGATGGCTTGCTGGCGTTGTACGACTTTCGCCTAACCAAGGGCGAATTGGTCAAGGATCGCTCCGGTGTCGGCCAAGCGTTGGATTTACGCATCGAGAATCCCAGAAATGTTCGACGTTTCGAGGGAGGGCTTGAGGTTCGTGGGCAAACGCTCATTCGATCATCCAAGCCGGCCTCAAAAATTTCAAATGCAGTAAAGCGCTCCGGGGCAATCACACTGGAGGCGTGGGTGCGTCCGGCCAATAAAAAACAGGAAGGGCCAGCCCGGATTGTCACAGTTTCCGGGAACAGCACCAATCGCAATGTCACTTTGGGACAGGAGGAGGACCGGTATGACGTGAGATTTCGGACTACTGAAACGACCAACAATGGATTGCCCTCATTCGCTTCAAAACCGGGCAGTTTAAACCTGAAACTGACGCATGTTGTTTTCACGCGCGATTCAGTCGGGCAGGCCAAATTTTACCTGAACGGCAAGTTGAACAATAGCAAGTCGATTGGTGGTCGTACGGCCCGCTGGGATGCGTCCTACCGGCTTGGCCTTGCTGACGAATTGAGCAAAGGGAGGCAGTGGTTGGGCACTTATCATCTGGTTGCCGTTTACGGGAGAAATCTTGATGCAGAAGAAGTGTTGAAGAATTACAAGGCCGGGCTGGATGGTGAAAGTGTCCAGTTGGAGTTGGCCGCGAAAAAGCGATCGGAAAAGGAGAAGTTTTTTGACGAAGAAATTGTGCCGATACTCTCCCGTCATTGTCTTGAGTGCCACGATACGGCGACCCGAAAAGGTAAGCTGGATCTATCGCGGAAAGCCAAGGCGTTCGCGCTGGGTAACGGCGACAAGTCGATCATTCCCGGAAACTCAGCCGAAAGCTTGATTTGGGAAGTGGTTGAGTCGGATGACATGCCGGATGAACGTGCGCCTCTTTCTGACGGAGAGAAGCAGTTGCTACGCAAATGGATCGATGACGGCGCGGTCTGGACGACTGAGGAGATTGATCCACTTGCCCACACGTTCGATCGGCGTGCCACCGAAAACTGGATCCGCCGGTTGACGGTGTCGGAGTATATTCGATCAGTAAAAAGTGTCGTCGATGTTGATATTGAGAAGGAGGCCCGGGAACTGTTGCCGGCCGACATCCGTGCCGATGGCTTCAGTAACACGGCTTATAACCTGAAGGTCGATTTAAAACATATTGAGGCTTATTCGACCTTGGCCGGCTTGATCGTGGAGAAAATGGATGTGCGTGCGTTCATCAACCGGTACAACGAACGCCTCAACCTGACAGACAATTCCATGCGTGGGTTTATCTCAAACATGGGGCGGGATTTTCTTCGTGGCGATTTAAACTCGTCGGAGGTGGCGGCATTTCGTGGGATCACAACCACGGTGACCAGCACCGGCGGCACGCTAGAGGAAGGCGTGGGATTGATGCTTGAGGCGATGCTGCAGTCTCCCCGTTTCATTTACCGGGTGGAAAACCAACGAGGCGATGGAGACGAATGGCCGGTTTCCGCATTTGAATTGGCGACCCGAATGAGTTTCATCATCTGGGGGGCGGCACCTGACAAAAAGTTATTGGAACTGGCCGAGAGTGGTGAACTGTTTTCGCCGGCGGTGATGGATGAACAGATTAACCGGATGCTGGCGGATTCACGGGCGGTAAGGCGGTCGATCGAATTTGCCAATGAGTGGCTCAACCTTGATCGCTTGGCCAACATGAGCCCCAACGCCAAGCGCTTTCCCGGTTGGAACCGCGAACTGGGGCAGGACATGAAAGCTGAGACACTGGCGTTTTTCGAAGAGGTGATCTGGAAACAAAACCGTCCCTTGGCGGAGTTGTTGAATGCTAATGTCACTTTTGCAACCCCGCGCTTGGCCAAGCACTACGGTCTCGTTCCGGTGAAAGGCGATGGCTTGGCCAGATACGATTTGTCAGGTGTGTCGGAGCGGGGTGGATTGCTGACGCAGGGGAGCGTGTTGACCATCGGGGGGGACGAGGCTTCGATGGTGACCAGAGGGTTGTTCGTGTTGCACGACCTATTGCGGAGCGGGGTGAAGGATCCTCCACCGTGTGTCGATACCACGCCGGTGGCAACCAAGCCGGGCCTGACGCAGCGATCAATCGCAGAGGATCGGGTGGCGAACAAGTCCTGCGGGGGCTGTCACGGCAAGTTCGAACCATTGGCTTACGGCTTGGAGATGTTCGACGGTGTTGGTGCGTTTCACAATAAGGACGAACACGGCAATGAACTACGGGAGGATGGAGAGATTCTCTTTCCGGGGACGGCCAAGCCGGTGCCATACAAGACTTCGGCAGAGTTGATGAATTTGCTCTCGGGTAGCGACCGGGTGGGCCAATGCTTGACATGGAAGGTCGCCCAGTTTGCGCTTGGCCGCCCGCTTGGCCAACCGGACGCACTCGCCCTTGACAGGATACATCAGGCGGCGCAGAAGGGTGGCGGAACGTACGCCAGTGTGATTCGTGCAATTGTTCAAAGCGATTTAGTTCAAAAAACCAAAACAGAATCTGACAATGAAGAGTAAACCTATGAATCGACGAACGATGCTCAAGGGATTGGGCGGGGTCGCAGTTGGATTGCCGTTGCTGGAGGAGATGGTGTATTCCGCGGCAGGTAATGTGGCCAAGGATGTGCCAGTACGGGCGTTTAATGTGTTTTTCGGGCTGGGTATTCCGGCTCCACTTCAAAAGGAGGGTTACGAGGGAGTACTTGAGCCACTCAAGCCACTTCGCGATAAGTTGCTCATCATGCGAGATGTGGATCAGGTGCGTTGTGATGTCAGCGGTATAAATGCCCACTTCGATGGTGCGACCGGTTCGTTCACCGCGATGCCGGCTGGCGGCGAGGCCAAGGCCGGAGGGCCTTCGATCGATCAGGTGGTTCGGCAGGCGCATCATCCGGATGGGCTTCCGCCAGGGATGGTGCCGACGTTGATCGGGGGAACGTACTTCCGCCGAAGCCGGGTGGGGCGTTATCTTCACAGCTACAATCTGGATGGGACGGTGGCAGGGACGATGCAGGAAAAACCACGTGATTTGTTTGACCGGGTGTTCGGTGTCGTCAACGCCGGCACAAATGGCGATGCCCGCAAGCAGCGACTGAAACGCAGTGTGCTCGATTCGGTGGTGGATCAGTACAAGTACTATACCGGCGCGAATTCCCCGTTGGGTAGCGCTTCCAAGAACCGGGTGGTCGAGCATCTCGAGCGTATTCGGGAGTACGAACTACGTGCTTTTGAGATGAAGCATCGCAAAGGCGAAGGGCCGAAGCTGCCGCCCCGTTCCAAGCTGCTGCACGGAGGACAGGCCGACCCGGGCGGTCAAGGCATTGACATTACACTGGAGGAGTTGACCACGGAGTGGCACCTGATGGCTGATCTGTACGCCCTGTCTGTTCAAATGGATCGAGTACGGTTTGGCTCCATCACATTTCTCGCGGCGGGTGAGCGTATCCGCTTGGTTGGCGACTACGAGTACGGTGGCCGAAAAATGTTTGAATTCAATGATCCCAAGCAGTTGAACGCCTCCGGTGATCAGGGTTGCAGTCACGAGTGGTGGCATAAATTCAGTGAGAAGAAAAAGAACGAACAACTCCGCGCTCATGCTCACATGAAGATGCGTGAGGTCGCCTATTTCCTGAATCGACTTGATTCCGAAAAAGAGGCGAACGGTCGGTCGATTATGGAAAACTCAATGATCACGATTTCCACTGAGTCTGGTGACGGGCGTCACAACGATTCCAAACGGGAACTCTCCGGCGTTTTTCATGCGATCACCGGTGCAAATGGTCGTTTCAAGACCGGCGAAATCATGGATGTTGGGGCAGAGGGACTGGACGTTTATAACACAATGGTGAGCGCGATGGGGGCCAAGCACCGACTTGGGCCGGCCAAGCGCGAAAGCCGTCACGTTCGTTCCATTCTCGCCTAATCGTTGGAGAGCAGGCGCCGGTAGAGCTGGTACTGTTCTTCGACCAAACGCTCGACGGTGAACTTTTCTTTCACGAACGCTTGGCCCGCTTGGCCAAGCGTTTTTCGCAACGAGACATCTTTGGCCAAGCGGATGAGACTTTCCTCCAACTTGGCCAAGTCATCCGGGGGGATAAGCAACCCGGTTAGTCTGTCTATACAGACTTCACTGGCACCATCGCAGTCAAATGCCACCACCGGTTTTGCTGCAGCCATCGCCTGAGGCAGGGCACGCGGGAGACCTTCTCGACGCGAAAGATGGATCAAGCCATCCATCATTCCGACGAGTTCGGGAATCTGTTCAGGGGGAACCAGACCCGTGAATACAAAATTCTCTTCACACCCAATGCGCTTGGCCAAGCTTTCATATTTCTCCCGCCACACGCCATCGCCCACCAACAGAAAGCGAATGTTCGGTACACGCTTGGCCAAGCTTGGGGCAATGGCGAACAGGTGTTCGTGACCTTTTAACTCGAATAACCGGGCGATTTTTCCAATAACAAAATCGTTGGCAGTCAGCCCGTACTTTTCCCTCACAGACTTCGAGTTTTTGGCTTTCAAAAAAGGGTCCAGTTCGAAACCGCTAAAAATCTGCGTGTAATCTTCAGGATTACCAATTCCCGCTGAGAGGTACTGATTGCTCATGGCATTGGCAACTGTAATGAAATGATCAGTACGTGTGCCGGCAATCCTTTCAGCTTCACTAAAAACTGCATTGGCGATGCCCCCTTGGAATGCACCGAAAGACGGGCCGTGAATGGAGTGAATAACCATCGGGACACCGACTCTCTTTGCCGCCAACCGTCCTATCAGTCCGGCTTTTCCACTGTGAGTGTGCACGATGTCGGGTCGAAATTGTTTAAACTCGCTAACCAAGTGACGGTAGGCAAGAAAGTCCATTATCGGGTGGACAGGACGAACCAGTTTCGGGACCAAATGAAAAAGGTCATCGACATTTTTTGCCAGCGGTTCCAGGGAGCCTTCTGGGCCGGTGGTAGGGCCGGAGTATAGTCGGACGGTCACACCCGACTTTTGATGCAGACCGAGTACCGTCGAGAGTGTGTTCTCCTGCGCGCCTCCGACGATCAATCGGGTGATGACATGCGCAACGCGCATGGGTCAAGGAGTGGAGCCTTGCGCGCCTTGTAACTCAGTCACCCGCTGTTGAATCTGTTCCAGTTCGGCGGCAGGGATTGATTCCTGATTCACGTATTTGAGGAAGAGGGTGTAGTTTTTTAACTCTTCAGACGGAGAGTTTTCTGCCTCAGCGATTTGTGCGAACCGGAGGTACATGCGCGGGTCATTGGGTGTGATGGATTGCAGTTTTTCGTAGTCGCCTTTGGCATTCGCATATTGTTTGGAGGCCATATACGACTCTGCGCGATTGGCTAATACCTCGGGGTTCCATTCGTTCCGTGAAAGCAGTTCATCGAAAATGGATATGGCATTTTCATGCTGATTCATCTGCATGTAGATCGTTGCTTTTTGATAGAGGAACCGGCCGGAATCGCGGTCGTTATCCAATGCGTCATCAATGTGTCCAAGCGCTTTTTCGAATTCGCCCATTTCAACGAAGACGCCGGCGAGTTGAGAGCGGATGTTCGATTTCGTGCCGCCGCTCGCTTCCTCAAGTGCCGCATCGAGGGTTTTAACTGCAGAGTCGAATTGCTTGAGTTGTGCTTGGAGTAACCCTTTGCCGACCTTGGCGTCGATGTTATCCGGATGTTCCTTGATCCACAGCTCGAGAACGGGAAGGGCTTTTTCTGGAAAATCATTGTCCATGTAGAAACTCAAAGCGGTCTGCAAAGCGGGCAGAGTGTCCATGTGAGGCTGTAGCTGCTCTGTTAAATATTTTTCGGCGGTAGCGATGTCGGATTGTAGGAGGCGGACTCCGGTTTCGATACCGATTAATCGTACTTGTTGCTCCAATTCAAACGGATTGGACTGATGCATTGATCGAAGTTTTTCGATGAACGGCCCGGTTTTGTCCGGCATCCCGTAGGTAACGAACATGTTGGCAACGAACATCAATGGTTCCGGATCTTTCGTCGTCAGTTCCGTGGCGCGAACCAGTTCGTGGTAGGCTTGGCGGATCTGGGATTGGCTTTCGAAGAATTGGCCCAAAAGCAGGCACCCCTTGGGTTCGTCCAGTGGGCCGTAGGTCTTCAACGTGTGATTGATTTGCGAAAGGGCAAGCAGGCTCTGGTCGGTCAGCAGGTCGTCCAGTTTTTTATCGAACTTAAACTCAGCGTTTACCTTTTTTTGGAGTTCAAACAGGTGTCGCAGGCTTGCCTGTGCCGTGATGTTCCCGTTCGGGCTGCCAGCAAACAAATCGTTCGCGGTGCGATACATCGACTCGGCTTTGTCCGGTTGATTGCTGCGTGCCAATTCCACACCGCGGGCGTTAATATTTCGCGACAACCAACTCATGATAATGAGAGTGTCCTGAAAGTTGGATCGCTGAAGTATTCCGGCCTCCTTTGCCAGTTCTCCAAACGTATCCTTAACCGATGTCTCGATTTCTGTTTCCGAATCGATGGCGGAGATCGCGAGTCTGGGTTTGTCGAGGGATTCCCCACCAATTTCGTACTTGGCCAAGCGGAAGATTCCCTGATGGGGTTGCGTGTGAAATTGTTCGAAGAAATATCCGAAGCTGGGGTGAGTATAATAGATCGGGGTCTTGTCGATGACCTCGTGTAGTTTTTCGAGGATCAAAAACTCGTCCACGCGGATGGAGTTGGCGACTTCATCGGACAGTGCTGGCCAAGCGGGACTGAGCTTGGCCAAGCGCTCGTGATAACGGGGGGAGGCCAGCCGGTGTGTGTCAACAAGCAGTGGGGGATTGGCTCGGTTTGATCGCGCCAGTTCTGCTTTAAGTAACTGCCTTTGTGCGCTCATATCGCCATCACTGATAAGGACGGCGGTTTCCTTGGGGAGATCGTCCGCGAGCCACTTTGTGTAAATGCGGGCGACGTCGTTTTTGTTGTGCGCCCAAACCACGCCGACATTTTGCCAGGCAAGCAACCCGGCGACGATGAGGGAGGCGACGGTAAGGCCTCCGTAAATGCCACGGTTCATGGCCTTGGCGAAGTCCGACGATTTCTGCCAGCGTCTGGAATCTTCCTTCCCGAAAAGGAGGAGCAGGTAGCCGAGGAAATATCCGGCTGAGAGGCTGCCCAGATAATAAAATGTTATGAACGGAGCGCCGACCCCGACAACCTGCTGGGCCTGTACAAGTTTTCGAGGGCTGAACAAATGGTCGAATGCCGTGTAAACGCAAGCGACGAGAAATAGAAAGTGAACCAATCTCAAAAGAATGGTGGTGATGGCGGATGCGGCAGCGTTGGTATCCCCGAAGCTAACCGGCCAACGAATACCAAGGAGCAGGAGCGGCAGGATTGACGTACAGGCCATCACCAGCACGACAAGACGGTTGCTAAATAAATTTGATAGGAACGATTTTTGGTCTCCCAAGTTATCTGTCAAGACTTCGCCGAATCCATATTCACTGCCGGTCAAAACGGCTGTCAATGGAAGCAGCAAATAAAGGGACAATCCGGCAATGCCGGTGAGCAGCAGTTTTAGCCAAAGATTTTCGCGGAAGAGGCGCATACGTCCGGTCCATAAAAGCGCCACGCCGAATAATGGAAGAAAGCCGATCATGCCCCAGTTGTTTGGGATGCTGATGGCGAATACTGCTGCGGCCCGGATCAGCCATCCCTGATTGTGGTCGAGTCGATACTCAAGGAGGCAGCGGACAACGTACGCGAATAAAAGCAGGTTTAGGATCTCCCCTGTGCCTGAAGTCGCGTGCTGCCAGAAGCTAAGTTGCAAACCGCAAACCAACGCGGCAAACAACGGAGGAACCCAGTTTAGGCCGATGCTCAAAAGTGAGTGTTCACTTTGTTCACGCTGGCGTTGTTCCTTCGTACGGTCGTGCGGGAGAAGTGCGACTGAGCGCACCAGCAGCGCGAGCGTGAGCGCACCGAAGATGGCAGCCAGTCCGTTCATGGCCGCCGGCAACACGGTCGCTGGAAATAGTTTCAGCGGGAGCGTGACCAAGTACAGCAGTGGCTGCTTGGTTTGGGGGAGATCATGCCAACCTCCAACATGTGAAATGGCGGGCAGACTGGCGAAGCTGATCCACGAATGGAGGGTGGTGAGGTAGAGCACCAATGCACCCGCAGCGACCGCCCAGGGTAAGCGTGTGGCGGCGAATGAGTTCAACGGGTTGTTGTTTTCTGACATCAGAACGGTTGCGGGGGCAGTTGAAACCTGCCGCCCTGTTTTGACAAGACGGTTTTAGTCCTGTGGTTCCTGTGATTCCGGTTCACTTGGAGAGTTTAAACGCAGATCGGTGATGCATTCGACATGTTGGGTATGGGGAAACATGTCCACTGGTATGACCTGCTCGAGACGGTAGACCCCGTCTGCGCAAAGAATGTTCAAATCCCGTGCAAGCGTGGCCGGATGACAGGAAATGTAGATGACTTGGCTGGGGCGCACCTCACGAAGTTGCTCCAGCGCAGCCGGGGCACAGCCTTTGCGGGGCGGGTCGAGGATGACGCTTGTTTTGCCGGCATCAAACTTGGCCAGCAAACTCGGGAGCAAGTCTTCCGTGCGGCCCTCGATGAACTCGCCGTTGTCGCCTCCGAACTGGGTGGCATTTTCGCGGGCGGCCTTAATCGCACCCTTATCGTATTCCACCCCGGCGTAGCGCTTGGCCAAGCTGGCCAGTTCGATGGCAAAAAAGCCCACGCCGCAGTAGGTGTCGATCAAGTAGTCTGAGCCGCTGGATTGGAACACTTTTCGTACGGCTTCGACCATGCGCGGCAGCATGAAATAGTTGGTCTGAAAAAAGGAATGGTCCTGAACGGTCCAGTCCTCGGGTGTGATCCGTAAGTTTACCTTGATGCCACCGCGCTTAGGTGGGTTGGCTCGGACTTCCGGTATCTGGGCGTTGAGCGCCGGTTCCGCAATTTTGCATTCGTCGATCTCCACCACCCAGTGGGAGTTGCGTTTGCGAAAGCCAACCAGCAATTTCTTTGCCTTTCCGTTCCATTGACTGCGGACAAGGATGCGATTGCGGTAGTGGTACGGTTGTGGGCAGGGGATCACCGGGGTGACTTTGTCCTGGGTAAACCCGCCGATTCGCTCAAACAGGTCGGCCACCTGTTTTTGTTTCATCTCCAGTTGTGCCTCGTAGGCCATGTGCTGGTATTGGCAGCCGCCGCAATCTCCATAGTATTGGCACTCCGGATCAATGCGAGAGTCTGCCGGGTTGATGACGTTAACCAGTTCGGCCCGGGCGAAATTTTTCTTCACCTCAGTGATGGTCACCTCCACGGTCTCATCCTTGATCACAAGCGGCACGAATACAACGAACCCTTCCACGCGGCCAACACCCTCTCCGCCGAAGGCGATGTCTTCGATTTGCAATGTGACACGTTGCCCGACCTCGGGGCGGAGGACGGCATCCGGTGTTGCGGGTATGTCTGTTGTCTCGTTCAAAATTTCAACCGTGCGCTTGGCCAAGCGCTGTGGATAGACCAAGGCCGGGGTACGTTAACCGCACGCCCGGCCCTGCAAAAGT
>CEUN01176561.1_pt1 | contig 19845 bp, 21 predicted proteins | sample 361501 | NCBI WGS metagenome assembly CEUN01 (sample SAMEA2622801, study PRJEB7988) | marine metagenome | biome: marine biome (ENVO:00000447); feature: marine epipelagic mixed layer (ENVO:xxxxxxxxx); material: "saline water (ENVO:00002010), including plankton (ENVO:xxxxxxxx)" | depth 120 m | reverse complement strand
CGGGTAGTCTCCTACCCGACAGGTCGCCCACATTGACATCGTTCCTTATTGCCTGGAACTTAAGGACCATTTTCTGAACTTTTCGAGGCTATCTCAGCGTGACCATCATCCATAGAAGTCCTCTTCCGGACGTCGAGATTCCGGACATATCGATCACTCAACAGATCCTCGCGCGTGCCGACGAGTTGGCCGATGCGGTGGCATTGACTGATGGCGCCACTACCAGCATCACGTTTGGACAGTTGCGCGATGATATCCATCGATTGGCTGGTGGATTGGCCACCCGCGGAATTGGCCGTGGCGGATGCGTCGGATTGATGGCGCCCAACATGCCTGAATACGCCGTAGTGTTTCACGGGGTTGCGGTAGCCGGTGCTGCAGTGACAACCATCAACCCAACCTACGGTCCCGCTGAGGTGCGCTTCCAGTTGCAGGATGCCGGCGCGACGATGTTGGTGACAACACCGATGTTCCTCGAGGTTGCGGCGAAAGCCGTCGAAGACACGAACGTCACAGAGATCGTGGTCATTGGTGGCGCGGAAGGGTACGCATCACTGGATGACGTATACGCAGAGCCTATTGATCAGGTAGCGGTTGATTACGACGACGATATCGTTGTGCTGCCGTATTCGTCGGGTACAACCGGGCTACCTAAAGGGGTCATGCTCACCCACCGCAACCTGGTGGCCAACAACGCACAACTTGAACACTGCATCCAGTACGAACCAGACGAGGCCGCGCTGGCGGCGCTACCGTTCTTTCACATCTATGGCATGCAGGTGTTGATGAACTCGTTGCTCAACCGCGGTGTACGCGTGGTGACGATGCCCCGCTTTGACATGGCGCAGGCGCTGGAACTGGTCCAGAACGAAAAGATCAGCCGTTTTTTTGCGGTGCCGCCGATCGTGCTGGGGCTCGCAAAAGCGCCGGTCGTGGATAACTACGACCTTTCGTCGCTTCGGCAGATTTTCTCAGGCGCAGCACCGCTAGGCGCGGACATTGCTGATGAGTGCGCCAAGCGGGTGGGATGCGAGGTTGTCCAGGGTTACGGCATGACGGAGTTGAGCCCGGTCAGCCACTGCACGCCGCAGGGCGATTTCCGCGCCGGCAGCAGCGGTGTCACTATCTCCAATACCGAGACCCGCATCGTCGATCCTGAAACCGGTGAGGATCAGCCGGTAGGTGGACGCGGCGAACTTTGGGTGCGTGGCCCTCAGGTGATGAAAGGCTACTTGAGCAACCCGGAGGCCACCGCGATCACAATCGACGACGAGGGTTGGCTACACACGGGCGACGTCGCCACTGTTGATGAACATCATCACGTTGCCATCGTCGACCGCATCAAAGAGCTGATCAAATACAAAGGCTTCCAGGTACCGCCCGCGGAGTTGGAGGCGTTATTGGTCACACACCCGGCCGTTAATGATGCCGCCGTGATCGGTGTGCCGGACGACGAGGCTGGCGAACTGCCAAAAGCATTTATCGTCGCAGCACCGAACTCCACGCCCACGCTGGATGAATTGCAGGCCTTCATGTCGGAGCACGTGGCAAGCTACAAGCTTGTGCGTGAGATCGAGATGGTGGATGCCATTCCAAAAAGCCCGTCCGGGAAAATCCTGCGTCGCGAGCTGCGCGCCTGACCTGCGGACTGTGGCAGCCTCCGTTGGGAGGCCGCTGCGCCTCAGTCCGTAGACAACGCACGCAGCTCCGCTGCCCGGGCACCCGCTGCCTGCATCATGAAAGACAGATCGCTCCCCGCCAGCACGAAACGCATTCCAAACTCAATGTAGCGTTGCATCAAAGGTGGCGAGTACACACCACCCAAACCCGCGTGTTTGCCATGCTTGTCGCACGCATCACACACGGCTTTTAAGGCGGCCGCGATGTCGGGATGGTCAGGCTGGCCAGGAATCCCCATCTCCATACCCAGGTCGCTGCAGCCCACCAGCAATACGTCCACGCCAGGCAATGCGGCGATGGCGTCCGCATTGCCAATCGCCTCCGGTGTTTCCAGCATGATGACGAGCAACGTCGCATCATTGATGCTGGCGGTCATGTCAGCCAGCGGCGTCGGCTGAAAGCCGAGCTGTGGCAGTGAGCCCGTCACGGACCGGTGACCAAGTGGCGGATACTTGCATTGCTCCACCATCCGCGCGGCTGCCTCCACGGTATCTACGTGCGGTACAACGATTCCCTGCGCGCCGCCATCAAGGAGACGGGTTGCATGGAAATGTTGATGGCCGGGAACACGCACAATGGGCGTGATACCCGCATCCTGCGCCGCCACACAAATCTGGGTAGCGGTATCGACCCCCATGGAGTTGTGCTCCATATCGACAAACAACCAGTCAAACCCACAGGTGGCAAAAATCTTGCCGGTATCAACCGTGCGGGCCTGGCGCAGACCAACCCCAATCGCGAGCTCACCCGCTTCCAGACGTTGTTTAGCGGCGTTTTTGATCTCCACGGATTTCTCTCCTTACAGTGATGCCACGAAGGACCTGACCGCTGCCACGCAAGCGTCCGGCTGTTCCACCTGCAAGAAATGAGTGGTGTCTGGAACAACCGAATAAGCAATGTCCGCTTCCCTGGATAACGCCGCGCAGGACAGCGCCGGCGCGGTCTGGTCCGGTAGGTCCGGGTCGGCGGCAATGATCGCAACGGGGACTTGTAGTCCGCGCTTGAGCGCGGCCCATAAACTCGCGTCTCGATTGAACTCGAACACGTGCGCCTCATACTCCCGCGGGCAACTGAGCGTGTAGGTGCCGCTGTCGGCGTCGTTGCGCAAGGTGTGTTTCGCAAACAGTTCCGCGGCCCCCTCGACCCAACGCGAAAAAAACGCGCGGGTCAGGAATTGTTCAGCAAGCTCATCGGGGCTGTTGAACGACGGTTGCCTGCGCCGGGCGCGTGCCGCCATCATGTCCACGTCTTGCTCGGCAGCCGCGCGCGCAGGATGACCAGGCGGCGGCATCAACGGCGGGTCAAACAATGCCAGCCCGGCGTACGCCGGGCCCTGCTGGGCTTCATACGCGACACTTGCGACTGCGGACAAAGAATGGAAGACACCCACGGTTGGCTGTCTGCCAAAGTGTTGGTGACAGGCGTCGAGCAGGTCGCCCATATCATCTGTGAAGCGCTGCCAGTTGTGCGCCGCGAATTCGTGTGTCGGGTTGACTCCGTGGTTGCGCATGTCAAACAACACCAGATCAAAATCATCCGCGAGCAGAGACCAGAACGGCTCGTAAGCCGCGATCGCAAGTCCGTTACCGTGAGAGAGCGCGAGGCGGGGTCCATTGGGGTTGCCGTGACGTCGCAGAACAACGGTGGCACCATCGCCAAGCCGTACCGGGACCTCGTGTAAACAAGCTGGCGTCACGCGACCTCCGTCGAACGTCTGTCGGTCAGTACCTGTTTCAAACCGCGTATTTTTCCATGGGCTCGATAAAACCGTTACCCATTAATACTTAAATGGTGTTGAGTGCCAGCACTTTTTGTGCCGGCTTGAAAGCGCGCACCAGCTGGTCCGTTTCAAAATATTCGCCCTCAGAAATAGGATCCAGCAAGGACTTGAGGTTGAGTTTTCGGTTAAGCATGAACTATCCGGCACTCACCAATCGCATGCACTATGTATCCTCGAACAATCGGTTTGTAGCGATAGCTGCACCTTCAACCATCGCTCTCAATTTTGCCCAGACAACACTGTCAGCCACTCGCCCCATCCCGGCCGAAGTGTCGAAGCCGCAATCGGTAGCCGCGATTATCCGCGTTGGATCATCAATGGCTCGCGCGACGCGCTCCAGTCGCTCAGCCACCACCTCCGGATGTTCGACGAAATTGGTGGTCGTATCGATGACATCCGCCAGCAACAGTTGATCGTCATCCAGTACGTGACCACGAAAACAACGATGTTCATGCGCGTGACGCGGGTTTGCCATCGAGAGCAGAAATGCGCCGACGTTTGCGTGCAATATGGGAACTAGGATGTCCTCGAGTGGAACATCCAAATCGTGTGGCCCCTCGTAGTTACCCCAACACACATGCAGGCGTACGCGTTCACGTGGAATGTCACGTAATGCCTCGTTGATTGCATTGACAACGAGTTCCACAAAACCCAGGAACTCGTTCAAGGGACAGTCGGCAAACGCGATGTGGCGTTCCATCGCGAGGTCTGGACAGTCCAGCTGCAAGACGTGTCCGCGTCGCACAATCGTTTCGTACTCGATGCGTAACGCCGCCGTCACCGCATCCAGATAACGCTCGAACGAATCGTAATAAACGTTTGGAATCGCTGCCGCGACAATGCCTGGAGACGGCATGGTGATAAACGTCTCCAATAATCCGGTGTCCTGCTGCGCGACAACTGCCTCGAACTGCGCGCATTCGCCTTCCACCGCGGCGCGGTCCAGGTACTGAATCTCACCGACGACTTGCGGCGGCGCCATGTTGGAAACGGAATCTACACCCTGGTAGGCACGACCACGCGCTTCCATGAAATCCGGATAGTTGACAACATCGCGCCAGAGGTTGCGTGTGCCCTCTCCACCAAAACCGCTCATCCGTCTACGCACATACATGAAGAACGCTTCGCGCGGCTGCTCACCATTGTTGCCAACATCAATGCCCGCCTGGAGCTGGCGCGGTACTATCGCCTTTACTGCGGACTGCGATTCCCGGACCAGTCCATCCTCATCAACCGCATCTCCAGCAGCCCGGCGCGCGTACAACGTGGTCAACGCTGCCGGTCTTGGCAGGCTGCCAGCGTGCGTCGTGAGAATGCGGTCTTTGCTATGGTGCATCGTAGAGTTGACAGTGAGCGCTGCGAATCCGGCAGTCTTGCCGCAAAGGATACGGCGCAGCCACATAAATGGAAACGAGCGATGCCCGATACGAATGAGTCCACCGGTCAGACCATCGGCTTTGTTGGACTGGGATTGATGGGGCAGGCGCTTACGGCACGCCTGGTGGAAACGGGACATGACGTTGTCGGTTACGACATCAACCCGGACGCACTCGCCAAAGCGGCAGCACATGGGGTCAGGCCAGCCGGTTCACTCGCAGAGTTGGCGGGCCTCGCAAATATAATCCAGCTATGTGTGACATCCACGGCGGCAGTGGTCGATATCGTCGAAGGTGCTGGAGGGTTAATGGCGTCTCCCGGACGCGCACGTATCGTCGTGGACCACTCTACAACGGCCGCGGGGGAGACACGCCAACTGGCACAACGGTTGACGGACGCGCATCAGATTGAGTGGGTCGATGCCCCTGTGTCTGGAGGCCCACCGGCGGCGCGCGCGGGTACGCTCGCCATCATCGCTGGCGGAAGCACACAGGCGGTCGCGTCGGTGCAGACCTTGATGAACGATGTCGCTGGTACGTTCACACACATGGGCCCGGTGGGTGCTGGTCAGGTAACAAAGATAGTTAATCAGATTCTGGTTCTGAATAACTACTGTGTGCTGGCTGAAGCGCTGACCCTGGCGGAGGCGGGGGGCGTCGACGCGAGCAAGGTGCCTGAAGCATTAGGTGTCGGACACGCCGGCAGCAACATGTTGCAGTCGATGTATCCGAGAATGGTAGCGCGCGACTTTGCGCCCGCCGGCTACGCGCGTCAGGTCCTGAAAGATCTGGATATGGTTGGCGCGCTGGCGCGTGACCTGAACGTGCCGACTCCGATGTCCTCGCAGGCCGCGTCGCTCTATCGAATTTTGGTCTCGAAGGGGCACGCCGAGTTGGACGGAATTGCCGTGCTCAAGCTATTCGATCCGGAGGCTTCGATGTGATAGCGGCAGTAATTGACAGTCCGAAAGCGGCAGTTGAGACTATTCGGCTAACCCAAGATGCCCGGCCTATCTGAGTAAATCCATGCCATCCATTACGTATATTGAACACGACGGCACCGAACACGTCGTTGATGCAGAAGTTGGTAGCACAGTGATGCTTGCCGCGGTCAACAACAACATCCCCGGGATTGACGCCGATTGTGGCGGTCAGTGCGCGTGCGCAACGTGTCACGTGTTTGTCGCACCCGAATGGCTGGAACGCACTGGCGCGCAGTCCGATATGGAGACCAGTATGCTGGACTTCGCGGCCGAGGTGCGCGACAACTCTCGACTTGCGTGCCAGATCGACGTCGTCGCCGAACTCGACGGCCTGGTTGTCCATATGCCCGAGAGCCAACACTGAGGGATCAACACGATGAACGCAGTCACGCCACTTGAACCTAACGCCGCCCGCGATGAAGCGTGGTCGCTGCCGTTGGAAGATATTGATGTCAGCGATCCGGTGCTACACCAGAACGACACGATCGGCTTCTACTTTGACCGGCTGCGTGAAGAGTGTCCGGTGCATTTCGGCCGCACAGAGCGGTTTGGCGACTTCTGGTCCGTCACCCGCTACAAGGACATCATGGCTGTAGATACGAACCATGCGGTCTACTCGTCCGAACCGGCCATCACCATTCGCGACGTGCCGAGCGAATTCCGGCGTCCAAATTTCATCACGATGGACCCGCCAAAACATGACCACCAGCGAAAGGCCGTCTCGCCCATTGTCGCACCTGCCAATCTGGCGCGCATGGAGTCCACCATACGCGAGCGTACGCAACGCGTCCTGGATGGGCTCCCTGTCAATGAAGAGTTCGACTGGGTGGAGCACGTGTCCATCGAACTGACGACACTGATGCTGGCGACGCTGTTCGATTTCCCGCTGGAAGACCGCAAGCTGCTGACCTATTGGTCTGATGTTGCGACTGTGGATCTCACGTCGGGTGGTCCAATTGACACCGACGAGAAGCGCATCGCCGAGTTGACCAAATGCCTCGAGTACTTCACCGGTCTCTGGAATGAGCGTGTGAACGAAGAACCGCGCCCCGACCTCATCTCGATGATGTCGCATGCGGAAGCCACCCGAAACATGGACCCACACGAGTTCCTGGGCAACCTCATTCTGCTCATAGTCGGGGGCAACGATACGACCAGAAACTCGATGTCAGGCAGCATCGTGGCAACCAATCGTTATCCCCACGAAGACCGCAAAGTACGCGCGCACCCCGAATTGATCGCCAGCAGCTTTGTGCCGGAGATCATTCGTTGGCAAACACCGCTGGCACATATGCGCCGCACAGTTAAAGAGGACACCGAGATCAACGGTCAGCCCATCAAGGCGGGCGATAAAGTGATCATGTGGTACTTGTCCGGTAACAGGGACGCGGACGCCATCGAGGATCCGTACGCGTTTATAGCGGACCGCGCACGCCCACGGCAGCACCTGTCTTTCGGCTTCGGCATCCATCGCTGCGTCGGCAATCGTCTGGCGGAGCTACAACTGAAGATTCTGTGGGAAGAGATTCACGCCCGCTTCAGTCGCGTTGAGATGGTTGGCGAGCCCAAGCGCACATTCTCAAACTTTGTACACGGCTGGACCAAAGTCCCGGTACGCGTGCACGCCTGAGGTCTCTGATGCGCTTGCGGTTCCACTCCTCAGCACCGCAGGCCGTTTGCATTCAACTGCGAGTTGGTAACAAGCCCGTCTCGCGGACGGGCTCGTCCCAGTATCAAGGAAAGCAAGCTTTCCTAGCGCATTACAAGTCCGCCATCCACATACAGCGTTTGTCCGGTCACGAACCGGGCGGCGTCAGAAGCCAGGAACACAACCGGTCCCGCCACGTCTTCCGGTGTTGCAATGCGCCGTAGCGGCGTCGTCGCGATGATCGCCTCCTTGACCGATTCTTTGGTGGTCCGACTGGCGTCAGTGGGAGCCACGAGTCCAGGCGCCACGCAGTTGACGCGTATACCATAGGGGCCAACATCTGCTGCGAGGTTACGACTGAAACCGACCAGTGCAGCTTTGGCCGTCGTATAGTCGTGATAAGGCACCACAGGGCGCTCTACAAGATCTGTTGCGATGTTGACGATGGCACCGCTGGCATGGCGTTGCATATGCGGAATGACGGCCTGACATAGGACATACGCTGCCCCAACCGCGCCTTCGAACTGCGACTGATAGGCCGCCCACTCGGTCTGCAGAAACGACCTGCGCGTCTGGGGATCAAAGTGATAGGTGCGTAGCGCGTTGTTAACCAACACATCGATACGTCCGAAGTTCTCCTGTACCTCGGATACCAGTGCCTGTGCACTGTCGGAAGCGCTGACGTCGCCTTGAAACGCAACACCGCCGCCGCCCCGTGCCAGACAGTCCGCGACGGTTACGTCTGCAGCCTGCCGGTTGCGCAGGAAATTGACAGCCACGTTGGCGCCCTGCTCGGCAAACGCCAACGCGATTGCCCGGCCGATGCCTCGACTGGCACCGGTAACCAATACCACCTTATCGCGGAACTGCATGACGATGGCTAGCGCGGGATCAAATCCGACTTCACAACGTTCGAAATATCGACCTTCCGTTTGATGAGACCCAGTTCGAAAAACGTATCAGCTCCTTTCTGCAGCAAATCGATATCGAAGTGCCCGAGCCCCTTCTTGCGCGTGGTTTCAGAAACGGTAGAAACATTGCGAATCTTGATGATCTCAAGGTTGATGTCTTCGTTTCGACCATTGATAGCGCGTTTGACGGCAACTTTTGCAGCCTCCTCCGGATTATCGATCATCCATTGCGCACTATCGCGATAGGCAACCAGGAAACGGGCCAGTGCGTCTTGTTGTTCCATATACATTTTCTCGGTCACAACAAACATATCGCTTGGCACGTTGAGGTAGTCACGCACCTCGATAACGTTGAACTCTTTGAGGCCCTTCAGCTTGCCAACAAAAAGTCCGGTATCGGTTGCGGCGGTCGCGTCTACCTGACCTTGCATCACCGGCGCAAAGTTCAACAAGCCGGTGACTTCGATCGTGACGTCTTTCTCGGTCAAGCCAACCTGATGCAGAAGGACTTGCAGGTTCTGACGGGTTCCGCTGGACAGGCTATACACGCCAATGCGTTTGCCTTTAAGGTCACCGGGTTTTGTGATGCCACTAGACTTCGGCGCAACCACGTTGAACACGTTTTGCGGATAGATGTTGTAGATGGCAATCAGCTTCTCGCCTTTATCCAGCGCCTGATAAAAAGAAGCGGGGTCGGTGAAGGCGATGTTGGCCTCGCCACTCAGCATATTGCGAATGGCTGAACCACCACCAGTACCAGGGACATAACCCAACTCAATACCGCGTGCCTTGAAAAAGCCTTTGTCCGGTTCCGCCAGCAAGTTGGTGATCTCGCTAATCGGTTTGCTCCAGCCAGCAACCGTCATCTTGTCCATCTGTTCTGCGTATGCGCCAGACACCGCCAAGCCTGCCAACGCTCCCACGAGTGTCATTCGCGCGCCAATCCGCGCGGCGCGTCTGCTCCATCTCTTCGCAATACTGTCAGTCATTCTCGTTTCCTACTTGTGGCGACGTAGCAGCCACCCTTCTACAAAAACCGTTGCCTGATAGAAGGCAATACCTAATGCGGTGATCACAAAGAACACCGCAAACATCAATGTGGAATCCATCATGCCTTGCGCGGCGATAACGGTTGCGCCCAAGCCTTCGCGCCCACCGATAAATTCACCAACAACGGCACCAACCAAAGCCAGCACCACAGCGACACGCAACCCGGCCAGGATGACTGGCAGGCCCGTGGGTATCTTGAGTCGCAGTAGTGTCTGCGTGCGTGTCGCCCCTAACATGCGGAACAATTCGCGCTTATTGGGATCGATGTGGTCCAGACCGGTGAGCGTGTTTTCCAATAGCGGAAAGAAGCAGATCAGCGCGGTAATCACGATGGTTGAAGTCATGCCGAAACCGAACCAGACAATAAAGAGCGGCGCCAGTGCGAGTTTGGGCACCACCTGACTGGCGATGATGTAAGGCCACAACAGGCGTTTCAAGAAATCCGCCTCGGCCAGTATGACTCCACAGGCGAACCCGACAACCGCGCCTGCCGCGAGTCCCAGCGTCATTTCCAGACTCGTAGCCCAGATGTGTGGCCACAAGTAGCCGGTTACCATCCCTTGCCACAATACGACACTGACTGCGCTCGGCGCCGGGATGATGAGTTCCGAAATTTCTCCGAATCGACAGAACGCTTCCCAACCGAGGAGCAACAGCACAAATAACCCGGCCGAATAATAACGATGGTTCACGACGCGACGACCATCATGCTGCGCTATCCATTGCGTCGCGCGCGGCGCTACAAAGTGCGTTGAAATCTGCCTCGTACCGCAACGCGTGTGCGCGCGGTTTCACGAGATCAATGTCGATCGCCCTGGCTATCTTGCCGTACTCCATCACGGCAACACGGTCAGCCAGATACACCGCTTCCGCGATGTCGTGAGTGACAAACAACACGGTTGTATTACGCATGCCACACAGGCGCAGAAGATCGTCCTGCAGTTCCTCGCGTGTGATGGCATCCAGCGCAGCAAACGGTTCGTCCATTAACAGTACGCTGGGTTGCCTGACCAGCGCACGCGCGATCGCAACCCGGCTTTGTTGTCCACCGGATAACTCCCTTGGAAAGCGCTCCAACATCTCTTCAAGGCCCACCAGCACGAGCAATTCGCGCGCGACCTTGAGGTCCGCATCACGGGGCTTGCCGTGCAAGCTGACCGGAAGCAACACGTTCTCAATCGCGGTCAACCACTCCAGCAGGGTCGGCGACTGGAATACAAAACCCACATTCTGATTGGGTTCTTTCACCTCGGCCTGTTCAATAAAGGTCGCACCACTCGTCGGGCGCAACAGTCCGGCCACCAGTTTCAGCAGCGTTGTCTTGCCGCAGCCGCTACGGCCTAGCAAACAATGGAACTCGCCGGTACCGATCTCCCAGTCCACGTTGTCCACCACGGGCACACCATCGACGAACGCAAAACTGGTCTGCCGGATCTGGACGGAGTTCACTCGGCGTACGCCGCAAATTGTTCGGCGCTCCGGTAAGTGGATGCTTCCACTTCGACCATCGTGACCAGATCCAGGAGATTGAATCGTCCGTCGTGATGCCAGCCCGCTTCTGGCTCAGTCATGGCACCCAGCGCGCATACGCGGGTGACGCCCGCGGCGCCAAGTTGCGCAGACAGCGAAGTGACACGTTCAGGCGCCGCCGCAAGCCCAGCTGTCTGTAACAAGGTGCGAAACGGGCGTACGCAGACCGCAACATCGCTCAGTGAATCAACCCCGTGAACCCGCACCGTCCGATTGAGTCCACTCGGCGCGAACTCCGGCTCCCCTTCCGTGTAGGCCACCGACCAGGCGCCATCCGCAGCGGCGATAAGTTCACTCTGGCCATCACTCAGCCCGCGCATTTCTTCGCGGTTACGCCAGCCTGCGACGTCTTGTGCTTCGGCGGTTGACAGCGCGCGGCGCGGAAACTTCATCTCATAACTCTTGAGCTCCGCGGCCAACATGCGCGCCCATTCCCGAGGCGACACCTGACCGCCGTGCTCAACATAGAAGACTTGCGGCGAGTAACAACCGTGTTGGTCATAGCGCACAATGTCTACGGCCGCCGCGTGAGCGACTGACCACGCTTTTTGTTGGTCCAACGTCTCACGGGCAGCCATGCCAAAACTGAGCTTATGGCCATACGGCAAATAGCGGGTCGTGACAGGTACGCGCTCACCAATTGCAGCCAGCGTGTCATTACCACCATAAGCCAGCACTACGTCCGAACGTCCATACAGCGCATCTGCTACGTCATGCTCGTCACTTGGCCACCAGACCACGGCGAACGCGTCCGCAAGTCTGGGCTCGACGCTTGCGACCAGTTCGGCAAACCAACCGGCAAACAGTGGCTCGGCGCTCGCCAGCTTGCCGATATTGCCAGCCTTGACCAGCAGGCCACATACGAAGCTCCACAGTGACAACGCCGGTACATTGCCAGCCCAGATGTGTGTCAGCACGTCAGGGCCATGTGCCTGCACAAATCCACCTTTGATAGCAGGCTGGAGACCGTCCAGTACCGCAGGATTGGGAAAATCCTCATGTACAAAGCGCAGCAACTCCGGTTTGCGAAAAGTGCGCAGATACTCGGGTAGCGCAAGGCGGATCATTTCCGCGTCGAAGCCGCTGACACGGGGTAACAATGTTTCTGCACGCTGACGATAGGGGTTCGTCCGGTCCAGCAGCTCATGTACCGCGGCATCAATGATGTCGGCGATATCGTTCACTGACATGGCACTAAGGACCCGGCGCCGTGCGCTGGCAACCGTGCTGACGACGTCCCGCAGTTGGGCGGGCGTCAGCTTGGGAACCGCTACCGCCACCGGCACGCCGCCCTGATTGAAAACCAGTTGGTGCCAGTGCAGATCGGCGGCCGCGATGCCGGGTACGTATCCTGCGCGTTCGACCATGTCAGCGGGTCGCCTTTAGAAATTCCTCTACGGCGATGGAGCAACCCTTGGCCTCGGCTCCATCAGCACGTCCCAGCAGATAGAAGCCATCGTCTGCCTCGGTTCCGGAGTCCTCAGTCAGAATGCTTGTGACAATGTTGTAATGCGCCAGGTCGCAGTGCACCAGCACACCAGACTCGCCATGAGGCACGCCTGCGCCTGTCAACGGGTCAATCGCGCGTGTACGTATCCAGTGTGGTCCGGACTTCAATGACGGGCAGGTCACATTGCCGTTATCGTAGAACTGTGTGCTCAGCTCCGTCATGCCGTACATATTGATGCAGTCGGCACGGTCAACTCCAAATCCGTGTGCGAGTTCGTCGTAGAACTCATCCAACTCGACTTCGCGCGACTGGCCTTTGAACCCGCCGGTATCCAGCAACTTGCTGCCAGGTGGCAACTGGAACGTCCTGCGTTCAGCGCGCATGGCGTCCAGCAACGGCACAAAACTGAAGCTCGCCCCCAACAATGCGTAGGGCTCCCCATCGGCCTCTGCTTGCGCCAGCGCGACAAGCGTCGCATCCAGATCAATCGCAGGGCCCGCAAACAGATTCTGGCTGCCGGGTGCCCCAAAATCCGATAACGCCAGTGCCAGGTAGTGCGCAAGCGAGGAGTTGGGCATGGTCTTTTCGTCGGGAAACAGGATACCCATGCGCATGCGCTCCACATCACCCATGAACCGCAGCCCGAAGTTGGCCCGCATCGACGCATCGTAGACGTCCAGGTCAGCGTGGAAGCTCTTGCCTTTGATTCCCTGCGTCGTACCGCTTGTCATAAAAACCCGCTCAGCGGACGCCGAAGGGCAACAGCTGAGTTCCAGAGACTTGAACGCATCAATGGGCACCGGCGGAATGTCGTGCCAGTGACGAACGCTATGTGGCGTACGCCCGCGCGCCTGTGCAAACCTTCGAAACGGCGCGTTGTGTTCAAACTGCAGCGAAAACAGCTCGAGCGCGATGGCATTAAAGGTATCGTCAGCACGCGCCGTATCCGACGCGAGACGGTCGTCCGCGATGAATGTCAGCAGGCGTTGTTTTATCGGCTCCAGCACAAGCGGCGCTCCCGAATGGTGAACCGGTGGCGCGCGTTGCCGGAGATAGATGATGACGGTGTGAGCTCAGACCAGCATCCACTCCCTACGCCGGTATCAACCGGATCAGGTTCAAAGGGTCGTCGCTCCAGACACGCCTGCGGCGCGCGACATCTCAGCCCGTTCGGGCTCCCCCAGGATTTGTGGCCGCAGCCTAGATCCGAGTCGGGCCCGACGTCAAGGTAGAAGCCGACCCCTGGGCAAACAGGGAGGCCGCGATTCCGGGCTTGCTGCGGGTTCGGGAGCGCCGCACAATGCTTGTACCGTCTCGCGCACGGGACGCGTTTTGCGCAAAACAATCAGGAGGAGCAGAAGATCATGAAATTTCTAAACTCGTTTGGCCCCAATCCACGTATGGTGCGGATGTTCATGGCCGAAAAAGGCATCGAACTGGAGAGCATCGAACACGACCTTATGGGCGCAGAGAATCGCAGCGATGCTTACGTCGCCAAGAACCCGGGTGGGCAGATGCCGGCCCTCGAGCTGGACAACGGTACGGTCATCGCCGAGACGGTCGTCATCTGCGACTACCTGGAAGATCACCATCCGACCCCAGCCCTGATTGGCACCAACTCGGAGGAGCGCGCCGAAGCACGCATGTGGAACCGCCGCATCGAGCAGAAGATCACTGAGCACATGTATGCAGGATTTAGATTCGCCGAAGGCCTCGATATTTTCAAAGGCCGTATGTACTTGATGCCAGACGCAGCCCCGTCATTCAAAGAGGCTGCGCAAGTCGGGTTGGAGTGGCTGAACGGCCAGATGGAAGGCAAGCACTATTTGTGTGGCGACCGTATTACCATCGGTGATCTGGTCTTGTACTGTTGCACGGACTTTGCGGGCAAGGTTGGCCAAAGCATCGACCCAGCGCACTCAAACCTCACGGATTGGTTCGCACGTATGGACGCCCGCGACAGCGCCAAAGCCAGCCTGCATCCGGCCGCCGCTCAGGTGGGCATGCAAGGCTAGAGCCGGCCGAGGCTAAAGCGATACGGATGTCCGGGGCGCGCATCGTGCCCCGGACTGCCATGACTCACATTCCCTGTCTTCGAGAAAAAGCATGAGCGAACTGTTCGACCTGTCAGGCAAGGTTGCCTTAATCACCGGCTCGTCCAAAGGCATAGGACGCGCCATCGCAGAACGTATGGCCGAACACGGCGCCAAGGTAGTCGTCTCCAGCCGTAAGGCCGACATCTGCACAGAAGTGGTTGCAGGCATCGTTGAGAAAGGCGGCGAAGCAATATCGGTACCTTGCAACATCAACGAAAAAGAGCAGCTGCAACATCTGGTCGATGAGACCAAAAAAGCGTTTGGCCAGATCGACATTGTCGTGTGCAACGCGGCGGTCAATCCATACTTTGGCCCAAGCCAGGAGATCCCGGACTCGGCGTACGAGAAGATCCTCGGCGCAAACATCCTGAGCAACCACTGGTTGTGTCAGATGACTATTCCGGAGATGGCAGAACGCCGCGATGGTGTCGTGATCATCATCTCATCCATCGGTGGTGTAAAAGGGTCCAAGGAGCTAGGCGCATACTGCATCTCCAAAGCAGCGGACATGCAGATGGCGCGCAACCTCGCCGTGGAATGGGGACCGTCCAACATCCGGGTGAACGCCATCGCCCCTGGGCTTATCAAAACCAACTTCGCGCGCGCGCTGTGGGAAAGTCCGGAGATCTACGAGCGGTCAACACGCACGGCGCCACTGAAGCGTATCGGCTATCCCGACGAGATCGCAGGCATGGCAATCTACCTTGCCTCGTCGGCTGGCAGTTTTACGACGGGCCAGACGCTGTGTGTGGATGGCGGCGTGACAATTTCAGGCGGCTGAGAAACGGCCAGCCACCTGACAGCGTTTCACATAGTCGGGTCGGGCCGGCAGTTCACTATCAACTCAGCCACCGACGCGTTGTTGGATAATTCCATCGCGGTTGCAACCAGCGCCGCGATGTCGCTCGGCTTGATCATCAAATCCTGCGTGGTCGACTCAACCTCACTGGTCATGTCGGTCGCCACGTAACCGGGGCATACCGCCGTGCAACGCACACCATCGTCCCACGCCGCTTGCCGTGTAGCGTGCGATATCGCGACCAACGCAAACTTGCTCATCGAGTAACCTACGCCGCTACCAAACACGACCTTCCCGGCGACTGACGCTATATTGATCACTCGACCACGCCCGGACCTGCGCAGGTGTGGCATACATTTGCGTGTCATTGAAAGTGGCGCTTTGACGTTGACGGACCAGAGCCGGTCCAGGTCGGCTTCGTTGTCGTCTTCAAGATCAACCGACAAGGCAATTCCAGCGTTGTTGACGAGACCGTCTACGCGACCGAATTGCGCGACGGTAGCGTCAACCCAGGCCTGGTGTGTTGACTTGTCCTCGGCGTCGTAGCGATGAAACGCGACGCGCTCGCTCTCACAGCCCGCAAACACCTGCGCGAGCAAACCGGGATTACGTGCACCAAGGCTCAGTTGGTATCCACGGGCATATAAATGCTCCGCGACCGCGCGACCGATCCCGCGGTTTGCGCCAGAAATCATGACGACACGGTTGTCTCCCACGGACATAAATGATCTCCTTGAAGGAACTCAGTCGTAAACGGCCATGCAGCGCACTTCTATGCTCCACCGCTCAGGAGCATCAGCCGGAGTCGCCGAATCCTCAAAAGCACTATGGAAACTGAATGTACACGGCGCGCCGTCCGCTGCAATATCCCCCTGTTCGCCGCCGCTCTTGGCGAAAGGTCCGGCAGAGTCCCACTGTTTGATCAAGAGCGCCTCATCGCGCGTCATCGCCGGATAAAAATACCACTGATGACTGCTATCGTGTTTCGCGAAATAGTTCTCGCCCACGCGGTCGGCGTAATGAATCTCAAACACCACCAGGTCATGCGGGCCAACACTCTGTGCGTCGCATAGCGCCAGCGGATGCGTGGCGACCGGTTCGGGTGCGATGTTGCGCCACACATTGATGATGGCAAAACGGGCGTTACGTTCTTCCACGGCCGCGGCGACCTCCGCATCGACCAGGGGCTTGCCATTCAACACTTCGAACAATGTGTCGTTTTTCGTGGCCGGTCTGCTGAGATCACGTAGGCGCTGAGGTGCACTGGTCAACGTATAGTCGCCATGTACCATGTGTGCTGGGCCCTGAACCTCCTGCCCCCCTTTGATGCGTATCTGATTATTCTTGCCTTCCGCCGAGCGGACGTTGTGGTCAAACGCGTAGACGTGGCGCGCGCCGCTTGCACGTTTCACCAGCTCGGCGCAACGAGGGTAGTAGTCGCGAATCACGTCCGCGTGACTGAAGAAGTCGAATTCTGCTTTGGGCAGCGCGTCTGCAATCAGCTCGAACCCGTTTTGTTCAACGGTACGACGCTCTGCACCTTGTAACTGTCGCGCGTCGGCAACCTGCATTTCACGGTCTTCGACATCAACGCCCTCACGCCCACCGTCGGTGCCGTCCAGGTTGCGCCGCGTCAGTACTTTGCCGTTACGGTAGAGCGATGACTCTACGGAGGCGTGTAAGTACCGGAATGTACCGAGACGTTGCGCCGCCAACGGCGTCTCGCTCACTGCTAACATCGGTATCTCCAGAGTTGATTCGGGTTGATCAAGTTTTCAGGCGCCAATCACCGGTTCACCGGCAATCAGCGCACGATGCAATTCGCGCGCCTGCGTATCATCGACGGCTGAACGTGTGTGCATCGTGCAGCGGTTATCCCACATCAACAGATCACCCGGGCGCCAGAAGTGCGTCCACGTCAATTCGTCCCGCGTCGCATGCGCCCATAATTCGTCCAACAAAGCCTCTCCGTCGTCGTTGGGCAGTTCAACAATGTAGCTGGACGGTGGCGCGTAGCGGCGCCCGAGATAAAGAGCTTTGCGTCGTGTTTCCGGATGAATCCGCACCAGCGGATGTACCGGCCCGGATACGTCTTCGCGAGTCTTGGGGGTGGTTGCGGTGGGTCGCGGTTGTCCTGCCGTATTGCGGCTGACGTCCTGCCTGACATGCAACCCGGAGATGCGTGACCTTGTCGCGGCCGGCAACGTGTCGTAAGCCAGGTACTGGTTGCAGAAAGACGTGTCACCCCCACCGTTGATGGGCGTTTGCAGCCCATACAACAAACTGCCCTTGGGTGGTTGTTCGACATAAGAATTATCGGTGTGCCACGTTAGCGGCAAGCTCCCGGTTCCGGAGTGTTTTTTGACAGGCTTACCGTCTTCATCCAGATTCGAGACGACGGAAATACCCGCATGTTTGGAGACACGCGCTGATCCGGCCTTATGCCCGGCTTTCAGGTAGTACGATCTGGACCCCGCTGCCTGCGCGCCACCAAACGCGTCCGCCAGTCGCAACAAGTCTTCATCCGTGAGTTGTTGATCACGGAAACACAACACTAGGTGTGCGTGCCACGCGTTCAACACAAAGGTCCGGTTCCCATCAGTCAGCTCCGACGACAGATCAAGACCAGTTACTTCCGCGCCCAACGCGCGCTCACTCTTGATGATATCCGGCATCGTTGCTCCGCCCGTGTGCCTGTAAAATACACCACTCAATTTCGGCCCTTAGCTCATCCACGCTGCCAGAGCGGCGCCAATCTCGTCAGGACTGTCTTCCTGAATGAAATGTGAACCGGAAACCGTGACTTCAGTCTGGTTTGGCCAGGCGCGGCAGATCTCTCGTTGCTTGCCAGTCAGGATCGCGCCTGGTTTTGCATTGACGAACAGTTTTTTCACCTCGCTCTCGCCCAGCCACGCCGCATAGTCCGCCGCAATTTGTGTGACATCGGCAGGTTCCCCCGCAATTGGAATCTGCCGCGGCCATGTCAACGTGGGTCGACGGCCTTCACCAGCGTCGATAAACGGACGGCGATACTCATCCATTTCGTCCGCGTCGAGCTCGCGGATTATCGATCCTGGCAACACGCGCTCTACGAACGTGTTCTTATCAAGCACCATGGCCTCACCCGCTTCTGAGCGAAAGCCCTGGAACACCGGCGCAGCGGCGGCCGGGAAGTCGTCCCAGGTCGCGATAGGGGCAACGATCGCCTCCATGTAGCAGATGCCGCTGACGGCGTCGCGATGCTGATTGGCCCAATGGAATCCGAGCGCCGAACCCCAGTCGTGAATCACGAGTGTCACGTTGCGCTCCACACCCAGGATGGCCAAGGCGGCGGAAAAATATTCGTAATGTTCGGAGAACGTGTAGCGGTCCGGGCCCGAGCCTTCAAGTTTGTCCGAATCGCCCATGCCGATAAGGTCGATCGCAATGCAGCGGCCCAGATGCTCAACGTGCGGCATGATGTTACGCCACAGGTAAGACGATGTCGGATTCCCGTGCTGGAACACGATAGGGTCGCCCTGCCCCATCTCCACATAAGCCATCTGCTTGCCATTGACGGTGATTTTCTTTTTCGAAGGTGACCGGTGTCCCAACTCAATGCCCTCGGCTTTTGCATCGTTTGCGTTGCGCAATACTATAACGTCTATGCAGCCCGCGAACTCGGGAGAGTCAGATGCAAGAAGAGTGGCTAGCGCGACAAGCCGTTCACGATGTCATGAATCGTTATGCGCTCGCGATCGACAATAAAGACTGGGACGGACTGGAGGCAATCTTTACGGACTCCATTACGGCGGACTTCACGAGTTTCGGCACACCCAACGTATGGCACGGGCCCGCCGCAGGCTGGGTCGCGCAGGTACGCGCAACCATTGATGGCATGGACGCGACGCAACATGCCATGAGCAATCATCTGTACAAGGTGCGTGGCAGTTCTGCCATCGGCACCAGTTACATCCAGGCGCGCCACGTTTGCAACGCAGCGCGCGGCGACAACACCTACACCATCGGCGGGCACTACGAAGTCACAATGACCAGCCTGGGAGGGCACTGGCGCATCCAGCAATACGCACTCGTATGCACCTGGCACGAGGGCAACCGCTCGGTGTTAGGGGACGCCACCAAACGGGCGTCGGCCCACCTGGGCCGCGTCTAGGACCCGCTTAATCCAGGCCTAGCTTCAGCTGGACGGGCCTTTAGCCGGGCTATCGCTAAGACCGGTCAGGCGCCATCCAGTTCGCTTGCGCAAGCCGCCTAGGTTCCGGTGAAGTTAGGCGTACGCCGCTCCGCCATGGCCTTGACGCCCTCGTTCCAGTCATTCGTCTCGCGCAGACTATTCTGAATCACCAGTTCGTGGTCGGTTGCTTTACGAACCTGCTCTGCGAGATCGCCGCGCACGGTCGCTCGCGTGGCCAACACGGCTAATGGCGCCGAACCCGCAATTTCAGCCGCAAATTCGATGGCCGCACTGCGGACTTGGTCGAGCGGCACCAGTTTGTCAGCGAGACCAATCTCCGCCGCCTCATCACCTTTGACGCGGCGCCC
>CEUN01074175.1_pt1 | contig 19855 bp, 17 predicted proteins | sample 361501 | NCBI WGS metagenome assembly CEUN01 (sample SAMEA2622801, study PRJEB7988) | marine metagenome | biome: marine biome (ENVO:00000447); feature: marine epipelagic mixed layer (ENVO:xxxxxxxxx); material: "saline water (ENVO:00002010), including plankton (ENVO:xxxxxxxx)" | depth 120 m | reverse complement strand
TGCTGTCGGACTATGATCAATGGGGCGGTAGCCTCGAGAAAAACATGCTGCGTGTCATCGCCACGAACCTCGGCCGCCTGCTGAAGACGCCGGAAGTTTACATCGCGGCGCGACGCACTCCGAGTGGCGTCGATGCACAGGTCGAGATCGAGGTGATGCAGTTTGAACGCGGACCGGATGGCCGGGCGATACTGGCAGCGCAGTGGCGTATCCTCGGCGACCGTGAGGAGGAGGTGCTGGTCTCGAAGATTACCGACCTCTCCAGCGAGGCTGTGGGCGCAGATGACTCGATGGCGACAACGGTGTCTGCCATGACAGATCTGATTGCGGAACTCAGCCGCCAGATCGCCGCCGCCATTATCGTTACCCAGTCGCGTAGCTGAGCCACTGGCTTCCAGGCTTTCCGCATATGCTACTTCGTCTGATGGTGATTTGCGTGGCGTGGGCTGTAGCACAGGTGGCGGTTTCACAAACCGGTGCACCGTCTGCGCAGCCGGCCGGGGTTGGGGCTACTCCTGCAGCGAAACTCGCGCACGCGGAGCTGGACGGGGCGGCCATCATGGCTGAACAGGTGCGGCGCCATCAGCAGTTTCCGTATGTCTACGAGGAACAGACGATGGTTCTGATCGACGAGACCGGGCATCGACGCGTGCGCAAGGCGCGCCGTTATATGCGCGTCGAGAAAGACTTGAGCGTCAAGTTCCTGCTTGTGTTTCTGGACCCGGAAGAGATTCGGGGCGTGGCCCTGCTTGCGCGACGCACATCGGTTGGCGTCATGCGTAATCACATGTACTTGCCAGCGTTTGGGCAACAGATGAAGTCGCCGTCTGGCGATGGACGCACGGGGGCGTTTCTTGGCACCGACTTTGCCGTCGAAGACCTGACCGTGGAGATCGCGAGCGAGTTCTCTTACCTGCGTGTCAAGGACATCCGCAAGGAGGATGTTGAGTATTTCCAGGTGGAGGCTCACCCTCGTAACAACGCCATTGGCAAGACCACCAGCTACGGTTTACGCCGCCACCGGGTGCGCAAAGATAACTTCATGATCACGCAGACGGATTTCTACGACCGCAATCTGCGTTTCCTGAAGCGGCTGACGTATCACGACCTCAAGCGCGTATACGGGGAGAGTTGGCGTGCCAACATGCTGGTCATGAATCACGGGCGCAATAACCACACGACGCTTCTGAAGATCGACCGCCGTGTGTACTCGCGTGACTACGTGCCGTCCGAACTGTTCGAGCCAGAGCACCTGCTTGCGAATCGTCACGTGACGTCCGCGGCAGTGGGTAAGACGCCGGAAGCGACGCAGTGATTGACCGCTTGTTCTCTATCGGTGGCGAGTACCGACTGATCTCATTTCTGTTCCTGCTGCTGGTATCTGCGCTGGCGGCGCAGGGGCTCCCGCACCTTAAGGTAGACACCGGCTTCAGCAGCCTGATCCCTGACTCCAACCCCGACCGGCAGGCGTACCTGCGCGTTTCTGAAGAGTTTGGTTCTGACAACCGGACGCTCGTTTACGTACGCGACCCCAACCTGTGGACGCCTACTAAGTTGCAGTCCTTGCAACGCCTGCAATACAAGCTTGAAGGGTTCGATTTTATTGAACGAGTTGAGAGCATCATTACGCTTCGGACCATCCGTGGCGTCGGGGATACGCTTGACTCCGAAGAGCTACTTACCGGGAAGCTGAACAACGCGGCGGCTGTCAAGAAAGCCAGGGAAGATGCACTGGCAAACCCGTTGATCGTTGGTAACTACGTTTCGAAGGATGGCGCCGCGACGGCGCTCATGGTGACGATTCGTGCCCCTGCTGACGAATCTGATTACGACGCTCGGGTGACGGAGGCCCTGGAGCAGGCGATCGCCAATGAGCGGGAGAACTTCGTTGAGATCTTTCAGATAGGCCCGTCTCGCATCAACTCCGAGTTGAAGCAGAGCCTGTTTGAGGATCTGAAATTCTTAGGCCCACTCTCGGCGGCTTTGTTGTCGTTGACCATTCTGCTTTTCCTCGGCAGTTTTTTTGGCGCTCTGTTACCGTTAGTGTCGGCGGCTCTCAGTCTCATCTGGACGTTCGGTCTGATGGGATATCTGGATATACCTGTCAACATTCTGAGCGCGATGTTGCCGTCGCTCGTCATTGTCATCGGGTCCACCGAAGACACGCACATGTTGTCTGCTTATTTCCACGGATTGCACCAAGCGGGCGATGACCCGCCACGCCGCCGCGCGACCCGGTTCATGATGCGCAAGATGGGTGTGCCTTTGTTGCTGACCGTACTCACCACGGCACTGGGCTTCGGCAGCAACATTCTTGGGAACATCGAGTTGATCCGAGATTTTGCGGTCTCATCCACGATCGCAATAGTTGCGAACGGCGTTATCACGTTGTTACTGGTGCCGCTGGTGCTGTCGCTGGTTGGCCCCAGCAAAGCGAGGGCGCCCGTGGTGGATGGAAAGGTGCCTGGATTCACCGGGTTTTTTGTCACGCTGTTGGGATTTGGCCGTAGACGGTTTGCCGGACCTATCCTGATCATGACGTTTGGTCTGTGTGCGTTTTTCGTCTACCAAGCATCAAATTTGTACGTGACGAATGATCCGTATTCATATTTCCGTGATGACCGTCCGTTGTTGCAGCATGCAAAAAGGCTCCAGGAAGACCTGGCCGGCGTAAAAGTCTTTTTTGTTGTGTTGGAGTCCGAGGAAGACCGTGCATTTATCCAGCCGGACAACGTGCGCAAACTCGAAAAGTTGCAGGCGTTTATCGCCTCCCAAAATATCTTTGACGGCACGGTTTCCATCGCCGACCACCTGAAGCTGGTCAACCGGGAGTTCCACGGCGGAGACTCTGACCAGTTTGTTATTCCCAACAAGCGCGAACTCATCGCGCAGTATCTGATGTTTTTTCACCGCCGTGATCTGGCCGGATACATCAGTCAGGACGGGCGGCGCGCAAACATCCTGGTACGCCATAACGTCAGCGACTCTCGCACGCTCAACCCGCACATCGTCGAGTTGAAGCAGATGGCTGAGCGAATCGCCGGCGGCGAGATGTACGCTTACGTCGTCGGCGAAAACCTGATGATCAACGCGGCGGCGGAGGACCTGATCGCAGGCCAGGCCAAGTCGTTAGGCCTGTTGGTGTTGGTCATCTTCATCATTATGTCCGTGATGTTCACGTCGCTTAAAGGTGGCCTGATTGCGCTCATCCCAAGCGTCATTCCGATCATCTTGATGTTTGGCGTGATGGGTTTCCTTGGTATTCCGCTGAACCCTGGTACCGCGATGGTCGCCGTCATCGCAATTGGTATCGCGGTGGATGGCACGATTCACCTGTTTTCGCGTTACAACGAGTATTCGCGACAGAACGCGGACAACGAACAAGCTGTCCATATCACCGTAGGTGAAGAGGCGATTCCCGTTGTTGCAACCAGCCTCGCCCTGGCCTTGGGATTCGGCATTCTGCTGTTTTCCAACTTTACGATCATTGCGCAGTTTGGCGCCCTGGCGGCGGCGACCATTATGTTCTCCGTGTTTGCAAACCTGTTGGTGACGCCGATCATCATGTCGCGCATTCGGCTTGTTGGTCTGTACGACATCCTGTCCATGAACATGGATGAGAATGTGCTGGAAGAGAGCCCGCTGTTCCGGGATATGACGAACTATCAGATTCGTAAGGCGATTCTGATTTCCGAACTAAAGGAGTTCCCGCCAGGCCAACTGCTGTTGGAGCAGGGCACATTCGGACGGAGTCTTTACCTGGTGCTGCGCGGCCAGGCTGAGGTTGTGCGTCGTGATGGCGAAGAGGCCCGTCAGGTGGCCGTGGTGGGCGCCGGTACAGTGCTGGGCGAAGTAGGGTATGTACGCGAAATTGAGCGTACCGCCGATGTCCGATCGCTGACGCACGTTGAAGCATTGCGCTTCGACTACAACCGCATGCGCCGGGATCTCAGACATTTCCCCCGTATCGTCGCCGCGCTCAATTTCAATATTTCGCGGATTCTGGGTGAGCGTCTCGCGGACGCCATGTCACCAACGGTGGTGCGCCCGGGTCAGGCGGCTGACAACGAGTCATCTTCGTGAACACAGTCCCGGTCCGCTTCGACGCGCCGCAATTGGATGCGACGAAATCTATCTTCAGCTACAAGCCTTACTGGGCGAAGCGTCTGACGCCAGCGCCGTTCCTGCCAATGACACGCGACGAGATGGATGTCCTCGGCTGGAACGAGTGTGACGTCATCCTGGTGACCGGCGATGCTTACGTCGACCACCCCAGCTTTGGTATGGCGGTTATCGGCCGCACGCTGGAGGCACAGGGATTCAGGGTTGGCATTATTGCGCAGCCAGACTGGCGCGACACACGAGCATTCGAAGCGCTGGGTGAACCGCGGCTGATGTTTGGCATCACGGCCGGAAACATGGATTCGATGGTCAACCGATACACGGCTGACCGCCGGGTGCGCAACGATGACGCATACACGCCGGATGGGGAGCCCGCGAAGCGTCCGGATCGGTCGGTCATTGTGTATGCGCAACGCGTACGTGAAGCGTACGCGAATACACCGCTGGTTATTGGCGGCATCGAAGCGTCACTCCGCCGTATCGCGCATTTCGACTATTGGTCTGAGAAAGTCCGTCGCTCCATTCTGCTGGATAGTAAAGCTGACCTGCTGCTGTACGGTAACGCCGAACGTTCATTAGTAGAGCTTGTACATCTGCTTGCTGCGGGAGAGCCAATCGCGGAGGTAACGCATCTTCGCGGTAGCGTTTTTCCAGTACGAGAACGTGATGGTTGGATCGAGGTTGATTCGACCCATCTGGATGTACCGGGACAGATTGACGCGCGACCAGACCCTTACGCAATGGGCTCAGCCGAGTCGGGTGATGGCGACCAGATGAGTGCCCCAGAGCCGGCGTCAGCACACTCGGTGGTGGTTCGATTCGAACGCGAATTGAAACGCCCGGAGCGGCGCGATGCAGTTATCCGTCTGCCGTCTTTCGAACAGGTGCGTGATGACCCCGTGATGGAAGCACACGCCTCGCGCATCCTGCACACCGAATCCAATCCTCATAACGCGCGACCTCTTGTACAAGCGCATGGTGGTCGCGATGTGTGGCTGAATCCGCCACCGCTACCGCTGACGACCGAAGAACTGGATCAAATCTACGAACTGCCTTTTCAGCGCGTGCCGCATCCGGACTACGGCGGCGCCCGCATACCTGCCTACGAGATGATTCGATTCTCAATCGCGATACAACGTGGGTGTTTTGGTGGATGTACGTTCTGCTCTATCACCGAGCACGAGGGGCGGATCATCCAAAGCCGCTCCGAAGATTCGATCATTCGTGAGATCGAGACGATTCGGGATTCCGTACCAGGTTTTACTGGCGTGATATCGGACCTTGGTGGGCCGACCGCCAACATGTACAGGCTGGCCTGCAAAAGTCAGGAAATCGAAGCGAACTGTCGGCGGCCGTCGTGTGTGTTCCCTGGCATCTGCAAGAACCTGGACACCAATCACAACCCACTGATTCGACTATACCGGCGCGCACGAAAGCTGCCAGGTATCAAGAAGATTCTGATCGCTTCTGGCGTACGTTACGACCTTGCAATCGAATCACCGGAATACGTCAAGGAACTCGTGGAACATCACGTGGGCGGTTATCTGAAGATAGCTCCGGAACATACTGAGGACGGCCCGCTCGACAAGATGATGAAGCCGGGCGTAGGCACCTATTACCGCTTCAAGGAGCTGTTCGAGAAGTTTTCCAAACAAGCAGGCAAAGAGCAGTACCTGATTCCGTATTTTATTGCTGCGCACCCGGGTACGCGCGATGAAGATATGTTGGAACTCGCATTGTGGTTGAAACGCAATGGTTTCCGGGCAGACCAGGTGCAGGCGTTCCTGCCCGGGCCGTTGGCAACTGCGACGGCCATGTATCGCTCCAGGAAAAATCCACTGAAGCGCGTATCACGCTCGAGCGAAGAGGTACCGGTGCCAAAGGGGACGCGTCAGCGACGCCTGCATAAGGCATTTCTGCGCTACCACGATCCGAACAACTGGCCGATGTTACGTACCGCGTTGAAGCGTATGGGACGAAGTGACCTCATCGGCAATTCAAAGCGGCATCTGATTCCGTTGTGGCAACCACGCAAGGCGACCGCTTTGGCCACGGACGACGACAGCCGGCCGTTTGCGACTCAGCACACGCGCGCACCGATTAAGAAGAAGCGCGCCGATAGCGGGCGCTCACCAAAAGGCCGTCATCCGCGGCGACGCACTTAGCGACGCTGGTCCGGGCTACCGGATCTGCCCGGGGCTACTTACGAGTTTTCTGCGCCCTTTAAAGCGCGGGCTGCCGCGATGTCCGCGCTCACGTCACGTTGGTGAGTTGGCCACAGCGTAATCTGCTCCACGATGGTCCGGGCAGGCATCGTTGCACATAACGTGATGGCCTGCGCCACGTCCTCCGGCTGCATCATCGTCGCGCGTTGATCGGCATCTGGCGGCAGTGGGCGGTTGTCCAGTATTGGCGTGTCGACTTCGGCGGGAACGATCGTACAGGCGCGCACACCTTCGTTGCGCAACTCTGCGTTGATGCTACGCATGAAACTCCAGGCCGCGGCTTTTGCCGCGCCATACGGTGCACCACCTAGCAGCCCGGCATTTACGGCAGCCATGGATGTGACGGTAATGATCGTGCCGCGCTGCTGCGCGATCATCGCTGGCAAGACGGCCTGAGTCAGTCGATAAACTGCATTTACGTTGACGTCGAATACCGAATTCCATTCCGCTTGGCCCACATACCGGACCGAGCGGACCTTGGAACTGTGTCCCGCATTGTTGACCAGCACGTCGACCCGGCCAAACTCGCTGACGGCCCATGCTCCCAATCCAGCTGCTGCCTCCGCGTCTTCGAGGTCGCAGGCGTGGACGGTCGCCCGCCCGCCGGTGTCGGCGATCTCCTTTGCAACTTCTGTAAGCAGGGCTTCCCGGCGCCCGACCACAATGACATGCGCGCCTTCGGCTGCCATCTGCCTGGCTGTCTGCCGGCCAATACCGGTGCCGGCGCCTGTGATCAATGCGATCTGGTTGGTCAGTGAGGACATGATCTCTCCCGGTATCAAGTAGCCGGCTGCGTGCGACTCTCACCCGGGAGTGCAAACGCTGCCAGTGTCGCGAGCAACGCGGACACGCCGAAAAACACGAACAACAGGTCAAAGCCACCAGTGGCGTCGAACAACTGCCCTGCGACATGCACGGTGATACCACCCACACCCAACGCCAGAACAAACTTGGCGCCGTAGGCGAGCGCTCGCCACTCAAACGGCGTGTAACGCGCCACCAGCATGTTTTCCGCCGCGGCGAATCCCGTATTGACTACCAGTACAAACGTCATCAGGGATACAAGACCAGCACCAAATACCGACGTCACGAAAAATAGCGGTGAAATGAGAATGCCCCACAGGACGATATAAACCAGCCGCGGCGAATAGCGGTCTGCAAGCCAGCCGCCGGCGATACTGCTGAACGAGGCAAAGCCGATGACGGCGCCAACGTACAGTCCAATCTCCGTGTAACTACCCGCCAACTGCGCGCCCAACCCGGCTTCAAAAACCTTCGGCATCGTGTTGGTCAGGCCAGTATAGACAAATCCGTTACAGGCCATGGTAAGCGTCAATACGACGAACGCGCGCTTCATGGCGGCCGCACTCGGCGTTTGTGTATTGGCGGAGTCCGTATAGATATCCACTACGCGACTGGCGCGCCAGGCAAACAACAAGGCGATGCCAAGAATGATGCTGATGATGCCTGGGACGATGAACGCTTCGCGCCAAGTGAAGTGGTCGATCATCAATCCTACGAATGGTGGCGCGAGGGCACTGCCGACACCGCCAAATACGCCGTTGACGCCGAGTGACATACCTTGCTTGCGTGCATTGGCGACTAGCCAGGCGATGCCAACCGGATGATATATCGACGCAAAAAAACCGAGCAGTGACAAGCCAAGAAACAGCTGTGTGGTGCTGTCGGCCATACCGGTGGTGATTGTGGCGATGCCAAGGCCGATGAAAAATACCACCATCATGCCAACCTGACTCCAACGGTCACCGAGCCAGCCAGCCGGTAGAGCCGCGACGCCGTAAAGCACGAGACCCAGGCTCGACAACCCAAGCATCTCTCCGTAAGGCAGGTCAAACACACTTGGCAGGTGCAGTACCGCCGTGGCGTACAGGATGGTAGCCATGTGCGTGAGCGTATGCCCTGCATTGGAGTAGAGGGTGACCTGTCGAGCGGGCGTACCGGACATCAGGGGATCCTCACTTTCGCTGTAATGCGGCACTTGATCATTTGCCGGACTAACGGCGTTTCCAACGACCAGGCTCGTTGAATTGTGCGGTGGTATTGGTGTGAGGGAATGGTTCGTCTGGTACCGAGACACCCAGGAACTCGCATAGAGGCTCCCATCCGCTGCCGGTCTCGTACACGCATAACCTGTCGGCGGGGACTTGTGCCTTGACGGTATTGTTGTGCGTATTAAAAACGTTGATCGCGTGGTCCTTATCTTCGAAGCGACCGTCGAACACGCGTTCTAGAATCAACTCGCGTGTCATGGTCCGGTGCTCTATCGTGACGGGGCTCTCCGGGTTGGGTTCCCTGGTCAGAGCCTTGTAAATCGTGTTGCTGACACTCTGATACCAGGCTTCCGGATCGCGCAACGTAAGCAACACTTTCGCATCGGAGTATTGCGCAAGGATATCCCGCCAGAAGCTGGCGGCCGGCCAGTCCACTGTGGCCTGATAGTTTGCAAACACATCGCCGTAGTTGACGTCCTGGTCGCGCGTCGCAGCCAGCCAGACGCGGTCATGCTCCGGGTGCTGTATGACCTCTGCCATGTGGTAACAAGGCCCAAACCCCAGCGTTTCCAATGCGGCTTTCATTGATAGCGTGCCGGTCCGACCGAAGCCGGCGCCGACGATTTTGAGTGACATAAGCGTCTCTAAGGCAACTAGAGCAATTGACGTTTATAGTTTCGCATAGAAGGATTGCGATGTACTTGCGGGGGCAAGAGCCAGCGTGCCACCGATCTGCACGACGCCCACGATGTCGGTCATCCAGCAGTCTTTGTAGGGCGCTTCCGTCTGTCGGGTCAGGATGAAGAAGTAGCCGAGCTTCTGATATTGGTTTACGAGCACCACGCGCACGCGAGCCTGATTGCCAACAATTTCTGCTTCGTCAAACTCCAGCGACTCATAATTCAGCATCAGCGCGTAAGGCCCCCGCTTGATCATGTTCGCAAACCGCCGCAATGGACCCGTCTGGGCGCGGTTGGTAGGCGAGGCAAAACGGTAGACAACGGCGATACCGTTATCCGCGGCATCGTTGTTGCGCAATGCTTCCAGCTGGATCTCCACCACTTCCTGTGGCGTAAATTCTGGCGTTGGCACTAACGCCTCACTGAGAAACGGATTAGCGTGCGCAACCGACGTAAAGCCGCAACAGGCCATGAAAATAAACGCGATTCGTAATGCAGGTGCCATGCTCAATCTCCGGGCGCTAGTAGTGTGGAGGCCGTTCCTCACCCGTATTCGCGGGTGCCATTGGGTCGCCCAACTCTCGTATCCGCTCGACCAGATAACGGTTCGCTTCTTCCAGTCGCGTGACCTCGACGCGAAGTTGCGTGACCACGTCATCCAACTGCGACACCGTGTGATCCATGAACGCGATGCGCGTCTCCAGAGCCTCCAGACGTACGTTGGTTTCGTCGGTCATGCCTCGCGCGCCCACAACTGCTCGGTCAGTATGCCAACCCCTGATTCAATCGCCTCTGCTGCATCCAGACATGCGTCTTCGCGGAAACGTGGACCGATGATTTGCACGCCAACCGGCAGATCCACAACGAGCCCTGTAGGCACGGCTGCGGACGGTAATCCCAGGACATTTACGACAAACAACATCGTTTGTTGTTCAATCAAGTCACGGTAGGCTGCCGCGCCTTGCTCATCAGCGCCCTGCAGGAACGGCAGTTGTTGTGAGACGGGTGCCAGGATCAACGGGTGAGACTGCATGAATTCAGCCCACTCCCGCCAGATCCGCGTCCGGTCGGCTGTCAGCCGCATATAACTTGCGAGATCGGCGGCTCCAGACTCGCAGAACACAGTTGCCAGTTCCCCGATGCGCTCCGAACCGTATTCGCGCATTGCAAGCATAATCATCTCGCGGGTATCAGCGCCAAGGAGGGTTCGCCACCGCTCAGCGGTTTCCTCCAGGTGAGGCGGGTCCAGATGCTCAACCGCATAACCGGCATTGCTAAGGTGGTCCGCCGCCGTGTCTATCGCCGCGCGTACCTCAGGTGTACATTCCACATGATGTGGGCCGTAACTGACCGCCACTTTGATTGAGTCGCCGAGCGACGGACCTACTAACGGTGCAGGCACCCACCACGGGTCGCGATGGTCCGCCTGCGCCATTACCTCAAGCCCAAGCCTTGAGTCGGCGACCGTACGCGTTATTGGACCTTGAACGCTCATCAACTGCAGAGACGGCGGACGTTCCTCTGCTGCCGAAGGGTTATAGCTCGCGACTCGGCCGAGTCCCGGTTTGATGGTCGCGCAACCACACGCATATGCCGGATATCGAAGCGAACCGCCCAGATCGTTGCCATGTGCGATGGCGCCAATGCCAAGCGCGACGGCGGCTGCCGCTCCTCCCGACGATCCACCTGGCGTGTGGCCGTGGTGCCACGGATTCAGCGTGCGTCCCCGCAACGGGTTGTCGGTGAACCAGCGGTAGCTGAATTCCGGCGTATTGGTGCAGCCTATAACGATGGCTCCAGAATTCTTGAGGTTGCGGCTGACCGGGGAATCGGCGGGCGCTATCTGCTCGGCGAACGCTGGCAGACCATTGGTGTTGGCGATGCCTTCCTGGTCGATGTTCTCCTTGATGGTGACTGGTACGCCATGCAGTGGTCCCAGCGGACTGCCGTTTGCGACCAGCGTATCAGCGCGCTCAGCCGCGGCCATCGCAGCATCAGCCAAAGACAGCGATACCGCATTGACCGAATCGTTGACAGCGCCCATACGGTCGATAGCAGCGCCGACTGCGTCCACGGCCGACAATTCTTTTGCCCTGATTTTTGCCGCTGTGTCGGCCGCACTCATTTGCCAGATGGGTTTGGAGTTCATGGCGCTTTGCCTCGCTAGCCGACGTCGAACAACCGCATACAACCCGAGCCGGTCTCGCTGGTCAAGTGGCCATATCGTTCCGCTGTCGAGGCGCTTCTGCTAGGCTCGACCCTGTTAAAAACAGGGTCACCGCATCGCGGGGACGCATCGTGAGGAGGAATATTCATGTCCGAGAGCTGGAAATTTACCCATAATCTGGCGGCAGACGCAGATTGGTCTCCGGGGCTCCGTGAAATCTTTGAATATCGAGATCTGGGTATCAAGGACGGCACAGACGGAGACTATGTTGCGCATATCGTTCGCGCCAACGGCAAGGAAATGAGCGATGAGGTCCAGGAGTGGCACATCCATGAGTGCACCTTCCAGTTCGTTTACGTCATGGAAGGTTGGGCCAAATTCGAATACGCGGGTGAGGGCGTGAAGACCATCCGCAAAGGCGACTGCATCAATCAGCGGCCCATGATTCCGCACCGTGAAATAGCCTGTTCCAAAGATTTTGCCGTCCTGGAACTGGTTGCTCCGGCAGACTTCAAGACACGTGTTGTTGATCCGCCCGACGACGTAGCGGACGCTGCCGAGTAGTCGCTACTTCCGACTTCAGCAGCATCATGGTGTTAGCCAGCGCCGGGCTGGCCGGGTCGTCCATAGCAGTCGCAAGTCGGTTCGCTCCGTCGCCAAGCGCCCAGCTGTCGATAAACTGTTGATACAACGGCGCTGTGAAATTGCTGAGCGTTATCTGCGTTACGACTATCTGAGGCTCCAAGCAATGTTGCGTAGTCAAGGTCTGGTGTGCAACCGGAAACGAACTTGACTGCTGTGCACATCGCTGAAGCCGTAACTCCGTACGCAGCGCCGCCAAGCTAAAGCAATTCAGCGAGACACGAGGGCTGCCAAAGACACTGGTCCTCGATAACGGACCGGAGATGACCAGGAAGGCGATGTTTTCTGGAGTCAGAAACCCGGTGTTGACCCTGAATATGACCCGTCCTTAATCATCTGGCGTCAGGTTGAGTCGGCGTCGTATGTAGTCCACCTCGACATCCTTGGTGACGTCCACCATGAATTCGAACAGTTGTACGGCCTGTTCCTGGTCGAAGGCGTAGTTGTCAGCGAGCTGGCGTGCGATCTCGAATACCTGACCTTCACGGTCTTTGCGCACGATTAAATCCAGGATGGCGTCGCGGTCGTAACCCGCTTCATGAAACGGTTCCGGTGCCACCAGATATTTCGATTCGGCAACGTATTTGCCCAGATTGATCCGCTCCATGATTGCCAGCAGGGCCACTACGTCGGCGGTGACGGTCTCACCGAAAGTGTTCGCATCGCTACCGGTCTCACAACCGACATTCACCCATCCTTGGTAATACTCCAGAATTCTTGTGCCCACGCCGCTTGGCATGCGTTGAATAGGGCTTTCAGGCGCAGCACGAGAGATGACGGATTCAACGCTTGCCACATCTGTAAACGATTCCTGGTCCGCATATGTGTAACGCCCGAGCTCCGCGTGCATAGTCTCAACGCGGCCGAGTTCAAATTGCAGCAAACTGACGTTGGGACTACTGACCACCAACCCCGGTACGTACACCTCCGGGTTGGTCATGAAGCGTGTCCTCTTTTTCAATGAGATCAGAATCTCGTTGGCCAGGATGTCCAGTCCGGGGCGAATGCTGTGTTGCAGATCCAGATCGGGGTGCATAGTGAGTCCTCGCTCTGTATGCGCGGCCTTATAGTGGAGAGCCGCCGGCAAATTTGGGTTTCCGTTTCTCGATAATGCTGTCCAGACCTTCGCGCACGTCGGGGTCAGCAAATCCGAGCATCTCCATCGCCAGAGAAGCGTCGAAGTTAGGTCCCATATCGCGGTACCAGTTGTTCATCACATGCTTGGTGAAACGAATAGCGGTTTGCGCGCCCTCAGCCAGCCGGACGGCCACGTCTTCCGCTTTTCCTTGCAGCTCATCGGCATCCGCGACCAGCGACACCAGGCCAATACGTTCGGCTTCTTCACCGCTGATCGCGTCGCAGGTCATTAGAAGATATTTGGCTTTCGCCATGCCGCAAAGCAGCGGCCAGCAGATGGCGGCGTGGTCGCCCGCGGCCACGCCTAGTTTGGTATGTCCGTCGATGATGACAGCTTCGCGCGCCGCGATCGAAACATCCGCCAACAAAGCTGTGGCTAGTCCTGCACCAACGGCGACGCCGTTGATTGCTGATACAACGGGTTTTGAGCAGTTGATGATGTTGTAGACCAGATCGCGCGCTTCCTTGAACGTGGCGATGCGGTACTCGTTTTCCGCCATCAGCTTCTCCTCGACGTCGAAATGCCCGCCGGCGCTGAACGCTTTCCCACGCCCGGTCACGATGGCTACATTGATTGATGGGTCCGCGTCGATGTGTTTCCAAACGTTGGCGACTTCCCAGTGGCCGCGTTCATCCAACGTGTTGAACGGTTGCGTCTCGTTCAGTGTCAGTCGTAGAACTTTTTCGTGAGGTCGGTCGAAGTCAAAAACGGTGTAGTCGGAAGTCCAGTCAGACACAAGCGGCTCCTGCTATGAGCGATGACAATCGCAATGGGTTCTGACCGCTGATTATTCCACACCTGGGTGACCTTGCAGGGTGATGCGCGCATTCAGGCCGGTGGTGCCCTCGCGTGGAAGGAATTCGAGAGTGCCGCCGTACACTTCGCACACCAGTTGTTGCGCAACCGCGAGCCCAATGCCGTGCCCCGGCGTATCGGGATCGGCGCGCGCGCCACGCTCAAGCAACTCCTGCGCCTGGGTGGGACGTATACCAGGCCCGTCGTCTTCGATTTCGATGACCAGCGTCGCGCTGCTCTCGACACGCGTCGAGACGCTTACTTCAGAGGTGGCCCATTTGTTGGCATTGTCGACCAGGTTGCCGAGTACTTCCATCAGATCACCTTCATCTCCGTGAAAGCGGGCTTCCGCGGAGACCCTATTCACCAGTTGCAGTTTGCGGTCCACGTAAACCTTACCCATCGCACCGAACAGGCTGTCTACCATGTCTTTGACAACCACGGCGGGTCCCAGCGCGAGCTGTCCGCTCGCCGCAGCGCGTTTCAGATGATAAGCGACCGCGCGATCCATGCGCTCGACCTGTTCGTCGATCGTCCGGCGCAACGTTTCCACGTCCTCTTCCTGGGAAGAACGCATCACTGCCAGCGGCGTTTTGAGGGTGTGGGCGAGATTGCCCAACGCATCCCGGTAACGCTTCAAACGTTGCTCACTCGTATCGATTAATCGGTTGATACTGTCGGTCAGCGGCTGCAACTCGTCCGTGAAGATACCTTCGATGCGGGCACGCCTGCCGGCGCGCACGTCGGCCAGTTCATCCGCCGCCCGGCGAAGCGGCGCCAGCCCCCACGCCAGGACCGCAACTTGCGCGAGCAACGTGACAACGGCAGCTGCTGAAAACCAGACCAGCAAGTTGCCGCGGAACGCCCGTAGTCGTTCCAGATAAGGACCCCGATGTTCAGCAACCTGTACAGCATACTGGCGCTGTTGTCCGTCCAGGTGCTCCCAGATGATGGCCATGGTTGCCGCGTTCAGTTCGACGTCATCACCATCCCGGCCAGGTGCAAACTGCAGAAGGCCGGGAGTACCGCCGCGCGGAAGCGTGAGCTTTTTTCCAAGCATCGACGGTGACGCCCACAAGGCTTCGCCTTCTGACGTGATCAGCCGGGCATACAAGCCAGAATCCGGGGTTGCCAGTTGTGGGTCGGCCGGTGCTTCCAGGACCCGCAGTTCGCCATCCAGGTTTTCGTCCGCGGCTGCCAGCACCGCATAGACATACGCCTGTAGTCGTTCCTCCGCCAGTGCCTGACTGGTGTCACGGAACGCTTTATCCAGCACAACGCCGCTGAGCGACAAAGTCACGATCAATGCTGAGCTGGCGGCCACCACCAGGCGCCGCTTAAGAGAAGCCATACGTCACCGACTGGCGGGTCCAATTACACCCTGATTGTATGCGTTTAGCCCTGCACGCGCGCCAGCCCAAATCGGTATCCGCGGCCGCGCAGTGTCTCGATAGGTTTTAACGATCCGTCAGCATCCAGTTTGCGACGCAGGCGACCGACCAGCACCTCCAGCACGTTGCTGTCCGGGTCGAGGTCTTCGCCGTACACATGTTCGCCCAGCGTGGCTTTCGAGACGACTTCTCCCGCATTGACCATCAAATATTCGATGACTTTGTACTCATACGCCGTTAGTTCAATTTCGGATCCGGCAACGGCAAGAGACTGGCTGCGCGTGTCGAGCGCCATACCCTCGAAATGCAGCGTATCAGTAGTCCAGCCGTTGGCCCGCCGCATCATCGCGCGCAAACGCGCCAAGACTTCCTCGAAGTGAAACGGCTTGGTGACGTAGTCGTCCGCGCCTGCTTCGAGGCCTTTGACCTTGTCCTGCCAGCTGTCGCGCGCGGTCAGGATCAGAATTGGAAATTCTTTACCAGCTGCGCGCAGCTTTTCGATGACTTCGATGCCCGATATACCGGGTAATCCCAAATCCACGATCGCCGCGTCCAGCGCGTACTCCGAGCCCGCGTATAGTCCTTCATCGCCATCTGGCGCCTCGTCCACCGCATAGCCCAGCTCGCGCAGTTGCGCCGCGATGTCCTCGCGCAGTTGGGTCTCGTCTTCGACTACCAGTACGCGCACGTCAGCCTCACTTGCCTCGCACCGTAACGACCCTGACGACACCTTTTGCGGTGATGACTTTCACTTGATAGACGCGGTTCTTGCCGCGCCCCGCCTCACGTACGCCCAGTACCCGCCCGCCGCTTCGTGCTTTTGCTATCTCCGCGGCCTCGCCAGGCGATGCAGCGCCTCTCGCCTCGGCGGGCAGCGGCGCGACAGCCAGTCCCAACGCCAAGCCAAGTGCGCAGAGCGAAGCTTTCAGGGTCGTGGACTTCAACATGGAAACCTCGGGCGATTGATACAACCGACAATATTAACGTGTGAGTGCCGATGGGAGCTAAGAGTTGAATTGCAGGCGGATGACGGTGCTTGGACCACTGATGGCGCCGGGTCCACGCTGAATGGGTGCGGGCTGCACCGAAACCGGATGCTCGCGGTACACGCGGACGATGTGGCAATGGTAGCGGCCGCGGTGTCGATGACAAATACGCTTATGGGTCACCCGAGGGCGTACTCCGGCCGTGTAGCCTCGTGCGTGTGTGCCCTTGGGCGCGTGCAGATGAGCTCCAGCGTCAGTGTGCGCGATTGTCCCTGTCGAGAGCGATATGCCTGCCAACAGCGCGCCTGTCAGTACGAAGATTCGGGTAGCTGCATTCATTTTTGCTCCAGCTTTAAACGCTGCGCCGTAGCGGCGTTCTGAGTTAACGTGGGCGCTAGTTTGCTATGAGCTGCCTGAACGCAACCTGAACGGCTACGGCGCTTTGGCCGCGTCACGGTGTGCACCAAATCACAATAATGCGTGTCTTGTTAATAGATGGACTGAACCTTATCCGGCGCGTCTATGCCGGCGTGCCGCCCGAAGAGGATCAGTTTGCCCATCGCACCAGCGTTGCCAACGCCGTTACGGCCTCGGTTGCGCGCGCATTGCGCAAGCTGGAACCGACCCATGCCATCGCAGTCATGGACAGTCAGGGACCGAGCTGGCGGCACACGGAATTCCCGGAATACAAAGCCAATCGGAAGCCGATGCCTGAAGCTCAGGCGCAACAACTGCCGGAGCTGGAAGCTGCCGTTCGGGAGTTGGGTGTGCATGCTGCGCGGGTTGATGGTTTCGAAGCCGATGATGTCATTGCGACCATAGCAACTCGACTTGCCACTCGCGAGGTCGCGGTTGTGGTGCTGTCCACCGATAAGAGCATGCTCACCTTGTTACCGGCGGGCGTGCGCATATATCACCACTTTGAAGGCAAAGACCTTGATGAGGCTTATGTGCGGAATCGCTTTGGCATACCTTCTGCGTGGCTACCGGCGTTCCTCGCGTTGGCGGGAGACAACACGCAGAACGTGCCCGGCGTGCGTGGCGTAGGACCAAAAACCGCGGTTGCGTTGTTGACCGACGCTGATGGTTCCGTGGAGACGGTTATTCACAATGCTGCGAAGCAATCCAATCGCCATGCGCGTGCGGTTTTGGAACAGGCTGACGAGGTCCGTCGTTTTGAAACGATCTCCAGGCTGCGTACTGACATCGATGTCGGTATGAATCTGTCAGACTTCCGGCTCCGCTGAACGCAAAAGTCTTGACGAACCTGACTAGCCTCAACCGCGGCAACGCGCGCGTATGATTTCTGCAACTCTACGTCTGTTCCTGATCTACAGCGCTATCTGGTGGTGTGCACGCCAGTGGCCAGTTGGGCGCGAATGGTTCGTGCAACTGGTGGAACAGTTGCAAGGCGCTTCGGGCGCCTACTCGCCGTTGGCCACGTTGCTGGTGTTGGCCCTCGCGTTGACCCTGGTGCGTGTGTTGACGTTACCGTTCTGGGTCGCTCCTGTGCCGCTTGACCGCGCGCGCGGGCCAACCCGACACCCTTTCCCTGACCAGCCATTCCGAATCCAGCTGCGGTTCAGGCGCACCCGCTTCTTCATAGTCACGCTATTGGAGACGTGGCTTGCCGTCAGTGTTTTTACCGCAATTGATTGGTTGAACCTACCGAACTCCGCGATCGAAACGCCGCGCTACTTTGGCGACTGGCGCGATCCGGCGCTCGCGATGTTGTTCATCCATCTGGCCGTGTGGATGCTGGCCTGGTCAGCGCAATGGTTGTGGCATCTGCTATTGCGAGGTGCCACCGCCGGTAACGGTTTTGTTCGTTATCAACTGGACCACATTCCAGTACGCCGGTTCATGACCCGCATGTTGTTAGGGGTACACATGAGCTGGTACATGTTTGTCGCAGCCGTGACTGATACACCTGAGTTGGCCTTGGTCGCGCTCGCTTCCATGTTGAGTCTCATCAGTATCGCGTTTGCCGGCGACGTGCTGACATTGCTTATCGAAATTCGCAGGGATAAGTGGCTCGCCAACCTGCGTCATGCCCGCATCAACGGCTCCAAGCACTACTCTGCGCGCGAGTTGGCTGCACGATGCATAGCTTTTTTGCAACCGGGTGACGCCTCCGTTGTGGCCTTGGCGCTGTCCCCCGCTGTTGCACAAGGCACGCCCGTTGACTCGGAACCGGAGCCGAGCCCCGACTCGGGACCAGACTCCGCAGCGTCCGTGGTGCCACCGGTCTCCGCTGAAGAGATAACGCCAGAGATTGAGTTTGTGTTGCCGGACATCGCTGTCCCGCCCTCCAGCGCACGCATGGCCATCGACCGTGCGGAAGAACAATTGGACGCCGGGGAGAATGCGCGCGCCAGACGAGCACTACGTGAGGCGGTCGCGACGGGTGACGCTGACGAGCGCGACGAAGCTGAAGCGTTGCTGCGCGATGCGGGCGGGGGCATTCCGTGGCGCGCGCTGTTTGCGACGTGCGTGGTTGGAATCGCCGTGCTCACGGCGTTTGTCGGTTGGCACTGGTTGCAACTGCCATCCGCAGCCGAGACCCTCGCGCTTGCACGCTCGGCGCACGTGCATGTGCGCAAAGCGCACGACAGCAAGCTCACATTGCTTGGCAACCGTTATGACTACAGTCTGAATACCAGTCTGGACAACATTTCCAAACATTTTGTGCACGCCGTGATTGCGAGCGAGGATCATCGGTTCTATTCGCACGGTACCGGTTACATGGTGGCAAAGTTTGCGCAGGCGGGTGCAATCTGCGTCATCAAGAAATTCAACGTGTTTGCGACCAATCGCGCTTGTGCGGGTAATTCGACATTGCCGCAGCAACTGGCGCGCAACTTGTTCTTGAGCGAGTCGCGCAGCATCAACCGCAAGCTGAAGGAGTTGCTCTGGGCTATCAAGATGCAAGCGGGGCTTACCAAAGATGAAATTCTTGAGCTTTATCTCAACCGCCTTTATCTCGGCCGTGGCAACTTTGGTGTGGAATTGGGTGCGCGCGACTATTTTGGAAAGTCGGCTTCCGAGTTGAACCTGAATGAGGCGGCACTGCTGGCGGCCGCGATCAAACGCCCGGGGTGGAACTGGCGCCAGGATCGCAAGAGCGCACTCAAACGCGCGCAGTTGATCGTGGCTTTGATGCGCAAGCACGATTACGCCCCGGCGCAGGCACGTTTCCCTGCAAACTACGTCGTACGCCGGGGGGTAAGAGCGCCAATAAAGCCTTATCTGGGCCATCTGTGGCAATGGATTCGTAACGACGTTGCAGTCGCGCTCAAGGATCTGCCTGCCGGCGACTACAAGGTGATGACCAGCCTTGACGCGGAGGTGGAAATCTACGCCGAACGGCACTTGCGCAGACAGGTTGCCGGACTGCGGCGTGCGGGTATTCGGGCGAGCCAGGCGGCGGCCGTGGTAATGCGTCCTGACGGGCACGTGCTTGCCATGGTGGGTGGCGTCGGCGACAGCCTGGCCGCGCGTGGCTTCAATCGGGCCAAAAATACTGAAGGCTTGATTCCACGTCCGCCAGCGTCTTCGTTCAAGCCGTTCGTTTACCTGGCAGCGCTGGAGGCAGGGTTACGCTCCGACTCGAGGATTGATGCGCGACCGGTTTCGATCAATGTGCCAGGCGACCCGAAACCCTACAGGCCCCAGAACCACGACAAAAAGAATTACG
>CEUN01037950.1_pt1 | contig 19858 bp, 16 predicted proteins | sample 361501 | NCBI WGS metagenome assembly CEUN01 (sample SAMEA2622801, study PRJEB7988) | marine metagenome | biome: marine biome (ENVO:00000447); feature: marine epipelagic mixed layer (ENVO:xxxxxxxxx); material: "saline water (ENVO:00002010), including plankton (ENVO:xxxxxxxx)" | depth 120 m | reverse complement strand
CAATATTGGCAGGATATCCGGAACAAGTCGCCCGAAAAACAAGAAGTGGATCGTCATTGTATGCACTGGCCGGTGGCGGCCACGGAGAATTGCGTCATGGGAGCGAAACAAAGGGCATCGATTTAGTGGTCGCCGCTGAATTGGAGGAAATTGCCACCAAAGGAAAAGCCCGCCTGATTCTTGGCCTATCAACGGAAATTCGTGAAGAATGGTTGGCGGAAATCTTTCCAGACAGATTTGCAGATCAAGAGATGACTACATACGATCCTGCAAGTCGTTCGGTAGTCGCTAAGCGAATTCGGCGCTTTGGAGAACTGATACTGGATGAAAAAACCACGGGAACACCCTCCCCCGCTGAAGCGGCTCAATTGTTGGCTGATGAAATTGTCAATGGTCGCCTGAAGCTAAAACAATGGAATGCCTCTGTGGAGAGCTGGATAGAACGTGTGAACTTCCTTTCTCAACACTGCCCGGAATGCGAAATTTCCAAATTGGACGAAAACGGAAGAAAGGCCATTTGTGAACAAATTTGCCTGGGATTCACCAGTTATCGGCAGATTAAGAACAAAGAGGTTTTTCCGTCCGTCAAGGATTGGCTTTCGGGCGAACAAAAAGAAGCAATGGTCATGCTTGCCCCGGAAGAGCATACTTTGCCAAACCGCAGGAAGCCTGTGAGGATTCGATACAAAGATGGAGAAGCGATAATAGCCGCCACCATACAAGACTTATATGACTTGGAAGAAGCACCTGAGATTGCGGGAGGTAAATACATCGTCCAAATTGAAGCATTGGCTCCCAATCGACGCACCGTTCAGGTGACAAGAGACATGCAGAGTTTCTGGCGCGATTCCTACCCCGAAATCCGTAAGCAATTGGCAGGGCGTTATCCCAAGCACGAATGGAGATGAAGCTCGGGCAAACATGGCGAAGACTATGGGTTCTGCTATTACTCTTAAAGAGGCGAAAATGCTTTGCCACAATGACTAAGGCAGAGCGAGGTCAAGCCGGAGAGAGAAACGCGGAACTGCACTTGAGAACAAAAGGATTCCGTGTCTTGAACAGGAATTGGCGGAAAGGTCGGGATGAAATAGACTTGGTTTGCCTGCATGAAGGCACTCTTGTTTTCGTGGAAGTAAGAACTCGTGAGGAAAGTGCCCTCATCTCCGGCTACCACAGTGTCGGATACAAAAAAAAACGAGCCTTGTTAAGAGTTTGCAAAGCATATCTGACAAGTCATCGGAGGCAATCCGCTCATTATCGATTCGATTTGGTGGAAGTGAGATGGAAAAAGAAAGTAAAGGCGACTTGCCTGCATTACGAAAACGTTGCCTTGTTCACCGATCACTCTCATTAGGATCGCTTGCATTGTGAAAGAATCAACTGACAGACATCCCTTTCTCGAAGGCTTGAGTTCCCATCGCGGAGCTTCCCCAACAGTGATTGTAATATTCGGAGCCTCCGGAGATCTAACCGCTAGAAAACTAATGCCTGCCCTCTACAACTTGGGCGTGGATAACCTGTTGCCAGCCGATTTCTTTTTCATCGGATACGGTCGAAGTGAACTCGCTGACGATGCCTTTCGCTATTCCATGCTGGAAGCTGTGGAAAAGTTTTCCCGGAGACCGCTTGATCAAAACCTGTGGGAAAACTTGTCCAAGGGGATTGGTTTCCACGCCGGAGGATATGATGACACTGAATCTTTTGTTCGACTTCGGGGAACTATTGAAGAAATCGAGAAATCCATTGGTCGAGATCTGCAAGTTGTATTTTATATCTCCACCCCACCAAGTGCATTTTCTTCTATCCTCACTAATTTGGGAACCTCAGGATTAGCCCAGCGCCGCACAGGGACCAAACTGGCATCAAAGGTAGTCATTGAGAAACCTTTTGGTCATGACTTGGTATCCGCACGAGAACTAAACGATGTCATTTGCCAAAATTTTGCTGAAAACCAAGTATTCCGAATTGATCACTATTTAGGAAAAGAGACTGTTCAAAGCCTTCTTGTTCAACGTTTTGCCAACTCCATCTTCGAACCCATCTGGAACCGACGATACATAGAGTGCATTCAAATCACGGTTTCCGAGAGCATCGGAGTGGGTTCGCGAGCAGGCTACTATGACCAGAGCGGTGCGTTGCGAGACATGATTCAGAACCATGTCATGCAATTACTGGCTTTAACTGCCATGGAACCACCGGTCTCGTTGGATCCCGAAGCTATTCGAGACGAGAAGGTAAAGGTCCTCAAAGCCATTCAACCTCTTTGCATGGAGGCAGAAACATCGGACGTGATACGCGGCCGTTACGTCGAAGGATTGGTGGATGGGGAAAAGGCCATTGGTTATCTAGAAGAAGATGGGGTTCCGGAAAAATCCACAACGGAAACCTTTGTCGGACTACGCTTGTCCATAAACAATTGGAGATGGAAAGGTGTGCCCTTCTATCTGCGATCCGGCAAACGAATGGCTCGCCGAGCAAGCGAAATAGCAGTCCAATTCAAATGCCCACCGGGCATTCTGTTTAGCGAAAAAGACAAATTCGACGTCGGTCCTAACGTCATGGTACTGCGAATTCAACCAGACGAGGGGTTGGCTCTTGTGCTTAACTCAAAGGTGCCTGGCTTGGAAACAAGGACTCAGCCCGTAAAAATGAACTTCGGTTATTCCACGACCTTCGGATCAAATACGCCGGAAGCATACGAAAGATTGATTCTGGATGCCATGGTAGGAGATGGAACCTTATTTATTAGAGGCGACGAAACAGAAGCCTCTTGGAAACTTTTTACACCTATTCTGGATGAATGGACCAAGAGCGACCAAGTTCCCGAAGACTACCTGTCTGGCTCTTGGGGGCCCGAAGCCGCTGATGCCCTTTTGAAACAAAACGGACACGAATGGCGAATAGCCGGCTCCGGATGAATCCACTCTTCGCCAAGCTCCCAGGAATCTCGATGCCCGTGCCGGACGTGGCTCGACAAATCTCCGCCATGTGGCGTGAAGAAGATCAAGAGCATGACCTCTCGAATGCTCATGCTCTTCAAATGAACCTCATCATCCACTTTGGGGTCGATACAAGCCCGAAGGAAGGTCAACAAGTCTTCGAGGTGGCTATTCAGTTCTCCCAGAAATACCCTTGTCGAATAATTGTTCTTTGTCCTGAAAATCCCACCGGAGAGGAAATTGCCCTTGATGCAAAACTTTATTCCCAATGCTTCTTGAGCAAAGACTTGCGCGATCAATGTTGTTGTGAAGCTCTGATTCTCGGATACGGCACAAACGAGGCCCCATTCCTGGAAGACCAAATTTCAGTTTGGCTAGCCAGCGATTTACCCATCTATCATTGGTTGCATGGTGCTTCCGTGCAAATACTCAACATGCACTGTGAGGGTTTTCTGGCAAAAGCCAAAAGGGTTGTTTGGGATTCAGCCATAGATAGCCATGGATACGAGGCTCTGACTTGTTTGAATGGAGTAGTGTTATCTGATTTGGCTAATGCCAGAACTGCTAGACTAAGGCAATCATTGGGACAATTTCTAGCGGCTAGCTCGCCTCGACAATTAATCGCAGGCTTAGGTAAGGTAACTGTTTCCACGCAACCAAAAGCTCGCGCAGAAGCTCAACGCCTCCTTGCTTGGCAAAAAGAAAAATTAAGCAAATGCATCCATCAGATTGAAGCAATTGATGACGAGATAATCTTTCAATTGATCGATTTGCCTGATGGAGAGGTTAATGCTATCGAATCAAAATGGACCTACGGGGATGGGCGAACCTTGTCTTGGAGTTTACCAAAGGAGAGTGCCGTTGCCTGGATCAAAGCGAGTAGTAACGAACAGATTCGAAAATATCCTTTGAGGGCGGACCCATATATTCCGGAAAAGGCTTTGTCGGAAGCTTGTTTTTTTTAAATTTATTTATTATTTAAATTAATCCGCTCTCGCCTTTTCTTTGGCACTTTCCCTCTCTTCCTCCAAACGAGAAGTCTCATCGATGATTTGCCTCTGCAAGTTGACGACCTCCTCGGCATTACCTCCCTCGGCGGCTTCGCTTAGAGCTTTCTCGAGAAAGATTTTTCGTTCGGCTTTTTTGGCGTCAAACTTGGCATCAATTTCAGCGAGTTCGGCTTTTTTTTCATCCGTTAACGCCTTTCCCGACTCCGGATCTTCGGCATCGAGTTTCTCCATGGCTAATTCCCAAGCACTTTTCATAACGTCGACATATTAATTTGTTTAGTGGGTAGAAACCGTTTCAAAAAAATACAGATATAACAATGGAGCGAGGGGTACCATACAAATCCAAGAAGCCGCAAATCTTATTCGGCGACCAAATATCAAAAAGAGGGCGAGCGTAGCCACAACCGCAAGGGTAACTGTTCGAGGAGAGGTTACTTCTACGTGTTGAGCAAAGCCTGGAATGCCAAGACACAGGTCCACCAACCAATCCATAAGCGAAATCAATCCCCATAAGAGATGATTAATCCAAGACGAAAGGAAAGTCATCGAAGCTAATCCAAAAATAATAGACACAAATCCGCAGATGATGGCTGTTCCAGCCAGCAAAACCAAGAACACGTTCAGTAAGATTGCCCCAGGGGTAAAGATCCCAAAATATCCCATTGTCAACGGGGCGCTTGCCAAGGTAGCGGCAAAACTAACGGAGAGTGCTCCCGAAAACCACTTCCAAGAGTAAATTACGCAACGATTTAAATAAGTATGTTCGCGAGCAGGTCGGTAGCTCCAAGGTTCCCATGCGGATTGCAAGCGTGATGCCAACGGCACGCCGTAGAGGATTATTGCCGCCACCACGCAATAGGATAATTGAAAGCCTAAGTTCCACATATCTCTAGGGTTCAGCAGCAAAGCGAAAAAAGCAGAAGCGACCATTGCCGAAAAAGCAGAACCTGGTCGCCCCAACAAGCGAGCAAACCACCAGAAGGCAACCATTGTGAAGGCTCGCATGGCCGATGGCATGCCACCGGTAACTTTTACATAAAGGAACAAAAGGGTTAATCCACACAATGCCTCAAGGAACTTCGGTCCCGGCAACCAACGCAAAATCAAGGCCAAAAAAGTTGCCACTACGCCGACATGCAAACCACTGATGGCAAAAAGATGCATTACCCCTGCTTGCAGGAACCGCTCCTTGTTTTCAGGGTGTAAAGAAGCTTTCTTGCCAAGGATCATAGCCACGCCAATGTCAGCTGACGACGAAACCTCTTCGTTGCCCTGAAGTAAAATGCCCTCTAGCTTGTTGTTGGCTACAAAGCAGAAGCGCTCAAAAGACCCTGATGTATCAGTGCTCTCTAAAATGGTTCCATTACGAAATTCATAGCCTATTCCAACATTATGAAGATAGTGTTCAAATCCGTTGGTCTTGGTTGCTGAAATTGGCTTAAGCAAACCGATTGCCCGAACAAGCCATCCTTTGGATGCCACCGGATCGCCAGGTTTTGTCTTGAGCGAGAAATAAACCCGCTTGTCAATCAAATCAGAACGCACGGAAGGGGCACCCTTAATATCAGCGATGCCAGATAATCTTCCCAATGAATCACTGGAAAAAGATCGCCTAACCTCAAGAACAAGTTCCAGTTCACGAATGGGCATCGAAAGCCATGTGGGGCACACCTTGCGTACACCTTCCGTGTAACTGTAAAAAGAACAACCGGAACAAAGCGCTCCTATGGTAAAAAATATACCCCAAACACGCAATCGGATGAAAAACAGCGAAACAGTCAAGGCACACAAACCAAGACATCCGAAGATCATTGGTTCCACCTGATGAAATCGATCTGCCAACCAGTATCCCATCATCCAAGGAAGAAGGATCCACAGGAGGGGGGCTCGGAAACTGGATTGCATAAGATGAAGCGTGGCTATTCGCGCGAAAGGTCGGGGAAGTTTCCATGTTTTGCAGCAAAGTCAACATTCACAGCAGGCTTGCAAGAAACCTCCATTGGTAATTGGATGACGGGTTGTTATGAGTCACGCCTTGGATGAACCTTTGTTCCAAGAATTACCCAACGTAGAAGGTGGTAGTTCAGTTGACCCTCCTTTGGCGGAAAAAATGCGCCCTCGCTCGTTGAAGGAAATTTTGGGGCAGGAGCATTTGTTGGGCAAACAATGCCTTTTGCCGAAGTTGGTCAGAAAAAACAGTGTCGGCAATTTGATCTTCGCAGGTCCTCCTGGTTCAGGTAAAACCACACTTGCGCATGTAATAGCCAAAGAGAGCGGTTGCCGATTGTTGAAAATCAATGCTGTGACATCCAACGTTAAGGAGCTTCGAGAAGCTCTTCGCTTGGCGCGATACCACACTAGCTCCAAATGCTTTTTGTTCATTGATGAAATCCATCGATTCAACAAAGCTCAACAAGACCTTTTGTTACCAGATGTGGAATCAGGTGACGCCCGCTTGATGGGAGCAACCACACACAATCCTCGCTACTACGTAATTGATCCACTGCTGAGCAGGTCTCATCTTTTCACTCTCGAGCCGATCGCGCAAGGTGCAATGGAATCGGCCCTGCAAAAAGCACTCAAGGACAAGGAACGAGGGCTTGGTAATCTAAAATACAAGGCATCGAAGAAGGCCTTGCAAGCAATCGCCGGAATGGCCGGAGGGGATATGAGGCGAGCCTACAACTGCTTGGAGACCATGACTTCAGGGATCGCAATGGGCGGAACTATCACAGACGAAACGGTAGCTAGCTTTTCCCAAGAAAGAGGCATTCGCTATGATCGTGACGAGGATGAACATTACGACACGGTCTCTGCCTTTATCAAAAGCATGAGAGGGAATGATCCTGATGCAGCAATGTATTGGTTGGCCAAAATGTTGACGGGGGGCGAAGACCCTAGATTTATCGCCCGCCGATTAGTTATCTTTGCATCGGAAGACGTGGGGTTGGCTGACTCCAGAGCCTTGCTGGTGGCTAACGCTGCCTTCGATGCATCGGAACGGGTTGGCCTACCTGAATGCGAATTGAATTTGGCTCATGCAACTTTGTTTTTAAGTACCTGCCCGAAAAGCAACACCGCTACACTGGCGTTGGCAAAAGCTAAAAAAATCGTTCAGGACGACCCTCTGCAAAAAGTGCCTTCGCCCATTCGGGATCGTCATGGACGAAACAAGAAGCACCAGGATAAAAATGAAGAAACCTATCTTTATAGCCACAATTATCCGGAGAATATTTCAGGGCAAAATTATCTGGGCATTCCATTAGATATATACGTCCCAAAGAAATCGGGTGGCGAAGGAACCATTGCCGAAAGATTAGCTCGCTGGAAAGCCATCAAGGCAAAAATTCAAGCAGAAAGCGATGCCTCGGGGAGCCCTTGAACGGGGAAGTAGTTACATAATTAATGTATAACTTTGTTTGTACTGAAGCAAAAATAGGGTTTTATTGATAAGAAAGATTAAAGTCTGAAATGTTGTACGATCGACCATACATGCGAGAGACAAATTTTCGCAGAGACTTCAGTTTCCTGAAGGCAATACTGGTTACGTTGGTAGCGGCTTTCGTTATCCAAAGTTTGGTCGAACTTTCCTTGGGACCGGATCGTGTGATAGTAAAGTTTGATGATCAAGAATATCCCACCTTGGCCATGCCCGAACTTCTTAGAGGAAACTTTTGCCTCACCGAAGATGCCTTGGTTCAAGGAAAATTATGGACCTTGGTCACTTATGCATTCGTTCACGACGGCATCCTCCACTTGCTGTTTAACATGTTGGGCATTTTTTTCATAGGTCGTGCCCTCGAACCAACTATGGGGGCTCGTAATTTGGGCGTTCTTTATCTGGTTAGTGCAGTGGCCGGTGGTGTATTTTGGTTGATCGTTAACAATGGAGCCTTGGCTGGCAGTAGCCCCTATCTCCCTCACTTGATGGGGGCATCGGCGGCCACCTACGGCCTTTTGGCTTACTTTTGCGCCCAACGCCCCAATGACACCATAACCTTGCTTTTATTTTTTGTTTTGCCCTGCCAACTAAAACCCAAATGGGTGCTCTGGGGCTTGCTCGGAATTTCCATCTATGGCTTAATTTACATGGAGATTTTCGGTCAACGCACCATTGCCTCGGATGGAATTGCCCACTCGGCTCATCTAGGGGGTCTATTTGCCGGTTTGGCTTTGTACAAATTTTCGGCAAACAAAAAATTCGCCGGCTCGGGCATGCCTACTATTCGTGTTCGACGACCGGCTTGGATGAAAGTTGCTTCAGGGAAAAAACATGTGGAATCAGCCAATTACACAGTGAATTTTTCGGACCGTGAATCAATCCAAGCTGAGGTTGACCGAATTCTAGACAAAATCAATGAAAAGGGATTTGGAGGGCTTACCGAAGAAGAGAAAAAAACCTTGGATCGCGCAAAAAACATGCTGAACAAATGATTGGCATTCCACGAAAACAAGGTTGCCTTGCCTTAATTAGCTATTGAAACTCGGTGCCATCTCTTTGCCTCAATGACCAGCATGCCATGATCAAACGTTTACTCTCCCTCCCCTCTACACTGATTTTGTTGCTTTGTGCAACTAGCGGTCACGAAGGCCGCTCGGAAACCTCCAAGGAAGAAGCGCTCCCTCCATTGGAGGCCACCAAATTGATGGAAGGGGAAGCTAAATGGTTAGGCCAAGTCCTCCAGCGGGCGCACTACAGCAAGGTGTCGCTAAACAAATTGGATCGGGAAGATTTCCTGAAGACATTCATGAGCCGATTGGACAACCAACGCATGTACTTCCTTGAAAGTGACCGTAAGAGATTTTTTGATAAATTTTTGCCCACTATTGTCAGTTATGCAAAGGAAGGTAACTTATTCCCTGCCTTTGAGATATACTCCACCTATCGCACCATAGCCCTAGCTCGCATGGATTGGGTGCTGGAAACCCTGAAGGGGGACTTCAGTTTCGACGAAAAAGATTTCTATGTCCCGGATCGTGAGGATGTTGATTGGCCAATATCCCAAAAGAAAGCGGACAACATATGGAGGCTCCGATTGAAGTATGAAGTTCTCGGGGAAATCCTTTCATTAATCAACTCCTCTGATGAAGAAAAGGGTGTTGAAATGCCATCGGATGAAAAATTAATGGAGCACTTGGAGGAAGCGCGGGATCGATTGCAACGGCGTTACGAACGTTGGAGAAAAAGCATCGTGGAATTCGAGGCGGCCGACGTTCAAGAGCTTTACCTTACGACATTGACCCAAATGTTTGATCCCCACTCCACCTTTTTGAATATAGACGCAGTCGAAGAATTTAACGTATCCATGAAAAATTCTTTCGTCGGAATTGGAGCGGTTTTAAAAGACGAAGACGGTTACTGCACCATCAAGGAATTACTTCCAGGCGGACCTGCCGAAGGAAGCAAGGAACTTGAACCCGAGGACGTCATTTTAAAGGTGGCTCAAGGAGATGAGGACTTCGTTGACGTAGTAGACACAAAGCTACGAACAATCGTCAAACTAATCAAAGGCCCGAAAGATACCATTGTTCGGCTTTTGATCAAACCTGGAAAAAATCCTTCCGAACGAAAAATCGTCGCACTGAAGCGTGATGAAATCAAACTAACAGGTAATTTGGCATCAGCATCCGTGCACGAAGTACCAAATGGAGATTCCACAACAACCATTGGTGTCATTCAACTTCCCTCGTTCTATGGCGACACTCGACGCACAAAGCCAGCGAAAGCCAGCGATGACGTTGCAGAATTGATAGGGAAGTTAAAGAAAATTGGGGTGGAAGGATTGGTATTGGATTTACGTCGCAACGGGGGTGGATTTCTAAGTGAGGCCATCAACTTGACTGGACTTTTCATCTCACGGGGACCTGTAGTACAAGTTCGGGGGACAGATGGTAGAATCATTAAACGCTTCGATTTCGAGCCAAGTATCGCTTGGAATGGGCCGCTCGCCTTATTGGTTTCCAGATACAGCGCCTCAGCGTCGGAAATCGTCGCAGGAGCTCTGCAGCATCACGATCGAGCGATAATCGTTGGCGATGCCTCAACTCACGGCAAAGGAACTGTGCAATCGATGATAGAGATGAATGCCGCTCCATACCTTTATGCTCTCAAGGGAAAAAAGCGTAGCGCAGCCAAAATAACGATACAGAAATATTATTTGCCAAGTGGTAAATCCACCCAAAATATCGGGGTCACGGCTGATGTTAAAATGAACTCGATAAATGAATTCCTACCTATCGGAGAATCCGATTTGCCGAACGCTCTGGAGTCTGACGAAATCCCCGCCGTTGTTTCACGCCGGGGCAAGGACGATTTTGCTATAGACAAAGGCGCTATTTCTCATGTCGACAAACTTAGTCGCAAACGACAAGAAAAGCTAAAGGAGTTCGATTACCTTCAAACCAACATCGATTGGTATAAGAATAAACGTGAGCAAAAGCAATTCTCGCTCAACTTAAAGGATCGCTTGAAACAAAAGAAGGAAGACGATGCCTTCAGTGATCGAATGAAAGAATCGATGAAAATATTGGCCAAAGATTATTATTCATCGGAAAAAGTTAAGTTGGATGTTGTCCAAGAACTGGAAACTCGATCAAAAGCCAATAGAGAAACGGAAGAAAGCAAAGAAAACGAGGACGGCGCCAAGGACGATTCTGCTCCTGAGGAGATTGATATACGGCTTCGTGAAAGTCTGCGCATAATGTCAGACTGGATTCGCTTTAGATCCGAAGTAACCGGAACAGTTACGGAACCCTCTCCGCCAGCCAAAGAATCCTGATCCAGAGGGTTTGTTAATCGGCTCGGCGAGCCGAGAAAAACCTTGGCCGGCTTCGAATGTCAGTCATCGCAATTGGGCTGACATAACCTATGGAAGAAGCCTGTTCAACTAACATTGAATGATGGGTCTCCCCAGTTTCGAGAAACAGGGCACCCCCCTTACGAAGTTTAGATAAAGCGATATTTAAAATTCGCTTCAGGTCAGCAGCACTGTCTTGCTGATGCGATACCAGTGCTTGCTTTGGTTCGAAATCCCGCACCTCAGGATCGCATTCCCTCCATTCCTTTTCGTTCAGGTAAGGAGGATTCGAAACAATTAAATCAAAAGAGCCTTCCACGGAATCAAACCAATCACTGAGCAAAAACTTCACACGGTCTTCCAGTTTATTTCGGATCGCGTTTTCCATAGCCAAAGCAAGAGCGGCAGAGGACTTATCAACGGCAAGAACCTCAGCAGCGGGAAAAGCAAGCGCCAATCCGAGGGCAAGTGCCCCACTACCTGTCCCCAAGTCCATAATTCTATTTGGAGAATAATTAGTCAGTGAAACGATCCTTGTCAGTAGATCCTCTGTTTCGGGGCGGGGAATCAAGACACGTTGATCCACTTTGAGATCAAGATCTGCAAACAAGCTATTTCCCAACACATATTGCAAAGGTTCACGGGAGGCGCGACGTCTGATCAAACAGGCGAGGTGCTCGATTTCCGATTCACTCAGCTTTCGGTCAGAAAGGAGAGGAAGATTTAAACGCCCTGTTTGCAGAACATAAGCTAAAATCCACTCCGCATCTAACGAAGGATTCTCAACCGAAGATTTGATTAGTTCAACTTTCGCATTGGCTAAAAGATGACATACTAGCCTCGAATTGCTTTCAGCGAAAAAAGAATCAGTCACTTGAAGTCTCCAGCAACTCGGCAACTTTGATTTGATGATCGGCTGTTTCGAGAGCATCGAGCACTTCCTTGAGCTTTCCATCCATGACGTCAGGAAGACTATGAAAAGTCATCCCAATGCGATGATCAGTCACTCTGCCCTGAGGGAAGTTATAAGTACGGATGCGCTCGCTTCTGTCACCTGTACCTATTTGATCACGACGCTTTTCCGCATATTTTTCCCGTTCCTCTTCCTGCTTTTGCTTGAGCAAGCGTGAGCGCAACACCGTCATGGCTTTTGCCTTGTTTTTCAACTGAGACCGCTCATCGGCGCAATTTACAGTTATACCAGTTGGTCGATGTGTGATCTGAACTGCTGAATCCGTTGTGTTGACACCCTGCCCTCCTGGACCGCTAGCCCGGCAAACAGTGATCTCCAAGTCATTCGGATCAATCTGGACATCCACTTCCTGTGCTTCGGGAAGGACAGCAACTGTCGAGGTCGAGGTATGGATGCGACCATTGGTTTCAGTTACGGGGACACGTTGAACGCGGTGTACGCCACTTTCATACTTGAGTCGTTTGTAAACATCCTCCCCGGTTACGCTAAAGATGACCTCCTTGTAGCCACCGGTTTCTGACGGACTCGCACCCAATTGTTCAATTTTCCAATGACATTCCTCGGCAAATCGCGAATACATCCTCATGAGATCAGCGGCAAAAAGCGAAGCCTCTTCACCACCGGCCCCTGCCCTAATCTCCATCACTGTGTTTCGGCTATCGGATTCCTCAGGAGGAATCATAGCTAAAAGCAAACGATCCCGAAGTTCTGAAAGATTATTTTCGAGTGAGGACTTCTCCTCTTGGGCAATAATGCGAATCTCCTCATCCTCATCATCGAGCATCTCAAGATTGTCAGCGAGATGTTGTTCAGCTTGCACGCATTCTTCATGCATGGCGAGAAGTTCCATTAGGAACTGATGTTCACGAGAAAGTGTAGCGGCCCGCCGTTGGTCTTGAAAGAAATCAGGCTTGGAGAGTTCATCGCTCAACTCCAAGTGGCGTTTACGAAATGGTTCAATATTCGGAATACCCTCCATGATTCCCACCAGGTCATCTTAAAATATCGTTGCCCCGAAGCATCTTAAGCGCAATCATGAAAAACCCACGAAGCTAAAGAATTCTTTTATTCTGGAGACTTCTCAAATATTATCTACCCGTGAATTCTGAAGATAGCCATATCCATGGGCAAAACGTTGTGGCTTGCGTATGGGATTTCGACAAGACCCTTATTCCAGGGTACATGCAAACGCCACTCTTTCAGTACTTTGGCGTCGATGAAGGCCTGTTTTGGAAAGAAGTTGATAAATTGCCCGAGGTTTATGCCAAGAGGGGATGCCGAGTTTCGCCGGATACAATCTATCTCAATCATTTCCTGAGCTATGTTAAGAATGGCCCGATGCGGGGACTGACAAACGAAAAACTAGGTGAGCTGGGATCTGAATTGGAATTTTATCCAGGTTTGCCAGATTTTTTCCAAGACTTACAGGCAGAAGTTCGTGCGAAAGAATTCTCCCAATACGATTTCAAGCTCGAGCACTATGTAATAAGCACTGGCCTGACTCATATGATTCGAGGCAGCAAGATAGCTCCATACGTGGAGGATATCTTCGCCTGTGAATTCATTGAAACACCACTTCCCCCAAATTACGATCGCCAATCTGAATTTTCCTTGCCCCTAGATCTAGAAGTTTCGCAAATAGGCATGGTTGTAGACAACACCATCAAGACTAGGTTTATTTTCGAAATCAACAAGGGCTGTAATAAAAATCCGGCCATCGAAGTGAATTCCTGGATGCGTCACGAGGATCGTCGCGTGCCCATTGACCAAATGATTTATGTCGCGGATGGTCCGAGCGATGTTCCCGTCTTTTCGGTTGTAAAGATGCATGGCGGCAAGACTTACGCCGTTCATAAAGCCGGCAACCAAGGTGAATTCGAACAAACTTGTACCTTGGTGGAGTCTGGGCGTGTTCACAACAACGGAACGGCCGATTACCGCAAAGGGAGCGAGACTTCGAACTGGTTGAAGATGAGAGTGCGAGACATTTGTCGAGATATGGTTAGAAAGCGCGCAGTTGCCCTTCGCTCTCGAACGAAGCAACCCCCTCGACATCACCCCAAGCCGGAAGGGAATTCTCCAGGCGACGAAGCCATTCAGCAAGAAACCTTGTTCGACGACCCGATATAATCTGCGGCCAATCATGGAATTAGTCGCCGGGGAACGTCGAGTTAAGCTAAGCGTTCGTGAATTTGCTGAATTTCACATTGGACCACGGACAGTATCGCGAGGCCCTGCAGGATTGTGGAGGGCACGGTTAGGTCAAGAATGGCACGAGTCCCTCCGTAAAACAACAGCCAAGCACCTTCCAAGCGCTCAGTTTGAACAAGTGGTCAAAGGATTTCTCAAAAAAGACGGGTGGTCTTTCGAAATGGAGGGAAGAATTGACCAAATAATCGAGGAAAAGGAAAGATTTCGAGTTACGGAAGTAAAAACTACCACCATGCCCTTACCGGCTGACGAAGAAGAACTTCGTGGGCATTTCCCTCAATACTTTGTCCAGTTGGCCTGCTATCTAACTTTACTGAAAGTCACTCACCCCAAGAATCACAAGCCATTTTATGGAGAAATTCTGTTTGTCGATATAGCTGGAGGCTTTCCTCAAACTCTTCCACTGGGACATGAAGCTCAAACCTTATTTGAGGAACAAGCCGATCGAATCATCCCTTTTCTCGAGGAGCGGCGGCGCGGAAGCGAACGGCTTCGTTCGCTAACCTTAACAAAACCATTTGAAACCCTTCGTCCCGGTCAAAAAGAAGCCATTCGCGAATTAAAAAACTTTGGCGCCAACTGCTCAACTTTACTTTTTCAAGCTCCGACCGGTTTCGGCAAAACAGGCATTCTTCTTGATTTCGCTTTCCGGAACTTGAAGCGAGGCCTCTATGATAGAGTCCTCTATCTGACAGGTAAATCTACCGGTCAAGGCGAAGTAATCAGCCATATCCAAAAGATAGTTCCCGAAGGCAAACTTCGATATATGCAAATACGTAACCAAGCTGAACATTCACTTAGTGGAGAAGGGAGAGAGATTGGCCAGAACTCTGAAGAAATCAAACGGCGTTGGATAGCTGAGGGCATCAGGCCAGAAAGATTATTTGAAAGAGGATGTGTTACCTTGGAGCAAGTTAGATCGCTCGGAGCAAAAACAGGTATCCCACCTTACGAAATCACACGCTCCTGCCTGCCCTACGCCGACATGTGGATTGGAGATTATAACTATGTCTTTCAGCCTAGCTCGGCCAAGTTAATTGAGGAACAACAAGGATTCGTTCCAGAGAGAACTATCTTGATTGTGGACGAGGCTCATAACTTGCCCTCACGGGTAGCGGCCTCCCTTTCACCTTGTTTTGACGACGGCGCGACAGCTCGGCTCCGCCTTGAACTAAGAGAACTTGGTTCCTTCAGGGAATTGGACAAATTGCTTGGCGAATGGAGTCGACTTTTGTCGCCGCTTCGTTCGGGCGATATACTTGCCCTCGATACTGTCTATGAGGCAACCGATCTTTTGGAGCAATTTAGCGAAATCCTGACAGTTCAGTCTTTGCCTTATGACAAACTGACTTCCGAAAACTTCAGTTTGCTGTGGGTATACTCTAGAGCTTACAACTTGCTAGAAGACGGTGCCCCTAGGCAAATGTGGGCTCCTGACGACGGTCAACTAGAAATCGCTTGTCTGGACGCTTCCAAACATATCAACGAATGCCTTTCAGCCTTTGGCGTAAAGGTATTGACCTCAGCAACCTTGGCACCGATAGAAGACTTCGCTCAAGAATGTGGGCTTTGCTCCGATTCCTACGAGGTGACAAATGGAGAAGCTCCTTGGAAGAAAGGTGCCTACAAAGTAGCTGTGGATGCGCGAGTCGACACCCGTTTTTCAAGTCGATCGCAATTTTACAAGCTAACGGCAGAAACCATTGGGATGGCCGCAACGAAAGCCAGTAAACCAGTGGTCGCATTCTTTCCATCTTATCGATATGCGGAAAACATATACGATCTACTAAACGAAGAATCAGACCAATTGGTGGAACTTCAGCCCCGAATCGCAAAGCTAGAAGAAAGAATAGCCTTTCTTGAGCAGGCTCTAAAGAAGGCTGATGTTTTGTTGCTAATACTTGGAAGCAGTTTTGCCGAGAGTATCGATCGCCTGGGTGGGGAAATTGAAAGCGCACTGGTAATAGGGCCCGCACTGCCTGCAGTTACCGCTTTGCGGGAAGCTCGTCTAGGATCAATGCATCAAGAAGGAAGGGCATGCGCATTTCGACGCGTCTATCAAATTCCCGGAATGCGCAAAGTAAATCAAGCCATTGGCCGATTAGTCCGTCAACCAGGGCAACAAGCAAAGCTATTGCTGCAAGGTCGGCGGTTCTCTTTAACTGAATACCAAAGCCTCTTGGATCCAGAGTACAGGAACCTCGTCGTTTTCAATGACGACGATTCTGTGGCAGATTGGTTGGCAGAACCGTTGAGCGATAGCCAAAAGAAGACGGATCAACTTCATTCGTCGAATTCAATTGCGTTTGATTCGGCGAGTCAGTAAATCGCTGTTTCCGAATAGGTGACTATATCAAACAACAAAGAGTTCTCTAGTTCGGATATCGAGTTGGCCCTTGATCGGATATCCGATGAAATCGCTACCAACCATAGGGATACGGCAGAACTTTTCCTTGTCGGAATAGCCGAAGGCGGCGTGCCCATGGCAAGAAGACTGGCTTCAAAAATTTCTAAAAAGCTCGATAGGAAAATCCTGCATGGAGTAGTAGATGTTTCGTTTCATCGGGATGATATCGGATCAAAACCTATTCCAAAAATTTCTTCTCCGACGGAAATTCCTGAAATCGTCGACGGAGGAACTTGTGTCTTGGTGGACGACGTCATTCATACCGGTCGCTCCACCCGGGCAGCCCTCAACGAACTATTTGATCAAGGACGCTTGAGGCGTATCGAACTAGCGGTATTGGTCGATCGAGGTAACCGAAAGCTGCCAATTCAACCAGATTACGTAGGATTCGCAGAGGATATCTCAAACAACCAAGAGGTAACCGTTGAAATGGATTCGAATGACTCAACCCGTGACAACATTCAAATAACAGCCAAATGAAACGGTTGGCCAATTGGAATCACAAGCACCTGATCGGCTTGGAACATCTCGAAAGGGAAGAACTCGAGGTAATCCATGAAACCGCCCGATCCTTTCGCCAAACCTTGGGAAGACCAGTCAAAAAACTGCCCTCCTTGCGAGGTAAAACAATTGTCAACCTGTTCATGGAACCTAGCACTCGCACGCGGCTAGCTTTTGAATTGGCGGCCAAAAGGTTGAGCGCGGATATTATATCAATCATTGGACAAGCAAGCAGCTTGACCAAAGGAGAAACCCTGAAAGACACTGCGCTTAACGTGCAGGCACTAAACGCGGACATGATTGTCTTGCGTCACTCCTCGGCGGGATCCCCACTTTATTTAAGTCAAGTTGTGGATGTTCCTGTAATCAGTGCGGGAGACGGAGCCCACGAACACCCGACTCAAGGCTTGTTGGATAGTTTTACCCTGCGCGATCACTTGGGAGAACTGGAAGGAAAGAAAATAACTATTCTCGGAGATATTTTGTTTAGTCGAGTTGCCCGCTCCAATGTTTTTGCACTAACGAAGCTTGGCGCCCAAGTTACCTTGGCTGGTCCATCCACTCTCGTTCCTCATGATTTCACCAACTTGGGCGTGGAAGTTTCCCATGATCTTAAGGCCGCCCTTGCCGATGCCGATGCAGTTATGCTTCTTCGGATACAACACGAACGACAGAGCTCAACCCATTTCCCGTCATTAGGGGAATACACTAGCATGTTTGGCCTCAACGAGCACAGAGTTTCATGGCTTAAACCCAACGCAATCATCATGCACCCCGGCCCCGTTAATCGCGGAGTGGAAATAGATTCAACTTTGGCTGATTCCAAACGTTCGGTGATTCTTGACCAAGTGACCAATGGCCTCGCCATTCGAATGGCCGTTCTCTATTTATGCAGCACCGCCTCAGATTTTCGAAAAAAGGAGTTAGCTCAGTGAGCGATTCCTTGTGGATACGGGGCGGGCGGGTAATCGATCCGGCCAACGAAATAGACCAAGAAGCCGATGTTTTCACAAAGGATGGCATCATAGTGGAGAATCTATCTGAAGATGATCGTTCCCATGCTCAAGTAATTGAGGCTGACGGGAAAATCGTGTGCCCGGGCTTCGTGGATCTGCATGCTCACTTTCGAGAACCGGGACAGAGCCACAAGGAAACCATCGGCACAGGAGCACGGGCTGCTGCTGCAGGTGGTTTCACTACTGTTGTAATCATGCCGGATGTCAGCCCTCCTGCAGACAATGCAGGAGTAATCCAATATATTTTAGACGCAGTGGAAAAGGACGCTCAGATCAATGTTCTGCCGACTGGATGCATGACCCAAGAAAGGTTGGGCGAAAAGCTTGCTCCCATAGGGTCCTTGAAGCAAGCGGGGGTGGTTGCAATTAGTGATAGCCCGAATTCTCCACAAAACAATGAAATCATGCGAAGAACTCTCGAATATGCAGGTATGTTTGATTTGCCCATTCTTGATCAATGTAGCGATCATTCTCTGACAGAAGGGGGTTCAATGCACGAGGGTCCCACTTCTTTGAGACTAGGATTGCATGGATCTCCCAGAGTGGCTGAAGATTTGCTTGTCTCAAGGGCAACTCTTTTGTCCAGCCTAACTGGTTCACACGTTCATTTGCAATCAATCAGCTCTGGGAGCGCCGTTGATATTATCCGCAAAGCCAAAGGCAGGGGAGTTAAGGTCAGCGCAGAGGTGACACCTCATCACCTGACTCTTATCGACGAAGCTATGGCGACTTATGACCCACGCTACAAAACGAATCCTCCCTTGAGGGAAGAATCTGATCGACAAGCACTTATTGAGGGACTTCTGGATGGAACAATCGATTGCGTGGCAACTGACCACGAACCACACGTGGACTACGAAAAAGACATTGAATTCGACCAAGCGCCTTTCGGGGTAATTGGCTTGGAAACCGCATTACCCATTTGTATTGAAACCTTGGTGCGCCAAGATGCCGCAGAATTGACGGATTTAATCCGCTTTTTATCAACGAATCCCGCTGGCATTATTGGTATTGATAAAGGCACTTTATCATTGGGTGTCGCCGGCGACGTTACCATCTTCGATCCAGATGAAACTTGGCAGGTGGAATCTGATTCATTGGAGAGCTTATCGAGTAATTCACCATGGCTCGGTGAGGAACTGACAGGCAGGGTGACTCACACAATAGTGGATGGACGAATAGTCCACGGATCACCGAACTAAAGTTTGGTTGAGCAAATTACCCTAAGAGGAAATTCGAGGTGGCGGGGAATGTCAGTTGGGTGGATTACGCTCAGATAGGCCTGCTTATAATTGGGGTATGCCTTTGGTTTTTCCCTAAAAAAAGTAGGGGTGGTGCAACTTTGCGTCTTCCTCTATGGAACTCCAGTTGGTGGGAAGGAGGGTTATATCTGACATTGGGCGTTTTGGTAGTGGTTACAGGATTGCCCGGAGGTTTCCTGTTGCCCTGCATTGTATTTTTATTGCTGCGAGAAATCGGGAACTCCAGGCACAGCCTCTCTTTGACAAACAAATGTCTATCTTGGACCGAGATTACGCAAACTTCTGTTAGAAGTTTTATCCTCCATTGGCCTATTCTCTTTTTGGTTTATTGGCTATGGACGAAATTTTTACCCGATGCCAAGCCACAAGGAAATGTACAGGCTTTGAGAGAAGGAGGTTTGGCGATGCAATTGAATATGGCCATCTTAGCCGTAATCATAGCTCCCTTGACGGAAGAATTTTTCTTTCGCGGAATTCTTTATCGAACGCTCAAAAGTTTAATAGACTCTGGCCCAGCAATCTTGCTAACAAGCCTAGCATTTGCCTTGGCGCACCAGAACCTGTTAGCTTTCGGCCCGCTGTTCGCGCTGAGCATTTTTCTTATCATTTCTTATGAAAAAAGTGGGCATTTGGCGGTGCCCATTCTCTACCACGCGTTCTTCAATCTTCTGATGGTGACCTTCATTGTTTTTGGGAATGCAGGGACATGAATGCACTTCTTGAAGAGCTTGCAACCGGCATT
>CEUN01160989.1_pt1 | contig 19873 bp, 16 predicted proteins | sample 361501 | NCBI WGS metagenome assembly CEUN01 (sample SAMEA2622801, study PRJEB7988) | marine metagenome | biome: marine biome (ENVO:00000447); feature: marine epipelagic mixed layer (ENVO:xxxxxxxxx); material: "saline water (ENVO:00002010), including plankton (ENVO:xxxxxxxx)" | depth 120 m | reverse complement strand
GGAATAGGTCAGATCAATCCAGGGCTCCAAATGGTGAGTGCTACCTTTGCACGAACTCCACTCGCTACCGACACTGTTCGATATGTAGGAGACCCAGTCGTCGTGATCGTCGCTGAAACATTCGAACAAGCAGTCGACGCAGCAGAACTTGTTTACATTGACTACGACTATCTCACCGCAATCGTTGACCCAGAAGAAGCCCTTGACGAAAACACTGAACCAATTTTCCCTGCACAAGAAAACAATGTGGCATTCACGCTCGCTGACCCAGAAGAAGACGTGCTTGCAGACGCAACACATGTTGTACGAGGACGATATGTGAACCAAAGAGTCGCTGGGGCTCCACTCGAACCGAATTCAGCGGCAGCAATTTGTGGCGATGATGGGCGTTTAACCTTTTATTGTGCGACACAAATGCCGCACAGTTTAAAAGATAAACTCGCTGACGCATTACAACGTGACGCAGAGACGATTCGAGTAATAGCTCCCGATGTCGGTGGGGGTTTCGGAGCGAAGGCAGGAATGTACGCCGAATTTCCTGTACTAGCGAAGCTTGCAGAGCGATTTAACAGGCCAGTGACATGGACCGAAACCCGTAGTGAAGACATGCTTGCACTCGCTCATTCAAGAGCACAAGTCCAATACTGCGAAACAGGTTTCGATAATGATGGCAAACTCACCGGTATGCGAGTTCGACTTGTCGGCGATGCAGGAGCGTACCCAGGCATGGGGGCGCTCCTCCCAACGTTGACGAAATTCATGGCAAACGGAACCTACAATCTTCCCAAACTGCGTTTTGACATCGCTGTGGGTATTACGAATACGACACCAACCGGAGCATACCGAGGAGCAGGTAGGCCTGAAGCGACCGCACTTTTTGAGCGGGCCATGGATCAAGCAGCCTTAGAGCTAGGCATTGATCCATTGGAGATCCGAAGAAAAAATTTCTTGAACCCCGACCAATTCCCTTTTGACACATTGACAGGTTGGACATACGACTCCGGCGATTACCTCCAACCTCTCGAAAAAGCAGCGGAAATCATTGATTATGACAATCTTCGTGAAGAGCAGAAAAGGCGTCGAGACCAAGGTGATAATACTGTCATTGGAATCGGAATCGCCTCTTACGTTGAAGTAACCAGTCCAGGTGGTGGATCCGAATACGCATCAGTCGAAATTCACAGCGACGGATCAGCGACAATGAAAGCTGGAACATCCGCACATGGGCAAGGACACCAAACAAGTTTCGCAATGATCGTGTCAGAATTTACCGGAATCCCAGTTGACAAGATCACACTTGTGCAATCCGATACAGACATTGTTCCTCGGGGTGGTGGAACCGGGGGTTCACGTTCGCTGCAGTTAGGTGGATCAGCAATCAAAACAGCAACACAAGCCGTTGTTGATAAGGCACGATCCGTGGCAGCCCATCTCCTTGAAGCATCAACAGACGATATCGTGATCAACCCTGAAGAAGGAACAATTGGAGTCATTGGTGTCCCTGCATCATCACTAAGTTGGGCAGATCTCGCAACAGCTGCAAATGAGCAACTACCTGACGGTGTGCTTGATAACGCAGATGGAATGCAAGGGCTTGGAGCACAACTGGACTTCAATCAAGAAAACCCTACGTTCCCGTTCGGAACACACATATCTGTTGTTGAAGTAGACCTTGATACTGGATTCGTTACCCTGCTTCGACATATCGCAGTAGATGATGCAGGCACCGTCATCAACCCCTTAATCTTTGAAGGCCAGCAACAAGGTGGAATTTCACAGGGAATATCGCAGGCACTTTACGAGGAAGTCCGCTACGACGAATACGGGAACCCCCTCACAGGTAACTTCATGGACTACACATTCCCATCAGCCTCAGAAATGATCCAATTTGAAACACACCACACTGAAACCCCAACTCACCTCAACCCTCTCGGGGCTAAAGGAATAGGTGAAGCCTCAACGATAGGGTCAACACCCGCCGTGCAGAATGCAGTCATCGATGCTATTTCTCATCTCGGTGTCCGTCATCTTGACATGCCATGTACCCCTGAGAGGGTATGGAAGGCAATCAATGATGCGAAAAACGGAACCCTACAAGATCCGTGGACAGAACCTCCAGCAATTTTTGATCAACTCTCCAAGTAGTTAACATCGGGCTCGGGATCCCCGCCGAGCGATATGGAGATAGAAGCAAGAACAGCCATAGCGACAACCCCAACTGCAAAAGGGGTTAACGACTCATCAATTAATACGTTAAAGACTCCACCTATCGCAGCCCCAATAGACATCCGAATTGCAGATGTAAAAGCCCCAGCAGTCCCAGCGATATCACCCATAGGGAACAGTGCCGCTGAGTTCAGATTTGGCATAATAAACATGAACGTCGATAGAACGATCGCCAACAAAGGAATAAACACCCAAAATCCGGGATTTCCACCCTCCACAAGCGTTGCAACAAGCAAAATACAAGAGAAGAAAACAAGTGTTGACGAGGAGAAGAAAAGCAGTTTTTTGATGCCAAGAACGACAACAAATTTTCCATTCAGTAAAGCTGTTATGCCAAACATGATCGCTACAACACCGAAGATATAAGGGAATTGGTCGCCTCGTCCGAGAATGTCACCGATAATGCGTTCACTGCTTGAAAGATACATCACGAAGACAGCTTGAAGAAAAATAGATGCAAGCGTGTAAGAGGCAGTCAGACGTGTCCGCAACACACGACCATAGCCTTCCTTTGTCGAAGCCCAATTGAAACGAGTCTTGTGCTCAGGATCTAACGTCTCTGGAAGTCGAAAACTCCACATACATAACGCAACCGCAGTAAGGGCGCAGAACCAGAAAATACTCTCCCAAGGAAAAATAGCTATCAGACCAGCTCCAAACGTTGGTGCGATAATAGGGACAAGAACAAAGACCGCCATTACCTCCGACATTGCTTTCGCCATCTGGCTACCTTCATAACAATCACGGATAACGGCAACAGCTACGACCCTTGTTCCTGCAGCACCAACCCCCCAAACAAACCGGAAAAGAAGAAGCGTTACGAAATTAGGAGCGATAGCCGAACCAATAGAACCAATAATATAAATGGTGATTCCAGCGTAAATAACTGGTTTTCTGCCATACCAATCTGACAACGGACCGAAGAAAAGTTGCGCAACTGCTAATCCGATGAAATATACAGTGATTAACTGACCAGGAGCAGACGAGTCCTCGGCTAGACCAAATGCAACACGAATATCGTCAAATGCAGGGAGCAGAATATCAATACCCAATGCCATTAAGGCCATTAAGGAAGCGACAAGAGATAAAAGTTCTCTGCGTCCTAAACTCATATTCCGGACGTCACCATTAGACATGAATAGTTCCGGGATAGGGCATTCATGAACCCTATCGTCATTCCCGAACCTTCAGCGAAATAGTAAAGTATATAAAGCGAAATATCTTCAACAAAAGTGTTGGCAACCTTTACACTGCCCTAGCCCTAGCCCTAGCCCTAGCCCTAGCCCTAGCCCCAGCCCTAGCCTTAGCATCGCTGCAAGCATAGATTCCCCTGCGCTTTCCTGTCGTAATCTAAATGTTGAATAATGAGTTGATGGCTGGTATTTGAGAGAGAATGAGTAATGTGACATCACCAATCACTGATTTGAATGAGCATATTTCCCACGGGTACCGCAACTCAATACCTCTACTACCGAACACAAGCGAGTATCAAAAGAGGCGTACATGAAAAAAAGACCAGTATGGCTTCTCGCTACATTCCTTTTGTTAGCAACCATCATTTCGGCCTGCAGCGACGACAACAGCGACTCTTCCAATTCTCCCAGCAGCGAAAGTGCGGCTGTTGAAGACGGACAAGAAATCATCAACGAACCGACTTCCCAAGGTGAACCAACCACAGACATCAACCCAGTAGCTGCAGGACTCGCGCGAGCTCAACAAGTAGTTGATCGCTACTCAATGGCCCCTAACCAAATTACTGTCACAGAACAAGTAAGTTCCCTTCCGGAATCAGGCAAAACTGTCGCATGGATAGCTTGCGAAATTACCTGCGCAACGTTTAACCCGGTATTTCAAGAAGCTACAGATGCTCTTGATTGGGACCTTGAAATCCTCAGCGTTGCTACCGTTGATAACAAAACAGCTATCCTGCAAGCTTTAGATATTGGAGCAGATTTCATTGCTATCACGGGAACCCCACCAGCAACATTCATAGAAGAAATAACAATCGCTCAAGAACGTGGCGTTGGAATCTTTATGTGCTTTGATACCACAATCCCAGACCCTGCAAATAACAACATCTACACAAACTGTGCAGGTGAAGTTAGTGCTTATGCAGCAGGGAAAATACACGCTAACAAGGTCATTGTTGAATCAGAAGGCAACGCAAATGTTCTCATGATCAATATCCCTGACTTCGATATTCTTGTCTCACAACGAGAAGGTGCGAAAGCAGCGTATGCCGAGAATTGTCCTAACTGCACATTTCAAGAATTGGCAGTAACACTCGACCAACTCCTCACAGCTGGGGTACCAGACGTCATTGTTTCAACTTTGCTAATTGACGACAGTATCAACTGGGTCCACATCGCCACATCTGGTATGGCGTATGGCATCCTAGATGCACTAGACAAAGCAGGCCTATCCGAGAGAGTAAAGGTCTCAGGTGTCGGCAGCGACGCAGTAGGTCTTGCCGATATGGTCACCGGACGATACGAATTCTTGACTGTAAACCCAGTGCTGTACTCGGCATGGCTAATGGTCGACGGAATGGTCCGAACATCAGTAGGAGACACAATCCCAGGTGGTGGGCACGTGAATCCTCCATTGCCAACATATATTGTTGACACAGCTGAAGAAGCGCAAAGACTTCTTGATACCCCTGAACAAGACTTCAAGGGTCCAGCAACGATGGAAGACCAGTTCAAGGCACTTTGGGGTATTGGTTAATAACTAATCAATAACTCAAACGAGTCAATTAGAAGGGCCTGCAGCTACGCTGCGGGCCCTTTACGTTTTCTTATAGAAATAATAGAAAAGCTCTTTTAACCGCTAAGAACTTTTAGTGTTAGGTTTACAATCTGACAACTGAGGGGAAAAGATGAGCGAGCGATGGGTTTGGCGTTTACAACAACGCCCAGAGGGAATGGATTTCGAACCAGCATTCGAGTTCAAAAGCGAACTGATACCGGAACTCGCCCCAGGCGAAATTCTGATCAAGAACACTTACATAGGTATGGACGCGGGAACCCGGAATTGGCTACACCCAAGAGAAGACGGCTTCGACGTTCCTCTCCCACTTGGATCCGCCATGATCGGAATACTCGTCGGAACCATAGAAGAAAGCAACCACCCTGCATACACAAAAGGGTCCCTTGTACGTGCATACGGGCAATGGGCTGACTACTCAATAGTCAACCCAGCAGAAGCAGGTGTATTTCTTGTCGATCCAGACATCGATGACATACGGCAATACATTGGACTCATAGGACCGAGCGGATGGACCTCATACTTCGGTGTCCTTGATGTCGGTAAACCAAAACCAGGTGAAACATTCCTCGTCTCCGCCGCTGCAGGATCCACTGGATCAATTGCCGGACAGGTCGCCAGAATCGCAGGATGTCGAATCATAGGAATCGCTGGCAGTGACGAAAAAATTGACTGGATCAAGTCAGACCTTGGATTTGATGAGGGAATCAACTACAAAAAAGACAACGTTGAAGAAAAAATCCGCGAATACGCACCAAACGGCGTAGACATCTATTTTGATAATGTTGCTGGACCCATACTTGACGCAGTGCTACCTAACATGGCGATACACGGGCGAATAGCGTTGAGCGGACTCATGGATAGCTATAACGCGGAAGGACCTGTCCCGGGGCCATACAAATTTGAATATCTGCTCCATAAACGAGTATCAATCACCGGATTCTTCTCACCTGACTATTTCCACCGTGGGGATGAATCCGATGCGCGCATGAGGCAATGGTTAGACGAAGGACTTATAACATTCCGGTTTGATGAAACGAACGGTGTTGAAAACACGTTGGATGCGTATACGAAGATGTTTACGGGCGGTAATATCGGGAAATCGATCGTCAAAGTCTAAAAGCAACGAGGCTAATGAGCGGGTGAGGGGAATCGAACCCCCGTCCTCAGCTTGGGAAGCTGATGTTCTACCATTGAACTACACCCGCAGACAGTTATAGGATCCTACAACCCCGAGAGGCACTCCAACCAAATTTATAAATCGCTAATTTTCTTAAGATGTGCGGTGAAAAACGGACCGTACTCCCACACAAGCTTCGACCCATCCAAATACCGCCGCACCTCTAATGGCATATCAACAGGTCGAAGGACATGCACCCCATCTTCAAAGGTGGCGACGACCGAAATTTCACGAGTGAAATCTGCATCAACATCATTTACACCATTTTCTACAGTGCCATCACACCGCATATCATGAACAACCCCACCCGCAGTTACTATCACACGATTCGCAGCTTGCTCTATCCGTTGCATATGACCAATCATGAAATGATCCTCAACAACTTCATCATCCACGATAATTTCAATAACTTCCCACATGCCCCGCATATCAACAGCATCATCAGATAACTCATCACTGCAATCCGCAAGAATCAGAGGAGGGAACTCCTTCCACCCTCCCTCAGGAGTATGCGCTACCGGAATTTCATCAACAGACCTCATGCACACACCATACCAAAATACAAATATCACCTCGCTTCTTACCATTTGACTACAAATCACAAAGGTGTAGTTTCTGAGTATGGCTGAACTACGATTTTTCTTCGGAACAATGGGATCTGGGAAAAGCACCCAAGCATTACAGATACGCCACAACCTAGCGCAACGCGGCCTAAAAGTAATCCTCACGACCCAACTTGACCGACAAGAAGGGAAAGTCTCAAGCCGCCTTGGCGTTGAAGCTGAAGCAGACATCGTTGACGCCTCAGTGAACCTTTTTGAACTAGCCAGAGAAGCCTTTGAAATCACAGGCCTGGATGCAATGGTCTGTGATGAAGCTCAATTCTACGAGCCGCGACAAATAGAACAGCTCGGCAGAATCGTAGATGAACTCCATGTCGATGTTTATGCATTCGGTCTCCTCACAAGCTTCCAAGGAGAGCTATTCCCCGGAACGGCTCGCCTGCTAGAACTCGCTGATGTGCGAAGTCAAGTACAGGTGGAAGCGCGATGCTGGTGTGGGGCTCGAGCAACGCACAACGCCCGCCTGGTAAATGGAATACAGGTCTATACAGGGGCGCTGAAAGTCGTGGGGGACACAGCTAATGAAGAGATCGAAGAAACTGCGGAAGTGACATATGAACTTATGTGTCGTAAGCACTGGCATGCTGGGCTTAAGAGAAGACAAGGGGAACAGTTAGAGCTTCTTGATCAACAAGATGAGCAAGCAGAGATAATTAATCTTCCCGTACAAACTCCTACCTCATAGTTCAAACGGTGAAGAGGCTATTTTTTAGGACTGCTTGATGAAGTACTTGTCGCATTCCCTCTAAGTCATGAAAATTATGCTCATATACGTGTCGCCACATGTCTAACTGCTTAGAAGTTAATTCATCGGGGTTACGCTTTTTCTTCGCTACTTTTGACAAGTAGTTCAATTTGTCGCTCATCCCTTCCTTTTCTGAATCTGTGACGTATCCAATGAGCTCCAAATAATTTTGCAACTTATGGTCTACAACTCTCTTTTGAAGTGTCACAGTATTCCATGGGCGAACAGTTTGAAGGGCATTTCTCCACCTGCTTTTGATGTTTTCTCTATCATCATCGCTGAAGTGATCACTTCCCAGCATGTTTTCCATAACGTTCCAGTCATGTTCTGACCAACTGATGATTGGACCCGTTTTATCCAATAGCAATTTAATTACTGCTTCTTCTGCTTTTTTCCTTGTACCGAACCATTTTATTTTATGTTCAGCACACAATCCAGACTGGGTATCGTTAAAGGACTTCGCATAAATATTAAAAGAATCATCAAGAATAAATTGGCGCAATTTAAGACGATTTGTCATCCATAACACTCCGACAAATTTGCGGATATCTGGATTACTGAAATCAGTTTCTTCGTTTGGTTTTTTACCTGAACCTTCAAAATCAACGAATACAGCGGTATCTAATTCTTTTCTTGTAACTTTTCTTTTAATAGGTTCTTTAGGCATCAATAATCCCCATGACTGTTCTATAAATTCTTCAGGACCTGTTCCCGTAAATCTCTTTTTAGAACTTTTCCTGACCCGGTTTTTGGTAACTCGGGATAGAAGAATATTTGTTTGGGTACCTTAGGGCCGGAAAGTCTGTTTCGTGCAAATTCCTGGATATCAATTTCCTCTAAGCCCTCGAGTGGGACGATAATTGCGCAGACCGCTTCGCCCCACTCTTCGTCAGGAATTCCCAAAACCGCTACCTCCGCTACTTTAGGGTGATCATCAAGAACGTTCTCTATCTCAGCGGGGTAGACGTTCACGCCTCCTGTGATAATCATGTCTTTCTTTCGATCACAAATGAAGTAGTATCCTTCGCTATCAACATATGCGATATCTCCGACCGTCTGATACCCATCCCGATGATCTTCAAGGTACTGATCATGAGATTTGTAATATGTGTCAAAGACAGCAACGGATTTTGCATACAACTCTCCAGGGATATCTGGTTCACTAACTTCCTTCCCATCATCATTAAAAATTTTGATTGACACGCCAGGTGCCGGCACACCACATGACCCCGGTTTTCGTAATTGATCTTCAGGAGCGAGAACAGTACATACTGAAAGTTCAGTTGACCCATAAATCTCCCAAAGGGAATCTTCACGGAAATCATTCAAATACGCTCTTTTCAATTTCATCGTCCAAGGAGCAGCATTCGCAATGAAACACTCCAGAGAAGACACGTCATATTTTGATTTAATATCATCAGGCAAAGCAGTAATACGACGCATTGGTGTTGGGGCAGAGAACGTAGATGTAACCTGATGCGAATCAACCAGGCGTAACCAGTCCTCAGCATCAAATGAATGTTGGGTTACAACAGTTGATCCAACCAATTGCGAACGCAAAGTGAAGCCTAAGGGACCTGAATGATAGAGCGGCCCAGTTGTGAGATAGATGAGTCGGTCCATGCGGTCCCACCCAATCAATTTAAAGAGAGGACCAAACTGGTTCGCTTCTCCACCAACCTTGCGTATCGCGCCCTTAGGTTTACCCGTAGTACCTGAGGTAAAAATCATCTGTTGAGTTGATGCATAATTTCCTTCAGTCACCGGTTTCGTCGACGAACCCAGAACATCACCCATCGGAATACTTTCACCGGTAACGAGATCGTCACCGAAAGAAACAACATGTTTAAGGCTCGACAATTGACCCTGAATCGGTTCCAAGATAGGAAGGTACTGGTTTTCAATGAAAATAATTTCAACATCAGCGGCCTGAAGAAGATACAGTGCTTCATCGCTTGTGGACTTGTACGGTATCGGAATTGAAACCCCACCAGATTTACGAATAGCGTGAATAGCAGTCAATATCTCAAGACTATTATTACCCCACCATGCAATGTGGCTTCCCTCACCACGACCCAGGGACAGAAATCCGTTAGCTAACGCATTAACTGCATCATTAAAAGCAACATAGGAGACATGACGTGGCGCTGAGCTACCTCGGTCATCGATAACAGCTATACGATCTCCAATATTTTCCGCATGCTGCGTTAAATGATCTACCTGCACGCCCATACGATACTTCCTGCTATACGGAAAGAGAAGTTACAGTCCAACGGTATTATTTTCCATGAATTCACGTACGCCGAGTAATGCCACTAATCTCTCAACGTGATCCTTTCCGACAAAACCATCAAAGAAAACCTTGAATCAGGTCGAATCACCATTGACCCTCTCGGAGAGAACGCTGTTCAACCAAGCTCAGTGGATTTGAGAATACATTCCCAATTCAGAGTTTTTAAAAACCATTCAATGGGCATCATTGACGTCAAAGAAAACCTTGAGGACCTAACTGAATTAGTTGAAATCACCGATGGGGAAGCCTTTATCCTCCATCCAGGAGAATTTGTTCTTGGAAGCACATTGGAACGCGTTGTCGTCCCAGAAGATCTCGTTGCGCGACTTGAAGGAAAAAGTAGTTTAGGAAGGCTCGGTTTGTTGATTCACTCGACCGCAGGTTTCGTTGATGCCGGGTGGGATGGACAACTCACACTCGAACTGTCCAACGTCGCAAATCTCCCTATTACGTTGTACGCGGGAATGAAAATAGGCCAAATAAGCTTCCAGCAAATGACAACAGCAGCTGAGAACCCGTATGGTTCAGGAATACTTGGATCAAAGTATCAGAACCAAGAAGGTCCACGACCGAGTAGGTATTGGGAAAACTTTGACGCCTGAGAAAAGTCGTCTCCTCAGACGAGTAGTACCCATTCTGCTTCTACTTGCTTTCGTCCTTTTGTTTGTCTTTGATGTCTTCGATTTCCTTCATGACCGTGAACGAATAGAAAATTTCTTCAATGACTCAGGAGTCTTCGGACCCGTCCTATATGTTCTCGCTTTTGTAGCCGCACAGCCCTTGAGCCTTCCAGGTGCTGCTTTGATCATTCCAGCAACGTTTGTTTGGAGTTGGTGGGAAGTACTGGTTTACAGCATGCTCGGGGGCATTATCGCTAGCAGTATAGGTTTCGTTGTTGCACGATGGCTTGCACAAGACTGGGTACGAAAACGGTTACCGCAACGTTTCATCGGTTGGGAGAAACGTTTTGTGAAAAACGCGCTTCTCTCAACAATAGCGTTACGGGTGGTGACTGGATACGCCCCCGCAGCTGATTGGTTTCTTGGCATTACAAACATCAAGTGGCGAGAATTTTTCATCGGAACCGTTATTGGGTTACTGCCGATAACTTTCCTCTTTTCGTTTTACGGAGATGACACCGTTCGGTGGGTGCAGAATGCTCCACTCATCGCTCTCGCAGTTGTGATTGCAGTCGTCCTACTCTTATCGGCTGTGAAACGGTACAAAAAGCAAAGAGAAGCAATTTAATAATCATCAGTTGAAGAGTATGAGAAGCTGTTTCCTTGTTTATTGAGAAAAGCTATTCTTCTTCAGTCATTAGTTGCTGGGCTTGGTATTGCCAGCTGAACCGATTGAAGCAACCAGGAATATCGAACTCTTCCTCAATATCGTCAATTTCTGTTGATGAAAGCCGAACGATTTGGGTGTAGCTGATGATTTCTTTTTCTTTAAGACGCTTGATGGTGTAAGGATCCATTCCTCGGATCATGGAGAGATCATCTGGGGTGATAGGTGCATCATCATCAACCACTGTTTCCTCAATTAATGGAGCGGCCTCTGATGGGGTTGGGAGAACACCAACTCCAGCAGGTTGCGTCGTGACTCGTTGTACAGCGCCAAGGGGAGCAGGTTCACCGACTGGGATAGGTGCTGAAATGATATCTGCAGAGACAGGTTCGGGTGTTTCAACGATCGGCGTTTGGACCTCTGCGACTCTCGCTTCTTCTAATCGTTGTTCGCCTTCTTCGAGGGCTTCAACAAGGTGGATAGCGAGATCAGCTACGCGCACTTCATCTTCTTCTTTTCCTGCTGCTTTTACGCCATCATCCATCATGATGTAACAGAATGGACAAGCGGTCGCGATCCTACTCGCACCGGTTTCCACGAGTTCTTTAGCTCGGACATCGTTTACTTTCGGACCGATATCTTCTTCCATCCACATTCGTGCACCACCGGCACCACAGCACATGCCTTTTGTTCCGTTCCGAGGTGCCTCAACAATGTCAACACCTTGGAGGCTTCCGATGACCTTTCGAGGGGAGATGTATACGTCGTTGTGTCTTCCTAAATAGCAACTGTCATGGTAAACAATGCGTTCCTCAAGAGATGCATTGGACATGTCGAGCTCACCGGTTTCAATGAGTTCTTCTAGGAGTTGAGTGTGATGAATAACTTCGTAATGGCCGCCGAGTTGCGGGTATTCGTTCTTGAGTGTGTTGAAACAATGTGGGCATTGAGTGATGATTTTCTTCACACCCATGCTGTCGAGCGTTTCGATGTTCTGCATTGCAAGCATCTGGAAGATGTATTCATTTCCTGATCGGCGAGCTGGATCTCCTGTACAGTTTTCAGCTGGACCTAAGATACTGACGTCAATGTTCGCGCGCTGCAACAGCTTCGCCATTGCCTGGCTGACTTTCTTATTCTTGTCATCAAAGCTTCCGGCGCAACCTACCCAATAAAGCCATTCTGACTCAAAAGGGTCACCTCCAGCGAGTACTTCTATTCCTTCCATGTCCCCGATCCAGTCAGCTCGCTCTGTTTGCGAGATTGACCATGGGTTCCCAGAATTTTCCATCGCACGATATGCGTTTCCAAGTTCGGCTGGGAAGTCAGATTCCATAAGGGATTTGTATCGTCGCATATCTAGAATTTTGTCAAGGATTTCAATGTTCACTGGACAGATCTCATCGCATGCTTTGCAACTGGTGCATGACCATAGTTCATCATTAGTTACTCGATCGAACATCCAATTTGCAGGAACCGTAATTTCGCTATCCACACCGATGGGGGGTGTGGTGGCTGGGTCACCTGTTGCAGCCATGACTTCACCTGTTTTGAGAACAATTTCTCTTGGATCAAGTGGTTTACCAGTTGCGTGCGCTGGGCATACAGAGGTGCATCGTCCACACATTGTGCAGGCATCTGTGTCGAGGAGTTGTTTCCATGTGAAGTCTTCTATTACGGAAGCTCCAAATGTTTCAAGTTCGGTTTCCATGAGGTTCGGGAGTGGCTTCATCGCTCCTTTGGGCCTATCTCTATCTTTGAGATACATATTGAGCGGTGACGTAAAGATGTGCCTCAACATTGTGATAGGCAAGAAGACGAGGAAACCAATGAAGAAAATGACGTGTGCGTACCACCAGATTTGATGCCACCCACTCAGGTTTCCTGCACCATCGAAAAGTTTCGCGAGCGGGTAGCCGATGATGGACCATTTCTCATACTCTGGTTCATTCTCTAAAGCGATTCTGAAGCCCTCAGCGAGGAATCCTGTTACTCCCATTCCGAAAAGGAGCCCTAAACCTATTGCGTGATCACCACGAGATTTTATTCGTATACGATATGGTCGGAATTGACGCGGGCCATATCGTCTGAGTAGAGCCCATCCCACGCCGATTAGGAATAGGACTCCGGCAACATCTCCGACGAGTGAGTACCCTTTATAGACGCCGCCATGTAAGAATTTGAGTTCCGATGGCAACTGGTGATCAATTTCAAGCGTTGTGGTGACGCCAAGAAGAATAATAAACGGGAAGTACATGAGGGAATGCATGAGCCCGGCGGCGGGATCTCTCATGAGCGTCTTCATATAGAGACCGGCTCGCAGATCTTTAGCTCGACGATGCACATTCTTTTTCGTTGTGGATCTGTTGTCAGGTTGTCCGCGTGTCCAGTTCTTTACTCGAAGTGAAAAGTTCCATGCTCCATAGATAATAAGAGCGGGAATAATTGAATAAAAAGCTACCTTCGCTGCGGTAGGGATGTTGCCAAACACTTCTCGGTGAATTGGGCTATCTCCCTTTTGATCAAAGATAGCTGCTGCAACCCCAGACAGAGCTGTGAAAATAGCAACTGCGATACCAAGGCCTATGACCCAGTCTTGCGGTTTGAACCGTTTTGTCTTTTCCTGTGCTTCCATATCCCTCTTTCAAAGATAGACGGTTCGGGTGCGGTTGTAGGACTTCTGAGGGTTAAATGTCACTTTTCATGACACATGTCACATTAAAAACTTCGTTGATTCTGTTTGTTAACACTGCTGAAACAGCCCTGAAATATTCACTAGATAATTTTGTTTTTCATAACCCTAATTAATGGAGGAATTGTGAAACGCAAATTATTAACCGGAGCGGTAATTGCAAGCATCAGTCTTGTTATTGCTGCAAGCCCCGCTTTAGCACAAGGAAATACTGAAGCATCAGCAATTGTTCAAACAGTCATGGATAACTTGTGGGTGTTCATTGCTGGAATTCTAGTCTTCTTCATGCAGGCTGGCTTCGCTTTAGTTGAAGCCGGGCTTACTCGAAGCAAAAACGTCGCGAATATCATGGCGAAGAATATTGCCGACATGTGCATAGGCGTCCTAGCCTTTTATGCAGTCGGATATGCCTTTGCATACGGAGGCGGAGGCGGATGGTTTATTGGCGGTGGATCATGGTTCCTATCTGGGACCTCACTCTTTGAATTACCCGCTGCGACCCTTGGCGAAGATGGAATTTGGGCATCAGGAGGACTATCAGGAGCAACTGATTTCTTCTTCCAAGTCGTATTCGCAGCCACTGCCGTCACCATCGCTTCGGGCGCTATGGCAGGACGGACGAAATTCTCTGCATATTTAATGTTCGCAGGTATCATGACAGCCTTCATCTACCCAGTGGTCGTCCACTGGACCTGGGGCGGAGGACTCATAGCTGAATACATCAACTGGGGAGATGCAGGAAGCTACTCTGACTTTGCTGGATCAGGAATCGTGCACCTCACCGGTGGTGTCGCAGCATATGTGGGCGCCAAAGCTCTCGGACCTCGAATCGGGAAATACGACGAAGCCGGCAAACCACGAGCCATACCTGGCCACAACATCGTGTTCACCGTCATCGGTGTCTTCATTCTCTGGCTCGGATGGTTCGGGTTTAACCCCGGTTCAGAACTCGCAGCAGACGGATACGTCATGTCAGTCGCCGTCAACACCCTCATAGCCGCCGCCGCTGGTGGAGCAGTATCAGCCATCGTTGTCGTCGCCAAAACTGGGAAACCTGATGTGGGAATGGTCGGGAACGGTGTACTCGGAGGTTTAGTGGGTATCACCGCAGGCTGTGGAGCATTCAACACGTTTGGATCTCTCATAACAGGTGCAGTCGCAGGTGCGTTGGTCGTTTACTCTGTCCTTTACATCGAAAAGAAGGGCGTTGATGATCCAGTCGGTGCAGTATCCGTGCACGGAACATGCGGTATCTGGGGTGTGCTCGCCATCGGGCTCTTCTCCCGCTACGACGATGCATTCCTCGGCCGAGACGACGCAGGACTCTTCTACGGAGGTGGATTTGATCAACTAAGCGTCCAAGCCGTTATGGTGGTGATCATCATCGCATGGACTGCTGTCACTGCAGGAATTGCCTTCACCATTATCAAAAAGACCACTGGTCTTCGAGTATCTGCAGAAGAAGAAATCGCTGGATTAGATGTCAGCGAACATGGAACTTCCGGATACCACATGGAGTCAACCAACTAAAGCCTCCTCTTTGTTCTTAAAATAGGTTCCCCCCTCTCTAAAGAACAAAGGGTTGTTTAGCGGGAGCTACCCTTAATGGCGGGTAGCTCCCGCTTTTTTCATGCTCAAACGCCAACTAAATAATCTCCGCTTTTGGGAATAAATACACAAAAAAACTTGTTCAATCATCTGACTACACAAAAAAGTACAAAAGTACCGAACAGGAGAACACAATGGCGAAGGCCGTCGGAATAGATCTAGGAACAACAAACTCAGTAGTGGCTGTCCTCGAAGGTGGAGAGCCAACAGTAATAGCAAACGCAGAGGGAAGCAGAACAACACCCTCCGTCGTCGCATTCGCAAAAGATGGCGAAGTACTCGTCGGAGAAGTCGCTAAACGCCAAGCGATAACGAACCCAGACAGAACAATCAGATCAGTAAAAAGAGAAATGGGAACAAACTGGTCCATCGATATTGATGGGAAAGACTACAACGCACAAGAAGTCTCAGCCCGAACATTGATGAAACTCAAACGGGATGCAGAGGCCTACCTAGGCGACACTGTCACTGAAGCAGTTATTACCGTCCCAGCATACTTTGATGACGCTCAACGAACAGCAACTCAAGAAGCAGGAAAAGTCGCAGGACTTGAAGTACTCCGCATCATAAACGAACCCACCGCAGCGGCCCTCGCCTACGGATTAGAAAAAGGAGACGAGGACCAAACAATTCTCGTATTCGACCTCGGTGGCGGAACATTTGACGTATCAGTTCTAGAAATCGGGGATGGTGTCTTTGAAGTAAAATCAACAAGCGGAGACACCAGCCTTGGTGGAGATGACTGGGACGAAAGAGTCATAACCTGGCTTGTGGAATCTTTCACCAATGATCACGGTGTCGATCTCTCCAAAGACAACATGGCGATGCAACGACTCAAAGAAGCTGCAGAGAAAGCAAAAATAGAACTATCCTCCAGCCAAAGCACACAAATTAACCTTCCATTCGTTACCGCTACTGATGCAGGTCCATTGCACATGGACTACGCACTGTCACGCTCAAAGTTCCAAGAACTTACATCAGATCTACTCGAGCGATGTAGAAAACCATTTGAGCAAGCAATTAAAGACGCCGGCCTCTCCATGAGTGAGATCGAACACGTGATTCTAGTTGGGGGATCAACACGTATGCCGGCTGTAACCGAACTTGTTCAGACTATGACAGGTAAAGAGCCAAACAAAAGCGTTAATCCAGACGAGGTTGTTGCCGTAGGCGCAGCAGTCCAAGCCGGAGTTCTAAGAGGAGAAGTCAAAGATATCCTGCTGCTGGATGTAACACCACTATCACTTGGTATTGAAACCAAAGGTGGCGTTATGACAAAAATGATCGAACGAAACACCACAATCCCAACTCGACGCACAGAGGTTTACACCACCGCCGAAGACAATCAACCATCGGTAGAAATTCATGTGTTACAAGGCGAGCGTGAAATGTCACAATTCAATAAAACGCTTGGAAAATTTCAACTCGTTGACATTCCACCAGCTCCACGAGGAGTACCGCAAATTGAAGTCACATTTGATATTGACGCAAACGGAATCGTACACGTATCTGCCAAAGACAGAGCGACCGGTAAAGAACAATCCATCACCATCACCGGACAATCCTCACTTGATCAAGACAAAATCGATCAAATGATCGCTGATGCTGAGGCACATGCAAACGAAGACCGTGAAAGAAAAGAAGAAGCTGAAACACGCAACACAGCTGATTCAATGATCTACCAAACAGAAAAAATGATAAATGATAACGCTGATAAATTAGGTGAAGAAGAAAAAACCGACATTGAAGAGAAAATTGCCACACTGAAAACCTCACTTGAAGGCGATGCAATGGATCTCGAATCTGTAAAAAACGCGATGGAAGAATTGACCATCGCCAGCCAAGGTTTCGCGCAACGTCTTTATGAAACAGCGAGCCAGGAAGCGGAAGCACAAGAAGATGAATCCGAGGACATCATTGATGCTGAAATCATTGACGAGGATGAATAATTATGGAAGATCAGGCATCGCCTAATCCAGATGAACAAACTGAAACTCCTCAAGAAGAACCTGACCTTCAGATCGATGAAGAAATACTAACTGACAGTGACGATTCCGAGGTTATTGCCCTAGCTGAGCAAAACGCAGCGCTATTATCAGATCTTCAGCGTATCCAAGCCGATTTTGATAACTTCCGCCGCCAAAATGCCAAACGCCAAGCCGATTTAGTCGAACAAGCTGGGAGCACATTAGCGGAAAAGCTCCTTCCTGTCCTAGACGCCTGCGACGCAGGAATCCAACAAGGCCTCGAAGACGTGATCCCCATCAGAAACACACTCATTGAGACCCTACAAGCTGAAGGTCTTGAAGTAGTTGCACATCCCGGTGTTGAATTTGACCCTGAACGCCACGAAGCAATCATGCACGAAGCTAAAGATGAGTTAGAAACCACGACAGTAGATGAAATCATGCGCTCAGGTTATTTGTGGAAGGGGCGAACCATTCGGCCAGCGATGGTTCGAACAATAGGTCCCGCTTAAAATTCGTTATCAGAGAGGGGGAACTCTATGGAAGTAAAACGTGAATGGTTTGAAAAAGACTATTACGCAGTCCTCGGAGTCTCACCTGACGCTACTGAAAAGCACATTCAAAAAGCGTATAGAAAACTGGCCAGAGACCTCCATCCGGATCAAAACCCTGGAGATACCAAAGCTGAAGAACGATTCAAAGACGTGTCAGCCGCTTACGATGTGATCGGGGACCCGGCTACACGCTCAAAATATGATGAAGCACGGAGAATGGGACCTGGAATGGGTGGATTTTCTTCTGACTTCGGAGGGCAAACTGGTGACATCTCAGATCTCATCAATAGCATGTTTGGAGGTGGCTTCGGCCAATCAAGATCGCCACGGCCCCAACGTGGACCCAGCCATGAAGCTCAACTAAGACTTAGCTTCGATGAAGCGATAACAGGTATCGAAACTTCGATCACTTCGGGAACTGGTTCAGGAAAATCAAAAGCAGTGAAGATACGCATACCTGCCGGAGTAGAGGACGGAACACGACTTCGACTGAAAGGAAAAGGTGGACAAGGAACAGATGGTGGCCCCAACGGTGACTTAATCGTGATCATTCGCGTTTCACAACACGAAATATTTGAACGCGAAGGAAAAAATCTCTTAGTAGACATGCCAGTTTTGTTCACAGATGCCGCACTTGGAATAGATATTGACGTCCCTACTTACCCTGATGGGGTAAAAAAACTTCGACTCCCAGCTGGAACACAAACCGGAAGTACCTTCAGAGTTAAAGGTGCCGGCATCTCAGATGGAGAATCCAATGGCGATCTTCTGGTAACGATAAATATCACTGTCCCTACAAACCTGAGTGAGTCACAGCGCAATGCATTAGAAAATCTTGCAGAACTCTTTACACAAGACACCCCAGACACCTAACGTCTCTTCTAACTGACAAGACAGACAGGTAGATAGCAATAACCTGATACCGAGAGGGCATGCATGCAGGTGGCTGCTATCATGCACCGGACAAGAATAGGTAAGGACTTCTCCAATAACATGAACGAAGCATTGCTTGAAGTAAAAGACTTAACGATGCGATTCGGCGGTGTCACGGCGTTGCACGAACTCAGCTTTGCTGTCAAAAGAAATGAAATATGCGGCTTGATCGGACCTAATGGTGCTGGAAAAACTACCCTATTCAATGTCATTAGTAGAATCTACGACCCCACTACCGGGTCAATTAATTTCCAAAATGAGACCCTGCTCAATAAGGCTTCGTATCAGATCGCTCAAATGGGTATTGCTCGAACCTTCCAAAATTTAGCGTTATGGCCAAAAATGACAGTTCTTGAGAACGTAATGGCGGGAGCACATGTCCATGGAAAACAAAACTTCTTTTCAGCAATGCTTCGAATAGGTTTAGCCAAAGAGGAGCTAAAGCTACGACAAAACGCTCTCAGAATTCTTGAGAGCCTTGGTCTATCGCAACATGCCAACAAAGCCTGTGGTGGTCTTCCTTTCGGCACTATGAAACGAATTGAACTTGCACGTGCCCTTATAAATAAACCTGAGCTATTGCTTCTCGATGAACCCGCAACGGGATTAAACCAATCCGAAGTCAATGAATTGTCGTCGCTTATAAAAACTGTCAGGAATGAATACGGATTAACGATTCTTCTCGTTGAACACCACATGGGTATGGTGATGGGTATCTCCGACCGAGTTGTCGTCCTTGACTTTGGATCTAAAATAGCTGAAGGAACACCGGAAGAAATCCAACAAAACCCAATAGTAATAAACGCGTACTTAGGAGTCTCAAATGGCTGATGTGCTCCTAAAAGCGGAAAATCTCACAGCATCGTACGGGCAAATAGAGGTACTCCACGGAATAAGCTTTGAAGTCTTCGACAATGAAATTGCTGTAATATTAGGGGCAAACGGGGCAGGGAAAACAACAACTATTCGTGCTTTATCAGGAATGGTTGAAACCACTGG
>CEUN01039382.1_pt1 | contig 19879 bp, 17 predicted proteins | sample 361501 | NCBI WGS metagenome assembly CEUN01 (sample SAMEA2622801, study PRJEB7988) | marine metagenome | biome: marine biome (ENVO:00000447); feature: marine epipelagic mixed layer (ENVO:xxxxxxxxx); material: "saline water (ENVO:00002010), including plankton (ENVO:xxxxxxxx)" | depth 120 m | reverse complement strand
GCGACGCTATTTCTGAGGCGGGGTGTGATTCTGGTATTGCGCCATAAGTGTATTGACGGGTTGCTCTTAATCGTTGTCCTCATCTTCGTCTTAATCTTGGGTCGGTAACTGTTCGACAAGCCTTTGGGAATCCGGAATTGGATCTGACCTCGATTTTCAAAATAGCCGGGCGACATGAACACCTCTGGGTTTTCAAGCTCGTCCCACCACCACCCAACCGCAATCACGCCCTCTGAGGCGCCAGGGACCTCTTCCCGGTTGGCGCGCTCCGCAAAGACTGGTAAACAACTCGACTCTGCAGATGGCTGAGATTGTCAACATCGCGGCATACAAGTTTGTGGCGCTCGACGAACTGGAGACGCGTCGCAGCGAATTGCGCGAACATTGTAGCCGACTGGACCTGAAGGGAACGATTCTCCTGGCGCCGGAAGGGATCAACCTTTTCCTCGCCGGTACTCGTGTGGCGATTGATGAATTCCTGAGCTCGTTGCGATCGGATTTGGTGTTCGCCGACATGGAAGTAAAGGAAAGCCCGGGAGATCATCGGCCGTTCACGCGGCTGTTGGTGCGCATCAAGAAGGAAATCATCGCGTTCGGTGTGGAAGGAATTGATCCGGTGAATCGCCCCGCGCCGCGTGTATCTGCCCGGGAATTGAAGGCATGGCTCGACGAAGGCAAGCAGGTCACGCTCTTGGATACGCGCAACGACTACGAGATCGCGTTGGGAACTTTCGAAGGAGCGAAGGCAATCGGCGTGGATGAGTTTCGACAGTTTCCCGGGGCGGTGGATCAATTGCCGGCGGTCACGAAAGGCGAGACGATCGTGACCTTCTGCACGGGAGGAATTCGCTGTGAGAAGGCAGCACCGTACATGCGGAACGCCGGGTTCGAGAACGTCTACCAACTGGATGGTGGGATTCTCAAATACTTCGAGGAATGCGGAGGCGAACACTACCAAGGCGATTGCTTTGTCTTCGACCAGCGCGTGAGCGTGGATTCGGATCTGAAGGAAACGGATACCGCCCAGTGTTTTGTTTGCCAGGCCGCGCTCGGCCGTGAAGACCTTGCGTCTGAGAATTACGTTCCCGGCAAGACCTGCCCGCATTGCTGGCGTTCCAGCAGAGAGCTCATGCAGGGATTGTTGGAGGAACGGCGCATCGCCCTTGAGGAATGCATCGACCCGTTGCCCGGATCCATTCCCTATGAAAATCGTCGCCCCATGTGTGTGAATGCGCGATTCGATCGGGCCAGTGCCATCGATTTTCTGGTGGGAATGAACACGATTCACTCGCGTGAGGACTGGTTGGATCTATGCGCCCGGGGAGCTGTGCAAATGAACGGACGACCGATTGGTTCTGATGAAACCCTGCGCGCCGGCATGCGGCTCGAGCATGTGGCTCCCGCCACCGTGGAACCCGACGTGAACCCCAAGATCGAGTTTCTGCATGAAGACGAACACATCGTCGTGCTCAGCAAGCCCGCGCCATTGCCGATGCATCCTTGTGGGCGCTTCAATCGCAACACGTTCCAGTTCTTGCTCCGTGCTGTGTATCCAAACCTGAAAATTCGCCCGGCGCACCGACTTGATGCCAACACATCCGGCGTGGCGGTTTGCAGCAAGACGCGCGCGGTGGCCGCCAAGCTGCAGCCGCAATTCGAACGAGGGACCGTGAAGAAGAAGTATCTCGCATTGGTGCACGGCGTTCCAGCGTCCGACGAATTCGAATCACGGGCAGGGATCAGCCGCGAACCAACCGCAGTCGGCGGCAGGACGATTGATCCCGATGGATTGGATGCCCATACCAAATTCCGCGTGATTACCCGGTCGGGAGATCGATCGCTGATCGAAGCTCTTCCCTTGACCGGACGGACGAATCAGATTCGCCTGCACCTTTGGCACAGCGGACACGCCATTGTCGGGGATCCGCTCTACCTGCCAGATGGAAACATGGGTGAACAACAGACACTCGACGTCCACGCAGCACCCATGTGCCTCCATGCCGCCGAACTGGAATTCATCCATCCAATGTCTGGCGAACGCGTCTCTTTCCAGGCGCCTCGAATCTTTTGATTCGCGAATCGAGGGTTCATCTTCTGCGAGGATGTGCATAGATTTCCGCATTCATGAATTCATCAGCCCTCTCCAGACGTTCGTTCCTCAACCGTTCCGGAACCGCAGCCGCCATATTTTCCGCACCCCGGTTCAACATTCTCGCACGCAACTACGCGGATGAGTTCTCCAACCATCCCAACGAAGTCATCCGCAGGGCGCGCAGTCTCGGTTTGAGCATTCTCAAGCCGAGCAAGAAGGAGATCGAACGCGGACTGGAGATTCATCGCGAATCGCTCGTCTTCGATTCCTACGGGTTTGCTCCGCGCTGCGCGATCGACGGGAAGCGGATGGCCCAGCTCCTGCAACAAAATCCAACCGAAGTTGAAATCCAGGATCTCCGGGAAGATATGGGAATGACCCATTGCGTGACCAACGAGGTCGAACGCAAGGAATTCCAACAGGCGTGGGAAGCGGCCGGCGTCACCTGCATTTTTCAAAATGCCGGCGAAGAAGGCCAGGCGCCCATGCGCTTGATCAAGCGGCTGGCGCGGTTCACCTACCTCACCGACATGATGAAGGATTTCATCATCAAGGCCGCAACACCGGACGAAGTGGAAGGCGCGCACAAGGCAGGCAAGCGTGCCCTTTACCTCACCGGCAACGGCGTGCCCTTGACCCAGGATTGGATCTCCGTTCCCGACGAGCTGCGTTACATCAGGATCTTTTATCAGCTCGGAATACGCATGATGCACATGACCTACAACCGCCGGAACATGATCGGCGACGGCTGTGCCGAACCGGCGAACGCCGGACTCAGCGATTTCGGCAAGACCGTCGTCAAGGAATTGAATCGCGTCGGGGTGATTGCGGACATCGCCCATTCCGGCTGGCAGACCAGCCTTGAGACCGCACAGACCTCAGAACGCCCGATGGTGGCGAGTCATTCCACCTGTGCCGCGCTGTACAAGCACATCCGCTCCAAGCCGGACAACGTGATCAAGTCCATCGCAGACACCGGCGGTTATCTGGGTGTCTGCTGCATTCCGTCATTCCTCGGCGGAAATGGGGACATCGCGGTGATGATGAAACACATCGATCACATCAAGACGAAGTTTGGGGCCGATCACGTGGCCATTGGAACAGATGTCGCATATCAATCCCGCAACGCCTCCGCGCAACGAAAACTTGCCGGCAGCCGGCCGAGATTCCGCAAGCAATGGCGCTCGCTCTGGCCGGTCGGCTCCCTTGTGCCCAAGCCGCACGCCAGCATCTCGATGTCGTGGACCAACTGGCCGCTCTTCACCATCGGCATGGTGCAGATGGGGTATTCAGACAGCGACATCCGAAAGATTCTCGGCGGAAACGTAATGCGGGTCAGTCGCGCAGTATTGGAAGAAGCAAGATAAATCAGCGTCGGTGCGGACGATCTGTTCGGCGGTTTTCGGGTTTTCAAGAATTGGCGTTCGGTTGACGCATCTGTTTCTGCCAACTAAGTTCCGCGACTCATGATGGCGTCAATGGCCAAACGCAGCGCGAAGGACGCGCCCACGGAAGCAAAGATCCGCGTGGGTGACGAACGTCTGATCAAGCTGACTGAAAACGCCGCGGGCAAAGTCAGCACTCTGTTGACAAAGCAGGGACGTCCCGAGGGAGTTCTCCGCGTGGCAGTGATCGGCGGGGGTTGTTCCGGGCTGCAATACAAGATGGATCTGCAGGATCGGCCCCAGCATCGCGACATCCTGGTGGAGAGTGCCGGCGTGAAGGTCGTGGTGGACCCGAAGAGCGCGCTTTACGTGACGGGCAGTGAGCTGGATTACGTCAATTCCCTGACCGAGGGTGGATTCAAGGTCCACAATCCGAACGCCGCGACGAGCTGTTCCTGCGGGGAAAGTTTCTCGGCCTGAGCGATGGATTGCTTTGCGCTGCTCGACGAACCCCGGCTTCCGTGGCTGGATGTCGCGGCGCTGAAGGAGAAATTTCTGAAGGCATCCGCCGAGGTTCATCCGGACAAGTTTCACGACTCGGACGAAAGCGCGCGCTCAGGAGCGCACGAACGCTATACACAACTGAACGAGGCGCACAAGACCCTCTCCGATTCGAAGACCCGTCTGCGCCATCTGCTCGAACTCCAAACCGGAGAGCCGTTCCCCGACCTGCAAACACCTCCCCAGGCGTTGATGAATCTGTTCTTTGACATCGGGGCGCTATGCCAGGAGACCGATGCCTTCCTCGCGAAGAAGGAGGAAGCCGATTCACCTTTGTTGAAAGTAAAACTTTTCGAGGAGGGAATGAATCACAGCGACAAGGTACAGGCCCGCATCGGAGATCTGAATGGCAGAGTGGAGGCGCTCGATGGGGAGCTGAAGGAACTGAACGGCGCCTGGACAACGGATTGGACCGCTGCACGGGGACGGGTTGAAGAGATCTGTCGGCTGCTCAGCTACTACGATCGCTGGCGCGGCCAATTGAACGAGCGATTTGTCAGGCTGGCCACGTAGTGCGTCGGAGGTTCAAGCTTCAGCCCGAACGCCAACATCAGTTCAGACCGGCCGCATTCTTGGCGCGATCCAGCACCTTGGTCGCCACTTCACGGGCGCGGTCGGCGCCTTTGTTGAGCACCTCGCTCACGTAATCCAGGTTGTTGGCCAGCTCGTCACGCTTCTTGCGCGCTTCCTCAAAGTAGTTCCAGTAGTACTCGAACAGCGTCTTCTTCAGATCGCCATAGCCGAATCCTCCCGCCCGCAGTTTGTCCTCCGTCTCCTGCGCTTCGGTCGCAGGCGCCATGAGTTTGAGCAATTGAATCGCGTGATTCTCCTCCGCGTCCGGCTTGGCTTCATCCACTCCGCGGCTGTCCATCTGGATGGACATGATTTTTTTCTTCAACGGCTTTTGCGGGCCAAAGATCTCGATGGTGTTGCCGTAGCTCTTGCTCATCTTGTTGCCATCGGTTCCCGGAACAACCGCCACGCTGTCGCGAATCTCCGGCTCGGGAACAACGAATGTTTCGCCGTAGAGGTTGTTGAATTTGATGGCGATGTCGCGGGTGACTTCAAGATGTTGCTTTTGATCCCGGCCAACGGGAACGATATTGGAATCGAAGATGAGAATGTCGGCGGCCATCAGCACGGGATACGCAAACAGGCCGTGGTTTACCTTCTCTTCGTCTCCATCGGCGAGCTTGGCGGTCTTGTCCTTGTAGCTGTGACATCGGTTCAGGAAGCCCATTGGCGTGATGGTACTGAGCAGCCAGGTCAACTCGGTGACTTCCGGCACATCCGATTGCTTCCAGAACACGGCGCGGTCTGGATCCAGTCCGCAGGCGAGGAAATCCAGCGCCACGTCGAGGCTGTTATTGCGGCGCTCTTCAGCGTCGAAGAGCGAGGTCATCGAGTGATAATTCGCGATGAAATAATACGCCTCGCCCCGCTCCTGCAGTTCGATTGCCGGGCGCATCATGCCGAAGTAATTCCCGATATGCAGCGCGCCGGAGGGTTGTATGCCCGATAAGATTCGCATCGGCGCGGACGGTATCAAGCCAGCTTGGGCGGCTTCAACCCGGAATGCGAACGTGAGCGGGATCCGGATGTGGAACAAGCGGGAACCCTGAACCCGCCAAGACGCTGTGCTCACACAAACAACGTCATGAAATATTGTCTTTTAGAGTGGCTTGAAGTCTTCGTCGCGGAGGCCCACCAGGACTGACTTGCCGTTCGCGTCCACCCGCAATTCTCCATACTCCGTACGGTCATACCGTCCCGCGCTGCCTTCCTCGAAGAAAAACGCATTCGCACCGATTCTGATGCCGCGCCGGTGTTTGAATTGAAGGAAACATTCGTTTTCGCCCAATGGTTCCCGATCGCCTGAGCGCGCGAAGGAACCTACTTGATTTGCATCGAGACCAAGGACGATGACACCCTCCGGACCCAGGGATTCAAAACGTGCATCTCGTTCCAGCTCATATCGCAGGATCATGTAGTCGCCCTGCATCAGGGAACGAGGGTCCACCGGCGCAAGCTTGAGCAGGACAGGCTGACCGGAGCGCAGGGTCCGCTCCTTTCCGGCAATCATGAAATTGACCGTTCCAAGAACGAGCACGGTTGTGAGTGTGAGAATGACTTTTCTCATGATGAATTATGAGGTCCAGCTTTGGTCACCAAGAATCTTCGAACGACCAGCAGCAGCAGTCCGCTCCCGGCAAGCACCAGCGACTTGTACGACAAATCAATATCCAGGCTGTGGTAGTACTGAAAGATGAACGCGACCAGAAACGCGTGCGCCAAAGCGGTCACCCAACCAATGGAGCAGGCGCGACCGAGCGCGAGCAATCCGATCGCCACCAGTACCCCCGGCGTCGTGAACACGCCCAGCGCGATCAATCCCAGGAGGACAACTTGATTCGATCGTCGACGGAACCACCCCTGCTCGCGCACCACATGTCGGAGCAGCAATGCCAAGCCGATAACAATGATCGCGTTTGATGGCAGCAACAAGTGTTCGATCTCGAGCGTTCGATAGCTCCAGGACTGACGCCAGGCCAGAACCACCATCGAGTAGGGCAGCATGATCACTGCGGCCGTCGCCAGGGGCCGTAATTCCGTTCGATCCGTTACTCGAAAAAACAACCAACCGATCAATGCCACGTGCACGGCGACGTAGACGTGGAACATCCAGAACTTCGAACTCGATTCCAGAATCCACACTTGCGCGAACAGCGAGAGCATCGCTGCTGCAAGAAATCGATACGTGGAATTCGTATGGAACACATATACGACCGAGCCAATCACCCCATGCGCCAGGATGCCCGTACCGAGATCAGCGTCAGTCAATTCCGTGAACCCCACCACCGCGAGACAATTCCCGGCGATGGCCAGAGCCAGCGCGAGTTGAGTGACGAACGTGGACCGCAATCCGCGTTCCAGCCCGACCGATGCGCCCAGCAAAATCACACCGAGCGTTAGCATGGAAGCATCCGATCTGAGCAAACCGGATACACCCAGAAACCCGAGGAAGAAAATGGCACTGAGCCACGCACCGATTCCCTGGAGCGCGCGTTGAATACTGCTCGCCTCGGATTTGCCCGCGAGATGGTTCTCAATTCGCTTCGAATTCTCCTCGCTGATGTGCTGTTTCACATCCGGGAGATTCAGCAACTCTTCGAGAGTTTTGATCACGGGTTCACCTCCGAATCCCGGGCCTTCATCAAGCGGCTCACGCGCCCGATCCACATTCCTGATCCGCTCATGACTGCCAGCGATGCAATTGAGATGGCAAGCAGCCAACCAGAATCCCAATTCAACGGTTCAAGAAGAACATCGCCGATGAAGATGAGAAGAATCACTGCCGTGTTGAAGATGACCAGGCCGATCACGTTGATGTCCGGCAGCTTGTCGCGATACCACCAGTAGAGTCCGCCGGCCAGGCCGAACCACGCCATGCCAATCACTCCACGAAGGAGCGTGATGTCATCCGCTTCCACCACGCAGTGCGCCAGAGGGAACGTCATTGGGATCAACACACCCGACACCAGCATCGGTCGCAACCAAGCGCTTCCCAGCCAGCTTTGTCCCCGCGCCGGACACCATTCGCGCGCGGCAAGAGCCAGACCGTTCAATGCGCCCAGCTGAAGACAGGACCATTCGTAAGCCACCTCCGCCGGGACGCCCGCCTGTTCCCACCTCAGGAAAAGACCGATGTTCAGAAGAACCAGCCAAAGGAACCAATGTCCGGCGAGTTGACTGGTGACCACGAAACCAAAGATCAAAGCCGACCAACCCAGAAACAACTCATACGGATCAGCGCCTGTCTGGTAGATCTGCCCGAACACCGCCAACAACACGCCGGGCATGATGGATGCCCCCACCATCAGCACTTGGCCGGCGAAGGTTTCAAAACCCTTTCGCCACGCGCATGCAACACAAGCCGCCAGTGCAAATTCGACCACGCCAAACTTCGCGAACTTGCTCATGCCCTGCCAATTGAATGCGAAGTGAAATACCACCCCCGCCAACAACAGCACCGACCCATAAACCAGCAACAGTCCCCGCCCCCAATCCGCCCGGGATCCCTGGTCCACTGCAGGAAGTGATTCCCTCGCCGCGTCAAAGGCCTCGTCGGACAACAATCCTTCCCGATGCAATTCTTCGAGGGCATGAACAGTGGGTCGCATGGTCAGGTCACGATTGGCGAACTCGGCCAGATTGCCCGCATCCCGTGCACTCCGCCAATCGATTGTTGCACGGTCCACATCGACAAAACCGATGCGCCTATTGACTCACCGCTTCGAACGGTCTAGGTTGACCTCGCAATGACTCGCAGCAATCAACGATTTTTTGAAGGTTGGTGGTTTGGCTACTTTAGCCGGCACTGACCTGCGTTGGGCTTCGTTTCTCAGAAAAGATTCACCCATTAACCGCAGGTTCGTTTCGCCTGCGGTTTTGTTGTATTCAGGGCCGGCGCGCGAATCTGCCATCCAGACATGATCATCGTACTACGACCAAACATCACGAAGAAGGCGGAGAAGGAGATCCTCTCCGAGATACGCAAACTTGGATACAAACCGCACGTCATGCGCGGCGTTTCGCGCACTGTCATCGGCGCCATTGGCGACGAACAAACCCACCACACCCTGGAGACCCTTACCGCCTTTGAGCAGGTCGAGAGCGTCACTCCAATCCAGAAACGCTACAAGCTCGTCAGCCGCGAAGCGCACGCCGAAGACTCCACCATCACCCTGCCCAACGGCGCCGTGATCGGCGGCAAGGAACTCGTCGTCATGGCCGGACCCTGTTCGGTCGAAGACGAGAAACAATTGATGACAACTGCCGAAGCCGTCGCTGAAGCCGGTGCCAAGGTGCTGCGAGGTGGAGCATTCAAGCCACGCACTTCGCCCTACGAATTTCAGGGGCTTGGCGAAAAGGGACTCAAGCTTCTGGCCAAGGCACGCAAGGCAACCGGCCTTCCGATCATCACCGAACTACTTTCTGAGAACCACGCCGACATGGTCGCCGAGTACGCGGACGTTCTCCAGATCGGTACGCGCAACGCCCAGAACTTCCAGCTCCTCATTGCCGCGGCCAAGACCGGCAAACCGGTTCTGCTCAAACGCGGCATGGCGCAGCGAATTGAGGAATGGTTGTTGGCCGGCGAATACGTCTTGTCCAACAACAACCCCGGCTTGATGTTCTGCGAACGCGGCATCCGCACTTTCGAGACCTTCACCCGCAACACCCTCGATCTCTCCGCGATCCCGATCCTCAAACACGCCTCCCATTGCCCGGTCGTCATCGATCCCAGCCAGGGCAGTGGACGCGCCGATCTCGTCGCAGCCATGTGCAAGGGCGCCGTGGCCATGGGTGCGGACTCACTCCTCATCGAAGTCCATCCCAATCCGGCTGAAGCGTGGAGTGACGGAGCCCAACAGCTCAGCCTGGACGGCTTCAAAGACCTGATGCTGGAACTCGAACCTTTCAAGGCGGCCGCCGGTCGGGAGTAGTGGGCCGGGACCCGGTTGAGTGGCGCCTACCTCGCGTTGAATTCTCATGGCGCTTCGCGCATCAATCGGTTACCCACATCACTCATCACATGAAACCGATTCAGCGCTTCACCGCCGTGGTCCTGTTTGCGTGGCTCTCCGTCGCAAACGCCAAAGATCCCGGCAAATACAACGTCCTTTTCATCATCTCTGACGACCTGACATCGACCGCACTTTCCTGTTACGGCAACAAGGTCTGCAAGACCCCCAACATCGACAAGATCGCAGCCAAGGGAGTGCGCTTCACCCGCGCCTATTGCCAGGGCACCTATTGCGGACCGTCGCGTGCGTCGTTCATGACCGGCTATTATCCGCACGCGATCAAGATGCTCGGCTACAAGACTCCCCGGCCATTCATCGGCGATCGCGCCACCTGGTCGCAGCACTTCATGAACGCAGGCTACCACAGCATGCGCGTCAGCAAGATCTATCACATGGGCGTGCCGGGTGGCATTGAAGACGGTGGTGACGGCGCGGACGATCCGGCTTCGTGGAACGAGAAATACAACAGCCAAGGCCCCGAATGGAGAGCCCCCGGCGATGGCGAAACGCTGGAAAACAATCCGGATGGAAAGAAGCCCGCCGTGGGAGGCAATACGTTTGTCGTCGTCGAAGCCGATGGCGCCGACCTGGTGCACTCCGATGGGAAGACCGCGAAGAAGGCCGCCGAATTGATACGCAAGCACAAGGACAAGCGCTTCTGGCTGGGAGTCGGGTTTGTCCGGCCGCACGTGCCATTTGTCGCACCGCGCCGCGATTACCCCGATTTCAAACCATACAACAAGATGGTCCTCCCACCGAAAATTCCCGGCGACTGGGACGACCTCACACCGGCCGGGATCAACTACAAGACCAGCAAGAACATGAAAATGGACATCCGCCGGCAGAAGAAGGCCGTCGGTGGGTATTACGCCTCGGTTGCGTTCATGGACCGCATGGTCGGACAGGTGATGGACGCGCTGCACGAAGCAGGAATTGCCGACGAAACCATCGTCATCTTCACCAGCGACCATGGTTATCACCTTGGCGAGCACGACTTCTGGGCCAAGGTCAGTCTCCTTGACGAATCCTCGCAAGTGCCGCTCATCATCAGCGTGCCTGGCAAGAAGCCCGCTGTCTGCAGTTCCCTCGTCGAACTGCTGGATCTCTACCCGACCATCGCCGGCCTGTGTGGATTGGAGATCCCGAAACGCCTTCAGGGCAAGGACATCTCCCCGATGTTGGACAACCCCAGGCATACCGTTCGCGACGCAGCGTTTTCCACCAGCGCAGGCCGGCGCGGCTTGCTCCTGCGCACGGACGACTGGGCTTACATCCAATACGGCGAAGATGCATCCCGCGGCATCGAACTGTACGACATTCGCAAAGATCCCAAGCAATACACCAACCTCGCCCTCAATCCCGACTACGAGCAGACGGTCAACGATTTCATGAAACGCATGAGTGCCAAGATGGCCAGCCAGCGAAATAACGACCTCGGCCTCGATTATTCTGCTCCCGCGCCCAAGAAGAAAAAAACAACCTCACGAAAGAAGAAATGAAGCTCAGAACATTCCTACTTTTACTCGCCTGCCTCGGGTTGACCGCCAACGCAACGGACAAAGCCGCAACGATCCGCGTGCTTTGCTACAACATCCATTACGGACAGGGCATGGATCGCAAGTATGACGTTGAACGAATCGCCAGGGTCATCGCGAAGTTCAAGCCGGACGTGGTCGCCCTGCAGGAGATTGACGTTGGCGTCGAACGCTCGGGACGCGTTCACCAAATTCGCGAATTGGGACGGCTGACAGGCATGGCGTCGCGCTACGGCCCAACCCAACACTATCAGGGCGGTCTCTATGGAAACGGCATCCTGACGAAGCTGCCAATCCTGGACGTGGCGATCCACCCGCTGCCTTACACCGAGGCCACCAAGGAACGCACAACTTATCCACGCGGTGCAATCGCAGCAAAGTTGAAGGCTGCGAACGGAACCACCTTTCGATTCATCAGCACCCATTTCCAACACAACGTGCCAGAGGATCGCCACGAGGAAGCCAAGGCAATCAACAAACTCTTTGCAGGTGAGAAGGAAGCCACGCCGACCATTCTCGCCGGTGACATGAACGCGGCGCCCGGAAGCGACCCCATCAATGAACTCCTCAAACGATGGACGCATTCATCAAACGAACCGGACGAGCCCACCGCACCTTCGACCAAACCGCGAGCGCGAATTGATTACATCTTCCATCGTCCCGCCGATCGATTTCGGCTGATTGAATCCAAGGTGATCAATGAACCGATGGCATCGGACCATCAACCGGTATTGGCCGTGTTGGAACTGCGTTGATCGCCAGATCTGCTCCGAACAGAACGACCGAATTAAGCCAGCCCGGTCATCTCGCCGGTGCTCGTGGCGAAGGATTCGTGCTGCAAACCCAGTTGGTGCAATGCGTTCAGGTAGAGGTTGGGCAGCGGGTAATTATTTGTCTGGCTGAACGCGAGATGCCGGCCGTGCTTGAATCCCCCGCCGGCAAACAACACGGGCATGTTCCGGTTGTTGTGGCTGGAAGCGTTGCCGAGGTTTGAGGTGAGGACGACCATCGTTTCATCCAGCAGGCTGCCTTCGCCTTGTTGATGCGTCTTGAGCCTCCTCAGGAAATTCGCCCACTCGTCGATGACCGCCTGCTCGACGATCGCAAGTTGGCGGAGCTTCTCCTCGTCGCGTCCGTGATGACTGAGGCCATGGTAGCCTTCGTCGATACCGGGAAGACCGCTGACCCGCGCATTGCCGGGCATGTGCAAAGTGACGAAGCGCGTTGAGTCGGTCTGCAAGGCGAGACTGATGATCTCCAGCATGGCGCGCTCAACGGTGATGCTGTTGTTGCGGTCGGTGCGGAGATCGGCCTTGGCGAGCGGTTTCGGTTTGTTGACCCAGGCTTCATTCGCCTGCAGGCGGGATTCGAGCTCGCGCACGCTGGTAAACCAATTGTCGAGCTTCTCGCGATCGCCCCGGCCGAGTTCGCGTTGGAGCGCCTTGGCCTCGGCTCCTATCACGTCCATGACGCTGCGCCCGGCACGAATGAGCTGCGACTGCCGTTCGCGTTCCTTCGGGGAGTCATCTACGAAAAGCCGGCTGAATGCGCGACCAACATTGCTCTGCGCCGGAATCATCGCGCCATTCTCCGTGTAGGAAGGACTGGTGCTTGAGCCGGTGTTCAGGACGAGGCTCGGGAAGCGCGTTTCGTGGCCGAGGTGCTTGGCCATCAATTGGTCGAGGGAAATGGTATTGCGAGTGGTCCCGCCCCGGGATTGCGGGCAGGCGGAGAAGATGCTGGATTCGGCAGAGTGCCCGCCACTGACCTTCGGATGCGAGGAACCGGACACGACGGTGAAGTGTTCGCGGATATCCTGAAGCGATTTCAAGTAGCGGGATGGGCGATAGTCCGTGCCGGCATTCTCGGGAACCAGGTTCGGACCGTGAAGCCCGAGCGAAAGGCTCACGCCTACGAAGCGCCTGGCTTTCGGACCCTTGGAAGCTGCCGCAAAGGCGGGGGACATCGCGTCGAGCAGCGGAAGGCCCATGGCTACGCCCGCGCCGCGCAGGACCGTGCGTCGGGAGAGTTTCTTTCCGAGGGTAAGGGATACACGCTTCATCGGTTCACTTGGATTTGAAGATATCACTTTCAAAGGCTGCAAACAAAATGGATCGCAGGCCGAATTCATGCTTGCGGGATTGCTCGACGATTTCATCGAGAGTGTCGTTATCGCTGAACCGGGGCGTGGCTCCGGTGGCATAAGTCAGAAGGTGCCTGGCAAACGAGCGTGCAAGCAGCTCGGGCCGCTTGGCATAAATCGATTTCCATTCCCGCAGTCCGTCAAACTTCTCGCCATCGGGAGTCACGCCGGAGGGATCGATGCGCTTGCCGTTGTTGCGCCCGTAGCGCGCCCGCACAAGGCCGACTGGATCGAGATTCTCCAGGGCAAACCCAGCCGGATCGATCTTGCGATGGCAGGATGCGCAGGATTCGTTGTCGCGATGTTTGTTCAACCGATCGCGAATGCTGACCGCACCACGGATATCAGGTTCGATCGCAGGCACGTCCGCGGGCGGGGGAGGAATCTCCATCCCAAGGATGCGTTCATTGACCCAGACACCGCGGATGACCGGCGAAGTCGTCGTGCCGTTGGCGGTGACCTTCAGGATGGATCCCTGCGTGATGAGCCCGGCGCGAGGGTGGCCGCTAAGGTCGACGCGTTGAATTCCCCGGCCCGGTTTGACATTCACATCGCGCAATCCGTAGTAGCGAACCAGACGCTCATTGAGCATCGCAAAGTCGGACTGGACGAGATGGGTGACGGATTCATTCTCGTCGATCAGTGATTTCACGAAAGCACGCGTCTCATCGAGCATGGATTGCTTCACGATCTCGTCGAAAGTTCGATACAGGCGCCGATCCGGCGTGGTGAAGTCGATCTCTTTCAGGTTGAGCCATTGATCGGTGAAGCTCTCGATAAAACGCTCTGCCTTGGGATCGTCGAGCATGCGTGTCAGTTGGGGGCGGAGGTTCTTCGTCAGTTTTCCATGATCGGCGAGTTTGCGAAGCTGCGCGTCCGGCATGGAATTCCAAAGGGCGTAACTGAGGCGCGACGCAAGCGCGTGTTCGTCGAGCCGCCCGGGTTTTTCGATGAAGGTCAGGAAGCGCGGCGAGCAAAGGATGGCGCGGTAGGCAGCCCGAAGCGCATCCGTCGGCTTCTGCCCTTCCTCGTCATGCGATGCGATTGCGAGGTCGATATAAGGATCTATCTGTTCGTCGCTGGCCGGTCGGCGAAATGCCCGGCCCGCAAAGTTGCGAATCAACCGGCGATAGACCTGCCGATCACGTGGATGCACCTTCAACCCGGCTCCATCCTCGTTCTTGAAACCGTGAAAGATGTTCTCACGGAGTTCCTCCCGCGAGCTGTTCGGATAGATCCGCTCCATCTCAATGCCGCTGACTTCGATTCCGGAAACACGTTCGCGGAACATGGAGCGGTCATCCCGGTAGCCGACGTTGCCCCCGCTGGCACCGCTCCGCGCCCGACGTTGGGAAGCATCGTTGGGTTTCAGTTCCAACATATGTCGGCTTTGGATCCATGCGGTGTAGGTCAGATCACGCTTCTCCTTCGTGGCTTCGACCAGGCCGATGGGATAAAGAATCGGGGCGGACGAACTGCACGCGCCGGATCGAAGCGTGCCCCAAACGGCGTCCTCACGCGGATTGACCGCACGCACATCCTTGAGCGTGATGCGATACCAACCCGCACTGCGGACAGTGGTCATCGGCATGCGGCCGTAGAACTGCAGGGTGATGGGCCAAAAATGAACGACGTCATCCAGATCCTGCGGCCCACGGAAATTGCCACCTCTGCGCCGGGCCATCAGGCGGGGGCCAAACTTCAAGTTCACCTTCCGCTCGCCGACCGTCGCGCGTTCGAAAGCGTGGTGGAGAACAAGATCAGCCGTTTCGAGATATCGCTGCAGGTTGTGATGGGAAAGTTGCTGGCCGATGGCAACGGTCTCGAAGCCGTGAGTGGCAGGATCTTCCGGAAGCCTCTCCTGAAGGGGCATGTCCACGCCCAGGAGATCGTGGATGGTGTTCTCGTATTCACGCCGAGTCAGCCGGCGAACATTGACTCGTCCAAGCTCTGACTTCTCCTCGCGATCGGCGACGACGAGGCGGGACTTCAATGTCTCCAGGAACGTCGCCTTCTCGCTGCTCGTGGGCCGGGATTTTTTCCTCGGTGGCATCTCGTCCGCCTCCACCCGTTCGAAGACGCGCTTCCAAGTCGCAAACTCAGAATTCCCACGAAGATCAAACTTCAGCAACCCCAAGTTGAGGTCGCCTTTGTTCGCGTCGGCGTCGTGACAATCGAGGCAGTGTGCCTCGAGGAATTTCTCAACGCCGGCCGGGACCCTCGCCAGCAAGGTCCCGGCGCTCGCGACCAGAATGGCCGCGAGTAGAGTGACATCTCGGTTTTTCAGCGCTGCATGCACAGTCTGGTATTTTGAATTCCGGGCGTAGAAGTGACCAGAGAGAAGGACGCGATTGAAGAGGGCGAGATTCAGCTGATCGGGTGAGCTTCACGGTTCCCGATTTGCCAATTGCCCGTTGTTTTCCGTTCTGCGGGAGCGGAGGCTCGCCGGGCACATTTCCGCAGGAACCCCGTTCAGAATACGCCCATCTGACGTTCAACATTTTCGCAATCCACCGACAGTCTTTCGCAATTGCCCGAAAGCACGCCGACAAAATCGCTGCAAGCTACTGGCATGTATTCGAGAGCACCAGAAAGCCGCGAGACGCAGTTTCAATTCAGACTGCCCGAGGCGAAAGACGTCAACTTGATTGGTGACTTGATGGGGAAGCGCTGGCGTCGTCCCATGGAACGCTGCCGTGACATTTGGGAGACAACGGTGGATCTCCCGATGGGGTGGTTCGTCTACGCGGTCGAGATTGATGGGCGGTTGACCTGGGATCGAGATGCCGGGAAAGCTCGCACCGCCGATGGTGAAACCTGCAGCCTGGCCTGCATAAACTGACCTCGCGCCATGGGACTCAACCCGGCCTCATTTCAGATCCCGAACGACACGTTTTCGAACCCTCGTAGTTCAGATGCGGTTCGAGCTTTCAAGGCCAGCATCAAGCCGCAGAATCTTCGACTCAGTGCGGATGGCGTCCGGGTGAAGTTGTCGTGTTCGCTTCGTGAGGCAACGCTCCAACTCCCACACTTCGGTCCGGTCCTCTGTCTCACGCGAAACGATGCGGCTCTGCTGAGTCACCTGAATCAATACCCGCCCATGACGTGTAGCCGGGAACTCGCACGTATTCTCGATCCCCACGGCAACCTGTCCTTTCGACTCAACCCCGGTGTTGAGATCAACGCTGTTCGTGAAAGCGTGGCCGGCGTAAACACCATGGGATTGGAACTGCGTAACTCATCCGGGTGCAACATTCATCGTTGTTGCCTCACGCGCGATTCGGATTGGAATGAATTCTTGCGTTTCGTTCGGCACAACCAATCCAATAACGTCGACGAGGATACCTCGCCGGCTCGCCGGTTGATGGAAGACGCTGCTGCAACGCACTCCTGGATGGACGGACTGATTGTCCGAAAACGCGAACTCCTGAACGGCACGCCCGAGATGGCGAAACGCATCGATGCCTCCGATCTTCTCGAAGGCATTGAGAGCTGTCTTCAGCAACGAAGGAATACAGCGGTAACTGTGTTCGATTGGGACGTCGTTCAATCACAGCGTTTCGTACCCACCCGATTTGAAGTTCGGGACAACGGGCACCATCTCTCCAATGAGCACACGCACTGGCAGTTCAATCCGCAGAAGATTGCCGAACTCTGGCGCGTTCGAATTACGATCGACGGTGATCCCGTTCAGGCGATTGAAGCCTACGATTGCCACGACCAGATTCTTTTCTCGTTTGTGTGACTGTCCGTTTCCGCAATCCACCGACAGTCTTTTGCAAGGCAGCGACAGAAAACACTGCCAAGTCTGGTTAGTCTGATCTTGTCCGGCGGGCGTGTGGATTTCATCTTCATACGCAACACTAATGATGGGTCCGATCCTCCTGCAAAGGTCGGTTTTGTCGCGCCCGCCGGCTCTTCTCCCCACAACAGCAACTGAACGACAGGAAATCGCAATAAAACCACAGCGTGGATTTCGAACAGTGATAGGTTCAGCACGTCTGAAAACTTAAAGATGAAAACAAATTCTCTGAAATTCTCCGTTTTTCTGGTCGCCCTGCTTGCGATCGCTGAAATTGCTGCGCTGGCCGCTGGTCCTCCGCGCCGCGGTCCACGCCGGGGCATGCCGAAGTTGGTGGACGCCGTTGCGAGCTTTGGCGCTGCCGTGGTGGATGAATATCTGTATGTCTACAGCGGGCATATTGGGAAGGCGCACGCGCATTCGCGGGACAATCTCTCGAAAAGCTTTCGCCGGATCAACCTGCGCTGGAGCGGTGATTGGGAAGAACTGCCAATCAACGAAACACTGCAGGGCCTCGCGCTCGTGCAATACAACAGGCAGGTCTATCACATCGGTGGAGTTCATGCGCGCAACGCTTCCGGTGAAGATTCGGACATGCATTCCACGGATACCTTCGCCCGTTTTGATCCGGGGACGAAGAAGTGGGTAAAACTGACGCCGTTGCCGATGCCGTGGTCCTCTCTCGATGCGGCTGTGCAAGGGAGCAAGCTCTATGTCATTGGCGGTTGGAACCTCAAGGGCGACTCCGACGGTGCGGAATGGGCGAAGAACTATTACGTCACCGATTTGGCGGTAGAACCGATCAAGTGGGAGAAGCTGCCGCCGGCGGACTTCGAACATCGGGCAATGGGCGTGGCGGCCACGGACAAGTTGGTCTATGCAATCGGCGGACTGCGCTCGGACGGCAAGATTGAAGACAAGGTGTTTATCTACAACCCGGCGAAAAAGGAATGGAGCAAAGGGCCGAAATTTCCGGCTGGCGGACGGCTCAAGGGATTTGGATCTTCCGCCTTCGGTATTGGTGACACGGTTTGGGCGAGCGGATACGACGGCAAGATTTACGCTTTGAAAGACGGCGCCAAGGAATGGCGTGACACGGATTTTAATTTGGAGACTCCGCGTTTCTTTCATCGGCTTCTTCCCACGGGCAGCGGCAAGCTGCTCTTCGTCGGTGGCGCCGGCAAAGGCGGCCATCTCGATTCGATCGAAGCTGTTGATATTGCATTGCTCAACGCCAGGTCCACCAGCTCCGTAAAGACCGGTGACGCGGCAAGAATTCAAGGCGGCAAGAAACAACGCGGTCAGAAGAACTGGACTGCTTTTCGCGGCCGCGGGAACAGCATCACCACCGCGAAGAACCTTCCGGTTGAATGGTCAGAGAAGAAAAACGTCGCCTGGTCCATCGACCTCGAAGGCTACGGTCAATCCAGTCCGGTGGTCTGGGCTGACAAGGTGTTCGTGACTTCAGCGATCGGTGATCAGAAAGAGCAGATCGTGATCGAGTGTTTCGCGCTTGCATCCGGAAAGAAACACTGGAAGCAGAGTTTTTCCGCCAGTCACAAGATTAAGAAGAGCGACTATGTCACCAAAGCCGCACCGACTCCTGCCGTCGACGGCAAGCACGTTTATGCCTTCTTCGAGAGCGGTGACGTGCTCGCGCTCACCCACAGCGGCAAGAAGGCCTGGCATCGTTCCTTTGCCAAGGAATTTGGTCCGTTTGGAGGCAATCATGGCGTGGGGAGCTCGATCGCATTGAGCAGCAAAGGAGTGGTGGTCCTCGTCGATCACGATGGTCCGTCCTACCTGATCCATCTCGACAAGAACACCGGCAAGAATCTCTGGAAGAACGATCGTGAGAAACGCGTGTCCTGGAGTTCCCCCATTGTCACGGGCAAGGGGGCCAAGGAAGAGATCATCCTCAGCTCAAACGGGATCGTGGAATCCTACCAGGCTGCCGATGGTAAACGGAATTGGTTCTACGATGGCTTGCGCATGAACACCGTTCCCTCTCCGACAGTGGCGGGTAACCTCATTGTCGTCGGCACTTCAGACAAGACTTCGGCCATCGCCATCAAACGCAATGGCAAGGGAGACGTGACCGAGTCCCACCAGGCCTGGCAGGCCGAAGACGCCTCTTCCACGTTCAGCTCTCCGCTCGTCTACCGCGGTTGTGTCTACTATGTGAACCGAGCCGGTGTCGCCTTCTGTAACGATGTCAAGACGGGCAAGCTCAACTGGTCTATCCGGCTTCCTGATTCCTGCTGGGCTTCACCCCTCGCGGCCGGGAATCTGATCTACTTCTTCACCAAGGGTGGCAGCACCGTGGTGCTTGGAGCCAACGCAAAGGAACCGGTTCACATCGCAGAATCCAAACTCGAAACCGAAGATCGCATCTACGGAATTGCAGCGGTCGACAACAACATCGTGGCCCGCATGGAATCCCGACTGGTTTGTTTGCGTAAGATGTGATCCCCATTGGAGTTCACGTTATCAGGCACGAACGTGTTTGAGCTTTCCAAGCTCGCCTCGCCAAGGCGTGAACCACGATCTCCTCTGCCCCCGTCTCTCGGACCCATTGAATACTCCGCGAACGCGTAGTGTTGAAGCGCTTCAGCGTATGATACTCGACGGGTTCCTTCCTCTGGATCGCAAACTCGCATCGTGGCGATCGCGTCACGTCGGGTCCGTGTTCCAGATGTATAACCTGCTTCCCGTTTTGACGGCGCCGCAGCGAACGGGTCGAACGGACCTTCGCCCAAGTGTGTGACACCGG